>Ga0307445_10001904_pt1 | contig 11633 bp, 13 predicted proteins | sample SalMarSW160330MG_FD_202147 | JGI IMG/M metagenome (GOLD analysis project Ga0307445, IMG submission 202147) | Salt marsh sediment microbial communities from the Plum Island Ecosystem LTER, Massachusetts, United States - SW1603-30 | ecosystem: Environmental > Aquatic > Marine > Intertidal zone >...
CACGCACATGCTCATCCCATACTTAGACATTGTATATGCAACATGGTGCTCAAACCACTTTGAATCCATATTTAACGGAGGTGATAAATTGAGGATATGTGGGTTTTCAGATTTCTTCAAATGAGGAAGACATAATTTTGAACAAAGAAAGGTCCCTCTTACATTAACAGAGAACATGAGGTCAAATCGTTTCATTGTAGTTTCTAGTGTTGGAGTCAAACTAATAGCACTAGCATCATTAACTAGAATATCTATCCCCCCAAATTCTTTTATTGTATCATCAACAGCAGATTGCACTTGATCTTCGTATCTAATATCAGCAATACATGGAAGCCCGTGACCACCGACAGAATTTATCTCTTCCACTGCGGTATAAACTGTCCCAGGCAAGTTTGGATGAGGATCTTTGGTTTTAGCAACAACAGAAATGTTTGCACCATCTTTTGCTGCTCGTAAAGCAATTGCTTTTCCGATCCCTCTACTAGCACCGGTAATGAATATTGTTTTACCTTTTAGATTCGTCATAAACTTAATTTAAATTCCTCTATTATTATGTGTTATTCTTATTTTTTAAAAATACTTTAATTAAAATATGGATTAAGTAGAAGCTAAACCCATTAAAAAGTGTGTAAGGAATTTGGAATATGATTGATGAAGAACTCGACTCGTTTTTTTTCTTTCAATGATAACAACTTACCAAAACTTTTTTTAATCTTAGTTCCAAAATAAGAATTTCCAAAGAAGGTAGGGGTACTATTAATTACATTTAATAAGAATTTTTTATCACCTAAATGAAGATAAATTGACATATCATTCATAATTAGGACTTTTGTCTGTTGACTACTATATAATTCTAACATTTGAGCTGTAATTTTATAGTTATGGCAAATGTTTTGGAAAAGTTCTTGCTTGTTATTTGAATTCAAGCGGGGGGCGATAAGTTCTCCATCAACTTTTAGATAATTACATTCAACGCTTTTTTTTGAAAAATCTAGAATTTTTCCTCCTATTTTCATACCATTGACCTCTAAAAACTTAGGAGCAAAATCTAGGATACTGATTTCTTTTGGCGCAAAAAGATTAGAATCTAAAAGAAAATCTATGAACTTGGAAGTGATATAAGTCTTTCCTGTGTTGGTTTCTCCGTAAAGTAAGGTTCGATGTCCAATGTAATTTTTAAATTCTAATTTTTCCATTTATATTAAGAAAAAGGAAAGAGATTATTTATTTGTAAAGGTATCCCTTGAATATCCAGAATCCTTGAGGATTTTTAAAATTATAAAACCAAGAGTACATCCTACGATAGATGGTAATACGAATAAGCTCCAATACACAAGTAACCCTTGTATCGAAAATATTCCATATATAGGTACAATTATTTCAGCAATAGTCCCTCCTAAGAACACGGTCCCTAATGGTTCTACAAAAGCAGCATATTCTACATATTTTGGCCACTTTTTTTGTAAAAAGTATGAAGTAATACCCACAATGAGAGCACCTGAAATGCCCCCATGAAAAGCGTGAATAGAACCGATTCCAGTTGCAAATCGAATGATAGCTATACCGGTAGCAGTGACAATAGAGAATAATAATCCTAATAAAACTCCACTTAAAACATTAATCAGATGAGCGAATGGATTTATTTTAGTTCCAGCAATCGTAAAGTAAGCAAAAGGATTTAGATAACTCAAAACAACTCCAACGGCGATCAAAATCGCACTTACAGCTATTCTAATAATCTTCTTATTTTTGAATTCAACATGTTTTTCTTCTGACATTAGATATCCCTCTATAAAACCATAATTTATATTTCCATCCCAACTTTAATATTCATAATCAACCCATTCTAATAAATGATATAACTAATATCTTAGCTAATTAAAATGGAAATATTTAGACGGTGCTGTGTTAAAAGATGAAAATAGGAGATTTAGAAATTTTTCCTTCAAAAATCATCTGTGTTGGCACTAACTACATGGATCATATCGAGGAAACCAAGTTAGAAATACCCAAAGAACCAGTTCTTTTTCCTAAGACTTTAAATTGCCTAATAACTGAAAATCAACCCATTATCTATCCAAAAATGCTTTATGAAAATCCTAAGATGAATCGTGTAGATTATGAAGTGGAATTAGCTTTTATTATTTCAAAAACGTGTAAAAATGTTAAAGTTCAGAATGCCTACGAAAATATTCTCGGTTACACGGTATTTAATGACATTACAGCTCGAAAGATGCAAATTAAAGACATCGTTTCAAAATTACCATGGTTTCGTTCTAAATCATTCGATACTTTTGGTCCTATTGGTCCCCAAATTGTTGGTATTGATGAAATAAAAGACCCTCATGATTTGAATCTTGAATTAAGGGTAAATGGAGAAGTAAAACAAAAATCGAATACAAAATATTTACTTTTTAAAATCCCTGAGCTCATGGAATACATAACCAGATTTTTTACTTTAGTACCTGGAGATATAATTGCCACTGGAACTCCCGGTGGGATCGGTCCGATAAAACCGGGAGATCTAATAGATGCTACAATAGAACAAATAGGTACTCTTTCAAATAAAGTGATATTAGAAGGTGAGAATGAAAATATTTAAGATTGGAAATATGGAGATTAATCCAACAAAAATTATTTGTTTAGGTCGGAATTATTTAGATCACATCAAAGAAACAAACGCACCAATACCAAAAGAACCCGTCTTTTTTGCGAAAACCTTAAACACATTGATAACCAATAACGATCCCATTATCTATCCAAGAGTATTATATGATGATGCAGAAAAAAGAAGTGTAGACCATGAAGTTGAATTAGCATTTGTTATCTCAAAAACATGTAAAAATGTTAAGGCCCAGAATGCGGATGAGTATATTCAAGGTTACACGATCTTTCTTGATATGACAGCAAGAACCATGCAAAAAACTGATAGAAATATAAATCTACCGTGGTATCGGAGTAAAAATTTCGACACATTTGGTCCTATTGGACCTAAAATAGTATCCCCTGAGAAAATCAGAGACCCACATGATTTAAACATAGAGCTTTCTGTTAATGGATCTATTAAGCAATCTTCCAATACTAAGCACTTAATCTTCAGAATTCCTGAAATTATTGATTATATATCGAAATACGTGACTCTTGAAAGAGGAGATATTGTCGCTACGGGAACTCCAGGAGGAATTGGTCCCATATTACCAGGAGATGTAATTGAAGCTTCAATAGGAAAAATTGGCACGATCAGACATGAAGTTATTCTAGAAGGTATAAATAATAAGTGAAAGATTATTAGATTGGAGATGAAATATAGCCTTAATTTTAGTCTCCGATTGTGCTGCAGATTTAAAAATTAAGAAATCTAAGGTATAAGTTCTGTTTAGCTCCTTTAATTTTTTGGTTGATGCTAATTAAATATGACTAAAGAGGGTGGATCTATGAATAGTAATGAAAAGGTTTCAAATAAAAGGAAATTGAAAGATAGAATCAAAATTTTCTCGAAGAATCTTAATAAAAACTGGGTTTATATTTATATTGGAGCTTATGGATCATGGATGATATCATCTGAGGGCTCATTTTTTGTCGGAATTTTGTTATAACAAGTTTTTGGTAAAGGGAAATTAAAATGCATTTAAGATAACATTTATATAATAAATAAGAAAATTATACTTAGGCAAATGGGAAAAAATTCGTATGGCGAGCATTCCAAACCCTATAATCAAATTAAATGGTTTAACAAAGCAATATAATAAGAAAAATGTGGTAGATAATGTTAGCTTAGAAATTCCAGAAGGTTGTTTTGGACTGTTAGGACCAAATGGAGCGGGCAAAACGACTACAATTCTACTGATTTTAGGGTTAATACGGCCCACCTATGGAAAAATTTATATAATGGGTAATGAGATTTTAGGAGAATTGGGTGAAATTAGTCAGTATATCGGCTATTTACCTGAAAATATAGGATTTTATCCAAATTTTACAGCCCGGGAACATGTAGACTTTTGTAATAACATCAAAAGCATTTCAAAACCTCGTGCTGAGGATACAGAAGATTTACTTGAATGGTGCGGATTAGAGGCGGAATACTGGGATAAGAAGACAATGACCTATTCTCGCGGAATGCGTCAGAGATTAGGATTAGCACAAGCATTTACTGGTAATCCTCGATTGGTTATCTTAGATGAGCCTCTATCCAATATTGATCCCTTAGGTCGAGATGATTTAATACAAAAGTTAAAGATAAAGCGGGATAAAGGGATAAACATTATACTTTCCAGTCATATTATACAGGAGGTTGAACAGTTAGCAAATACCATAGCACTTATTGATAAAGGTAAGATATTAGTGGCAAATGATTTACTTAGCTTAGCTCAATTATATGATTTCCATGAATTTGAAATTATTTCTCCAAAGGGTTCAAATGAGGATTTAAAACGTCTTTTTCATGAGATCCGTCAATCTAAGGGTCTGCTTTCAAGTCCTCCAGTTCTTCTTAGTAATAAGATCATTATACAAACAACTGATACTAATTCAATAGAACAAATCCTTGATAAGCTTGAAATACCATATTATTTGGCACCCATTGAAGGTACCTTAATGAACTTATATAAAAAGATTGTAAGGAGCAATTGATCATGGAATCTTTAGTACCCAGAAACAAATTCAAAGTAATGAAAGTGTTATTGTCACTCTACATTAAGAAAAATATTAAATTTATTGGGTTTTATATAACCATCTTTATGATTCTTACCCCTCTCTTCTTTACATGGGTGACAATAGATGGCGTATTAAATTCACCTGATGAATTAACTCAAAGGACATTTGAGAGTTATATTTTTTGGTATGGTTTTGTATATCAAACTTATTTTATGTGGCCATTGGTTCCAGTAATCTTGGCTTGTAACATCATTTCTTATGATTTCTCCAAAAAAGTGGCACCCATCACATATACCTTAGTTTCACGCAAACTATATTTGACCTCTAACATCATTTTTCTCACAGCTCATGTTTTCTTATTAGAAATATTTTCATTTACATTATTTAGTATAATAACTTTGATAACTTTAGGAGAATTCTTGATTTCTTTTCCAGTTCTTTTTTTTGGGTTTTTATGTGGATTAATGCTTCTTTTATTCTACTTATCTTTTACATTTATTCTTTCCAGTCTTACACGCAGTACAATGTTAGCATTACTTCTTCCAATTCTTTATAACTATTTGGATCCATTATTCGCTACATTTGATATGAAGCTTTTGTCATTTTCAAATTTTATGCAAAAATTATATTATTTGTTTGAAGTATTTATCTATAACCATAATTTTAATTATCTCTCATATAGTACAAATCTCTATGATTTAATCCTTAGTTTAATTGTGGTCATTGCAGTACCAATTACGTTATTTATCATAAGTATTTTTGGATTTAAAACAATAGAAATTCGGGTGGATTGAATAAAATTGAAAATCCTTATAAGAATGATTAAGGTTTAAGATTGAAAACTTATGCCAATAAATAAAAAATGGAAAATAGGAATCGTATCCGGCTTCACTATCTTAGCACTTGCTTTGCTATTAATCCCCTACAAAGTAACAACCTTTTATCCTGGTCCCGATCCAAATGAACGTTATTACACGGAAATTTTTGAAAATCAAAGAAGTTATATGGATTATTATTTACCTTGGAGATCGTATAATCAACAATTTAGTATTTATATAAATGCCACAGAAGGAAAATTCACGGTAGAGATTCTTAATTCTAATAATTTTTGGAAAAAAGACATGGGACAAGATTATGAAGCCTATTATAAAATAATGAATCTTACCTTTTTTGAAGAAACTGTTCCATTAGATCCACCGCTAAAAGGGTCGATCTTTATTACAATTACTGCACAAGAAGATACAGTTTTATCTGCGAATAGCATATTGACATATTTTTCGTTTTATAGTAATTATGGCTTCTTTTTCTTGGCGATATCTTTAATTCTCACTTCTTTTTACTTGTATCAAAAACAAAAAGGTAAATTTTAATATAACATCTCAATCTATTATGGAACTTTGCTAGGTTATATGTTTTGTGAGTCATTCTCACTAATCTTTCAAATGAAAGGCTTGAAGTATTTTATTTTCTTTCTTTTTTTTGAGTATTTCCCGATATTAGTTAGACAAAACTTTTATAAACCTAGTTTGAATCTTACTAATTAGTTTTAAACCAACCGATAAATCTAATGTAGAGTCAATGGAATTTGTTGAGTTTAATTTTTCTACCAAATTCTCAGAGATGTATAGTATTTTAGGAAAGGTTGCCCAGAAAATTAGAAATACTTATAAGTAGAGTAAACATGAGAGAAAAGAGGGAGAATAGAAAATCATTTGTTAAGAATTGGTATTGGGTAGCAATTGGGGTTTATATAAGCACAACGGTAATCGGTTGGATAGGATATAGCATGGGGATCATACCTTTAATAGGTATTATCCTAACTACTATAGGAATCCCAATACTTTTAATCAGCATCTTCTACATTAGAAAATTAGACAACAGAACTTTTTATAAATGTGTTTTTATTATAGGCGGAGCTGCATTTTTCGGAGGAATAATATGGTTTGGAGTTGCATACATTTTTCAAGGGGCACCGTGGGCTCCACTAAGAGCACTAAGAGATTCAGAGCTTATCTATCGGATTATTTTCGATTTAGGGTTTACAATATTATGCTGGGGATTAGGGGGGTTTATTGGATATGCAATAGGGAAGCGGAGAGACTTCAGACCCTTTTATTAAGTCCTAAATATAATTTTAAATTAGTGAAGATATAAATAATAAGTGAAAGATTTTTCAATTAGAGCAGATATATAATAATGATGATAGACTCCGTTTCTGAAGAAATTAGAGAGGAAATATTTCGATTGATTTCAACTCCGGGAATTGAAGTAGAAGATATACCAATCCAAATCAACCAAAAATTCAATTCAAACTTAAATCAGGAAAAAGTCATGAAAATTTTAGCTGATGAATACATGAAATATGACTTAAATTACGGTCGTCGATTGTGTTGCCGATTTTAAGTTGTTAATTCTCTTGCTTAGAAAGAAAAGAATTCTCTTTTTTTTCATTATCTAATGCTTTTATATATTCTAAATTATATTTAATTCGTATTTCTTTAACTTCCCTTTCTGTTGCTCCGTTTTGAATTAGATGTTCTATATATTTTTCAAGTCTTCTTTGAGATTCTACCCCATAAAAGCGTTCCCAAATTGATCTATCTGAATCAGTTTTTGCTATTTTCCATAGTCCAAATAGCACAGCAGAATCTCTAAAATCTGGGTAATCCCCAAGAAGTTCGTCAGCATAGTTGAAATTACTATTTTGTGAAAATAACCACCGATTAGAATTCTGGATAATCCTTGCATTAACAAATTCAACAAATTTATGATCTACAACTGTCACATCCTTGAAATTATTATATCTCTTTCCATCTTCAAACACTAAACTCAATTTTGGAGCTAAAGGATAGAAAAATTGAATTCCTTCAGAATCATACCCAATACCGTGCATTGTAATATAACCATATTTATCTATCATATAATGATTATAGCGACAAACCGGATGATCAGATGTGTAAAAGTCAAGATCAGACGTGTTATTAAACAAGCGCATCTTTAATTTACCAAACAATTTGATTCCGCTTGGTATGATTCCTTCTATAATCATATTTGTTACTCTTACTGCACCTTCTTTGTTGAATTTAACAAAATAGTTTGGATCGTCTTTTATCATTTGAAGGAATTTTAAGAAATTTTCTTTCGGCGGTGGTATATTTTCCCATAAATCTTTTGGTAAACCTTCTGGAATTAAGGATTCGTCAATTTTACCGTTTTTTGAAGCATTTAAAAACAGTTGTAAGTATTCATGATATATTATCTCGAACATCTTTCGACTATGTGGAGTTCTATAATCTTGCAATACAATAAATTCATTAAGATATTTTCTTTCTTCAAGAGAAATATGATAAATATGCTTTTTTCTGATAATCTTTAAAAAGATTTTATCAACTTTGCTTTCGATTTTACTTAATTTTTCTTCAATGCTATTATCTCTATCATAGAACCAGTTTCCAACAGCCACATCATTAATTGATACCTGCTTTACACTAGAAGTCTTCTTATCATATAAGTAGACTTTTCCATCAGTAGAAAAATGTTTTAAATGCATTCTGGGGTTCCAATGCTGACGTTTTGTTAACTCTTTATTCATTCTATTATCAATACATAGAATTAGTGGTATTAAATACATAACTTGATCAATGCTATTAAAAGAGTAGTCTGAATTGGATTTTTATTCTGATAAGGATATTTAATAAATCATTTCTTGGATAAGTGAAAATCTTTAATGTTCAAAAAAGGATATCGGATGATTTAGGGGTATATTTAAGGTAGATTTAAAAATAATATATGATATTATTGTTATAACTTAAATCCATACAATTAGAATAATGAAACAATGAGATATTATTGCAATATATGTAAAAATGATATTAGCAAAGAGGAGTTTCTTTATTCCATTAAATTTTTTGATAAACCGCTTTGCAGAGTCCATCAAGATGCAGAACGGAGAAAAAACTCGAACTCTATTCAATCTCCCCAAGAAGATACCTTGATAATAAGTGAATCCCTTGAGATCGATGATATTATTGACTCAGAGGAGATGAATGAGGATAAAGACCAACTGAAAGATAAAAAATCCCTTCTTAGGAAAATAGGTGGCGGAGTTGCAAAGGGTGTTAAAAAAATTGCCGATTCATCAAAAAAACGAAGGCAAGTTCGCAAATGGAAGAGTGCGATTCTTCGTCGGATGGCAATGAGTCAATTAAAAAGTTTATGTTTTGAGAGAAAAATCAGTACAAAAAAGACGGTATTACGGGAAAATAAGCAAACTGAAGAATTATACTGGAAAGATATTGATTGTACTAAAAGTGACCTTGTATCACGATTGAAAAGTAGAGCCTCATTAGAAGCAATTATTGCTTTTGCAAAGCGTAATAGAATAAACATCAGAGATGTTCTTGTAGATAGGGATCGTAAAAAAGCAGAATGGGAATTAAAGAATCTAACAGAAAAAGTCAAAAAAGAAGGTGGAACCCTCTTACTGGAACTTTTAAAGACAATTAGTGAATTCAAACCAATGCGACAGTATAATACAGAAGTCTATTATCAAGATAGTCTAGCGAGCTTTTTACAATCTAAGTTTCCCGATACTAAAATAGAAGTATCGCGAGGCTCTACGCGACCTGATATTGTGGTAAAAGGTATTGCTATTGAAGTTAAAGGCCCTACATCGGTTAGAGATTTGAAAACCATCGCTGACAAATGCCTTCGATATCCTCAATACTTCCCACGAGGTATGATCTGTGTCTTATTCAATGTTAATGTAAGTAAACATCTTTATGAAGATTGGTTAAACGGAATGATGATGAATTATCCCGATGTCAAAATAATCCGTATCGCATGATAGAGAAGTAAATTTCTTTAGAATTGAGAAAATCCACGCTGAAAATAGGAAGGATCAAATCTTTTCTAATTTCTTAAATTTATTCTGTCTTAAGGTGTCGCAATATCTTGCTACATAAATCTTTTTCTGTGTCTTTCTTTGTTCGACATATCTCTGATTCCAAACCTTCGTGAAGTGCCAAAATCTCCACGTCATATTCATTTAGAATTTGGGGAGTCGTTGCTATCCATAATCGAGCATAATCTGGACCCAAAGATATGTAATCGAATTTCAAATGCGGCAAACAAAAATACAAGAATTGACACACCTTTTACTTTACTTTTTTAAAATTTTTTTCTTTTTAAATAGAAATAGTCCAAAAAATATTAATTTAAAAATTTTAGAGGTGATAAATTTTGGTCTATGTTTATAAGCACGAAAAACTGATTAAATTTTGCTTGGGTTTGGGTGGTGTCTTAGGCGTTATCTTCCACTTTAACAATCTATTTTATATTTCAGAACTTAATGCATGGATCCAGAATAATGGATATTACATGGTGATCGTTTCCATTTTGGGCATGTTCGTTGCGTTTCTAGCAATCCTTACATCCTTGAACCCACATGATCCTATTCCACTACATTGGCTCAATATTCTCATTTTTGCGGTGATCTTATCCATACTCGCTAATATTATGATTGGTTTAATTATTTTTTGCGCTTTTATCGCGTGTATAATTGATAAGAAAAAATACTTCAAAGGAGATGAATATTGATTTAATTTTTCCTTTAAATATAAAGGAAATCATAATGAATAAAATAATTATTAAACGGAGATTTAGACATGAAAACTAAGAGATTTATGATATATATAGTAATATTCGCTACTTTGATGCCCAGCCCTTTCTTCTTTCATATCTATAATGAGCAAAATCCAAAAACTCATGGAATTATCTCACAGTTCAGTGAAACCAGTGATAAATCTGATAATGTAATTGGTAATCCTAGCTCATCCTCCGTTGAAACCAATTATAACCTAATTCAAAAAATGTTTTCACAAAAACTGAATGATTATAACGCTTTAGAATATTTTCCACAAATCTATACCCCATCACTTCAAGCCACGTACTATGCTCTCTTCGTTATGGACTCACTAGGAAGATTGAACTCAATCAATATTACGGCAGTTTTGGAATATATCCTTTCATGTTATGATGAAGTCGAAGGGATTTTCATGGATGATTATGCTTACCGTTACTTGGATACACTGACGAATACATCTTGGATAGATTATGTACTCAATTCTGTCTTAGAAGTGAATTGTTATGCTATTTTAGCATTGGATATCCTAGGAAGTTTGCACTTAATTAATTCTCAGAAAGCGATTGACTTCATCTGGAGTTGCTATAGTCCCGAAGGTAATGAAAATGGCTTTATCGGGCAACCGTATGATGCAAGTTTAGAAAATAAATTTAGAGTCGCTTCCGCAGATAATACATATTTCGCAATCCAAGCATTAGATATTTTATTAAATGATTGGAACGCATATAACATGGAAATTACACGAATTATTCAATTTATAAATAACCTTCAATCTACCGAACCTTCTGGTTATCGTCAAGGAGGGTTTTTTAATGATGTTAATCAGAGTCTCTCGACATTAGGAATGTTTGAACCAAACATGTATTCATCGTTTTATTGTTTGAAAATCCTTGAAAGATTTAGCGTGATCAATACGATAAGAATGGATGAATTTCATCAATACTTGGATGATCTATACCAACAGGAAGGAGATTATTTTAACTATGCAAAAATTGTTTTCCCTCCCAACTTTACTAATATTGTAGCTACATCCGTCGGATTAGATCTTTCTAATCTTACAGGATATACTAATTTCAATAAAATCAACACGTTAAATTTTGTCTACCAACATCGGAACAATTTAGGTGGTTGGGATGCTTCTAGTCGAATCAAGTATCATGAATTAATAGATACTTTTCAAATAGTTCGTTCTTTGGTAAATGTTGGAGAGATAGATTCATTAACTTCAGGAGAAATGGATGAAATCTCAAGCTTTATAAAATTATTTCAGCATCCAAATCATGGATTTTCCTTAATTTCGGAGGACTACATGATGATAGATTTAATTTATACTATA
>Ga0307445_10001906_pt1 | contig 11628 bp, 13 predicted proteins | sample SalMarSW160330MG_FD_202147 | JGI IMG/M metagenome (GOLD analysis project Ga0307445, IMG submission 202147) | Salt marsh sediment microbial communities from the Plum Island Ecosystem LTER, Massachusetts, United States - SW1603-30 | ecosystem: Environmental > Aquatic > Marine > Intertidal zone >...
GCCCCGTCGGGGTAAACCCCGTTTTCTCGTAATGAAGAATGGTTGCGGCATACGCTTCATCGGTCAGGAGGTACGCCAGCAGCATTTTCCAGCGCGCAGGCAGGCGGGCGATGAACGGGGCGATGGACGCGCTGTAAAGCATATGCCGCAGGTTGACGATGGCGATCGTCAGCACGATGACGAGTCCCGGCGCGGACTGGCTGACAAGCTGGGCGGCGACAAATTGGGCCGATCCCGCGAAAAGGATCGAGGACATCGCCAGTGCGGCCGCCGGAGAAAGTCCGGCGTCGAGCGCCAGCACACCGTAGATCAGGCCGAACGGAAAAACGCCAACAAGCAGCGGGAATTCGGCGCGAACTCCCGCCCAGAATGATTTGACCGTTTGATCCATGATTTCCTTGGAATTTACTTCTTCCGTAAAATGGAATAATAATTCAGTCTATCCGGAACATCTCGGAACAAGCCGCCCAATGGAATCCGGCGTAACCGTCCGCCTGTCCCCGCGGCGTGTGCAGGTTTGGAGTGTTCTTGAAACCTGCACGGGCACAGAGCGGGGGCCTGCCCCCGCAACGCGCGCAGGTTTGGGCTGATTCTCAAACCGCCGCAATGACGCCGGGCCCGAGTTCAAAGAGCAAGGCTCATTATACTTATTCCGCGGTTGGTGGCATTCCCACAACGACACAAGGTCGCTTCTCTGCTTCCGTCCTTCATTGGGAAATACTATCCCGCGCATTCTTGGCGGAGGAGGGGCAACTCCACATGTGTGCCGGCCGGCCACATTCGATCATTCCCGGTAATTGTTCACCATCCTGTCAGATTGAAAAGCCCTCTCAATGGTGCCGCATGGGAGATAATTTGATTTTAGGTTTACCAATGATTGTTTTCGATCTTCCCCGCCCTCATCCGATAATAATAATGGTTCGCAATAAACCGCGAGATCCTCAATAATCCGCTCGTAGCGATAATATGCAATCGCCGTTGAATTTATATCTGTTTGTCCATATCCCTTATAAAAAAGAGCTTCTTCTTCCTGCGGCGTATAGCCGCTGTCTCCAAGACCGCCGCCGATAAACATCAAGTCCCGTTCTTTTGGAGCAAAAATCAGCGTATCCCAATCCACCATGTACAGCGCGCCATCATTATCGATAAGCAGATTCCACCCATGGATATCGGCATGACATAAAATAAATTCGGGGGGATTTTTTTGAAGCGGGCGAGCCAGCGCCTCGGCCCGCGCGACGATTTTCAGGGTTTGACCGCTTTTGGCTTTCATAAATGCTGCGGTTTCCGATGCGACAGGCTCAACATAGGTATTTTTGCATACGCGCTCAAGGATTCTCTTTACCGAATCACGCCATCCGGTGAAGAATTTTTCTCTTGTAATATTGTGTGTTATCTCCTGGGGAATATCCGCTGCGTGAAACCTTTTCAAAGCAGCGCCAAATTCCTTCCATTGGGTTATCGATAATTTCCTCTCAAAGCCATTGCGCCCATCCACATAAGGATAAAGAATTACCTTATAGGGGGGGTAGGCATGCCCACAGACGCCCGGATTGGGTGGCGAGCGGCGGAATAATCTGTTGGATTCCCAGATCATATAGATATTTTGGGACCGTCACAGCGGATTCGTCGAATTCTCCGCTTCTTAATTTGGCAAAGTACACCCTTTTTAAATTTTCGACCACACGATACACAGCCGACTTCTGATCGGCGCCAAGCGGAAGAAAGGAGAGGGCATTTCCCTTAATTCCATATTCTCTGTGCAAACAGTCGATAATTACTTCATCTTTGAGATCTGGTTTTTCTAACATTGATGTAGGATTCCCAATAACGAATCGGTTCTTGATACAGCTGAGCAACGTGCATCATCCATTGCCAGGCGTTTTCGGCGCGATTTCTATCAGGATCATATTTCCTCCCGTGATGTCCGCCGGGGCGGCAGGAATGGCGTTCAAGGATTATCCCGGCGGCTTGTCCATCCTCTGCGAGTGCCGGATGCGAGCTCAGTTCCTATTCAAGGAACTTTTCCAACGCGCCAAGCGAAATTATTTCATTTATATTCTCCACAAACCGAATATTCTCCGGATTACCGCTGGCAATGGCGCCCCGAAGAATGATCGGCTGCATATCCAAATCCCTGGCGCCCCGGTATGTGGATAACACGCAATATTCCGCACAATATCCGGAAAGCAGGATGGTGTTTATGTTCCGGTCCTGCAGCACTTTTTGCAGTTCAGTCTTCACAAATGCATTGCCATGTGTTTTTTGAATTCGTATATCCGATGGCAGCAACTTGACCTCTTCCGGAATATCAAACCCCTCCAGCCCGGGCGCCAGATGCTCCTCTTTATTGATATGTTGAATTCCGATTATGGGTAATTTTCTTTTTCTAAACAGCACAATGGCGGCATTAATATAGTCGATGGCTTGTAATATTGAACTGGAAGCAACCGGGTCGGTTTGTATAATCTCTTTTTGCACATCGATTACAAGGAATGCCATGTTCATATCCATATCCTCGCGGGTTGCCGCCTGCTGAATTATCACTCAGCCGATGGACCGCCCGGCCGGCTACAATCGGTTGTGGAGATCCATAAATCGCAAACTGGGAGCTTGCCCGTAAACGGAATCCGCGAAGAGCCCAAACCGAAACCCGCCCACGCGAAACGCAGAGATCCTCGCGGTTTTTATGAACCCGCGAGTTTCCGAAGCGAGCAGTTCGAGTCTGCCCCCGTGGAATGGACCGCGGGCGGTTGCGCAGGTATGCGCGAATTATACTTAATTCGCGGACGAAGAACACGGAAGGGCAGGATACGGCGATACAGCTTTCTGGCGCTTAAAAATATATCATAAACAATAATCCGAGAAGGCCAATAATTTTGACGGTATTGATAATAAACAATGGCGGAGTAAAAATAAATCTGCTTTTCTTATCCTTCTTAAAATACTCGAATTCACGGTAGGCATGCGTAATTAATAATGCCGGAACCGCAATCATTATATAGGGCATCTTCTCAAATGCATTGAAGAAGATAATTGCCCCGAAGCCGATATCAATCAGCAGGGTATTCATATTAAACCGGGTTTTCCATTCACTTTCCTTTCTTCCCATTAAATATATACCGATAAAGAGCGCGATCGCCTCGCCGACGATAAGCATACCCAATACGAAGGAAATGATTTGCTCGATGGTCATTTGTTCCATCCTTTGCGTGCATGAGGATTCACGTCAGGCGTTCCGCCTTCTTTTTACAACAGCCGAATGCCCTGCAGCCCAACCGCCTGTCCGTTCCCGCACAGTGCGCAGGTTGGAGTTGATTCTGCCCGCCTGCGATCACGCAACGGGAGCCTGCCTCGGCAAGGAGTCCGCAGAGTGGCGCTCTTTTATTTTGCGTAATATTGCAGATAATCTTCTCGAACCGGCGAAAACACCTCGATGGCTATCGAGTCTTCCAGGATTTGTGCTCCATGCCCGGTGCCGCCCGGCACGCTCCAACAATCACCCGGCTGCATCTCCTTTTTTTCACTTCCAATAGAGAGCACGATTCTTCCCTGCAGCAATCTTCCAGCCTGTTCCTGAGGATGGGAATGCAAGGGCAATGTGCTTCCCCTTTTCATGTGGAATTCCGAAAGCAGCATCTTTTCTCCGAATACCAAAGTCTTGATTTCTATTCCATCAAGTATTTTCTTGAAATGCTCGGAATTATTTGGGTAAAACATCCACGACCTCCTCAAAGAAACAGCGGTTCTCCGTCACAAAAAGGGGATATTTTCGCACAATGGCCTGTGGTTCAGCTGCGCGGCCGGACGTTTACGAGCGATTATTTTACCCGGAATAGGCGAAACACATTTGAGCCGTTTTTCGGCGCGCCGCATCGAACACAATCCATCACGGATCCCATTCAAAGCAGCCGTTCTTTGCCCGGGTTGTTTCCCCATCAAAGGGTCTACATGCCACATGCGAAGTATGGAAGCAACGGGTCCCTAAAACGCAGGCGTTCTCAACGCGGCGGGGAGATGGTATTCAGCACAGAACCGGGGGGATTTTCGCTTGTTCCATCCCGGCTTCAGCGCAACAGCGCCGAGGCACTCCAGAGAACCGGCGCCTGGCCGTGCAAATCGCCGACATTGCGCGGGCGATCGAGGTAATATTCGGCGGAGAATCCCTTGGGAGTCCCCGCGCACACCTCATGCACATTACCCCGTTCGTCGATGTGCTTCACAAGCCCCAGCCAGGCTTTTCGCGCCGCCCGGCCGTAGGCCCCGCCTTCCAGCCACCGGTTCTTCACCCCGCTGATCATCGCGAACGCAAACATCCCTGTGCCCGACGTTTCCGGCCAGGCCCCGGGGTGGTCGACGAGCTGCCGCCACAGCCCGTCCTCACGCTGATGCGCAAGCAGCGATTCCATCATGCGCCGGTAGCCTTCCAGAATGCGGGGACGACGCGGATGCTTCATCGGCAGCGCGCGCAGCAGTTCCGCGGTACCGGCGGCCATCCAACCGTTGCCGCGGCTCCAATAGTAACGCGAGTCGGGGGCGTGGAAGAAGAGGCCGCCGGGCTGCTGGAGTTTATCCAGGTAGGCGGCCACCGTCAGGGCGGCCCGATCGCGGTACTTCGCGTCTCCGGTCGCGCGGTACGCCTGCACCTGCAGCAGCGTGATCATGTACATATCGTCGACCCAGTACCGGGCCTCGGTGGTTATGCCGTCCGGTGTTACAGTCTCCCACTGGTCATTGGCGAAACGCATACCCAGATCGAGGAATTTCTGCGCCTTCGTCTGCAGGTAGAGTTCCAGCGGCACCGCTCCGAATACCCGGAAATCAACATGAGCCTGTAAAGAGATGTTCGTCGAGCCCGCGGGAGTCAGGAGCGGATCAAACTTCCGGATAAGCCTGGCCTGCAGGTCGGCATCGCCGGTGATCCGGGCAAGCATCAGCGCGCCATACCAGGCACACACTTCGGGATAGATGATGAACCCGGCCGGCTGTTCGAACGGTCGCGCCGCGAAGTTCCCGGCGACGCGTTTTCCGACCTCGCGCGGCGATGCCTCCGCCGGCCAGCCCCCGAACAGCTCACATCCGGCGGCGGTTCCGGTTTTTACATTTCGCGCAATTGGCATTTGCAGACCTCCGGGTTGCGGCTTCCCGCAAGCGACGGCGCCCCGCCGCCCCATCCCGAGACTCCAACGAGGGGAACGCTTCAGTCGACGACCAGATATCTTCCATTTTTATGGAGGGGGAAAATGCATTTTCCGCGGTTTTTCCCCGCCCCGTCAACCTTCCGCAACCGCGTGTTGAGCCCGAATCCCCTTTCCCCCGAAAATTACACGCCTTCATTTTCCCTGCTTGCCCGCTTTCCGCCAAAGGCATGAATGGTTCTTGTTCCGGCAATACTTTCACCGCTGTGCGGTACGCCTTTGGGAATAAAACACTCTTCGCCTGCCCCGAGCGAAATTCGCTTGCTTCCTAAAATTAGCGTGTATTGCCCCTGCACCACAAGGAAATACTCGTCATAGTCATGAACATGTTTGGCCGATTTTTCACCGTCATGATTTATCCAGACGGCCATTTGGCTGCCATCCGCGCCGTCGAACAGGTACCCTTCGATGCCGCGGGTGTATTGGGTTTGGGAAGCAATACGATTGGCCGGATGCTTTAAAAATTCCGGGAAGTCTTCCATGGCTCTGCTCCGTGAAGGCTGATTTGAATCGCGCGCGCAGTGAAAGGTCACGCGGACCGCTCGCGATGTTTGGATTGTTCCGGCGGATCCGATGCTTGCGCCGCTGACGGAGCAACCCCGCTCAGCGCCTGTTGCGGCTGCGATTCGACGCCATTCTCCCCTGTCTGGGCGGCCACCGCGAATCCTACGGTGAAAATGAGGATGGTTGTGAGTGCGGCCGCGAAAACAACAATCGGGATGTCATCCGATCCGGATACGCCCGCCGCGAAGGGCATCGTTGCCAGAACGCCTGCCGCCATCCCGCGCGGCATCGCCACAAGCACAAGCTTGCGCTCTTTCGGCCTTAACCCGCTTCCAAGGAGGGCGAGCCATACGGGCGGCACGCGGGCGGCAAGGAGCACGGCCCCGAGCAGGAACCCGAGTGCGATCAGCGGCCACGGAGGCGCCAGCATCGCGCCCATGAAGGTAAAGAAGAACGATTTGATGATAAATGAAACCTGCCGATGAAAGCCGCGAACATCCTCGCCCAAATTAAGTGAAGCGCGAAATCCCATGATCTTCCCGAGCGGGCCCGCATTACCAACCACGATGGCGAAGGCAAGGATGCCCAGCGCGGCGCTGCCGCCGGCGTGATCGATGCCCACATACAGCAAGAGCAGCGCCGACAATGTGACCAAATACGTGTGCTCCCCCTCCCGGAACAACCGCAGGAAAATAAGCCAAATGAACCCGGCCGCGAGCCCGATTCCAATTCCCATATAGAACGACCGGGCAAGAACCATCCCCGGTGAGATGGCCCCCTCTTCCCCATGAAGGATGATGTTGATCATGACGACGGTACCGACGACGCAGAAGGCATCGGTAAGCGCCGATTCGAGGTTGACCAGGTTGGCGACGGATTCCTTGACCCGGCCGAGCGCCATGGTTGGCATGATGACAATCGAGCTCGATCCTCCCAGAATAGTGCCAAGCAGGATGGCATGTCTCCACGTCCACTCGGACGGCAGCCAACCCACCGCTCCGGCCAGCATGCTCGCCCCCGCCACCACGATTACAGCCATCGAAAATGACAGGAGGGCCAACAGACTCGAGCGCGGCGCGCTGCGGGAGATCTCCCGAATATTAAGCTGGATCCCTCCATCGAAGAGTATCACCACCAGCGTAAGTGCGCCAAAGTACGGCGCGATGGCCGCAAGCTGATCCCGGCTGACAACGTTCGTCACCGGCCCGAGCAGGATGCCGACCAGGAGAAGCCAAACGACATCCGGAATACGGGTCCACTGGAAGACAATCTCACCCAGCGTTCCGATCATAAAGATTGCGGCGATGATTAACAGAAAAAGCGCAATAGGATCCATGCGAACTCTCGATTAGCGTGCCTTAAGGCCATCCTTAAACGGGGCGGATACGGGACAGATTAACTCATTTTAACCCCAATCGCACAGCCCCAAATGGGTATCAAGTGTATTACACAGTATCCGCCGCCGATGAGTCTCCCAACGAAGACGCCCGACCGAGGATCGGGCCCGCCTCCGCTTTTTTGGCGGGGGTCGGCTGCTTGCGCGTTTTGGGTGTACTACTCCAATCTTCGGTTCATTTCCTTCACCCACTGTGCGTCACATTTTATTAAGCGGTTTTTCTTCAGGTTTTCCCTCATAATCCACCGAATATCCTTGTCTTTTGACACCGTCCAATGTTCCATTAGTTTTTTCCCATATATAAAATAAGAGGCGACAGCCACACTCCAACAATATCCCATCCCTTTGCGCAAGACAATAAATTCCTTATTCTTCCGATCCTTTACCCGGCCTATACGTGTCGTTATTTCATTGAGTATAGTTAAAGCTCTCTTGGAATAATTGTCGTTTTTCAGAAGCCTGGGTTCACAGATCGCCGCCGCGGCCGCCCTCTGTTCCAAGGCCCCGCCTTTCACCCATTTTTCCATATGCATCAATAACAGGTCCATATTTTTTTCGCCGATACGTTGCAGCGCCATGGCAACGCCTTCCCGTATCCTCCACCGGGGATCCGAAGCCAGTTTGCGCAGACGTCCAATATTTTCGCTTTTCCCATCTGCGGCCAAACGCCCCAATCCCACGATCCCGCAGAATGCCAGGAAGACATCCGGTGAATTTTCAGGTGCAAGCTCCGGGGTTAATGACGCATATCGTTCGAATAAGTCCCTGTTACCTTCATCTGCGACTGCCTGCGCCAATTCCAAATTTCCACGCGGCCCGGGTAATCCTGATTTACTGCGAAGATAATCATCCCAATGCGCAAGCGCAAGTAATGTTTTTCGGTATTCATCGGATGCACCCATATTAACCTCGGGATATTTCGGCGCTGAAGAGCGGGTGCGCGCCGGGCCATTGGCCCGGCGCGCACCCAAGAGGCCGGCTGTCGAAGAACTGGTTCTGAGAACATTTCCCGTTACGGAAGGTTCTGCCAACGAAGGCAATGCGCTACCGGCCGTTGGGGCCGCTATGCCGGGATGGCAAACGGAATACATACGTCACTCATTCTTCCCCGATGACATCATTTACATCGATCACCGGACAGGCGCCTCCCGTAACCCGAGGAAGCTGTCCATCCCATTTTGTTATCGCCAAGTAGCGCAGATATTCCGGTGTTAAGGCGCCGGATTTCTGCAACACGGCTTGGGCATCCGCCTGACCCTGCGCTTGGACAATCGCTGTTTGCGCTTCTACTTCCGCTTGCGCCAATCTTTGCTTTGCCGTTTCGACCTGCTGCTGCGCAACTTGTTTTGCCTCAATGGCCGCATTGAATTCGGGAGAAAAATCAAAATTAACGATGTTAAAGTTTTCAACAACCACATGATAGATTAACAATTGCGTAATAAGCGCCTCTTCAGCCCGCAAACGGACTTCTTCCCGCTTAGTGATCAGTTCTTCCGCAGTATATTGAGCCGTTGTAGCCTTAAAAATATTTTGTATGGCAGGCGCGAGAAGAATATCCTGGTATTCCATCCCCACATTGGTAAAAACATCTACGGCATGTTCCCCGTCAAGATGATAATTAACCGCTATAGTGGATGTCACTCTCTGCAAGTCTTTGCTTGCCGCGGTCGCATCCACTTGATCTTTTTGCGTTCGTATACTCATCAACTGAACCGCTTCTGCTATTGGCCATTTTATACCGATGCCAGGCATTATTACTCTTGTTACCGCTCCCCATCGAGTGATTATTCCTATGCTCCCGGCGGGTACAGTATAAACGGCCTGCGAAAGAGCAAGAATTGCAAGAAGTATGAAAAATATACTGACAATCCAACGCGAAGTAAAATTCTGAACAGTGTTTTTAAACATGATTCCTCCTTTTTTTGCCCAATAACAGGCGATTATGACCCCTGACCAAATCACAGCTATTTGTTGATTTTATCTGATAAGCCGTAAATTAGTAATTTCCGGTTTCCGCCGGCCGATTGGCCCAACCTCCCGCTGCGCCCGGCCGGCCGGCAGGTGTTTTCGGGCGGGATTCTTCTCCGAGCTCATCGGGTATGTCTAGCAACATCACAAGGACCGGTATGATCGCATGCACTGCGCAATTCGCAAGAGGCTCTGGATCCGCGGGTACCGGCAACCGGAATTCGGCTTCGAGAGTCCACGCCACGGAATGATTCGGCAACGCCGGGCTGAATCAGAAGTTTATTCCCCATATCTCCCGACTTTTTTTGATGCATACCCCCGGCCGGCCATCTGGTAATTTACAATATTTACCGCCACGGTGTTCATATATTATTTTCTCACCTTTTGATAAGCACCATTAATTATTTTCATTTTGCGTTCAGCAATTTCCCGATACTCCGGCGCCAGCCCCGCCACTTTATCGGGATGATACATTTGCGCCAGTTTTCTATAGGCAGAGAGGATTTCTTCCTGTGAAGCCGAATGGTCAATATTTAATATTTTATAGGGGTCTCGCTCCTCCCGGATCGATGTCGGGGAGGCTTCCTTTCCATTATGCTTGTATTGTTGAGAATTATTCGAGGATTTCGAAGTCGAGGATCTTCCTGCGCGAGATGGTTCATCAAAGTCCTTGAAAGCCTTCATAAATATGAGTATCGCTTTTCGCATAATTGGGCGGAGTGTGCCCGATGCAAAAAATAGGATTAGCATTATTATGAGTAATTCCGACCAACTAATTCTCATGCGGGTTTTTCCTGGCTGTTTTACGAAATGAAGTTCCGTAATCCTTGAGAGATATAAATCCATTATACGCCGTCACGACGCCCGACAGACGACGTCCCGGCAATTTGGCCGGATGCGCCGGGCCATGGTCAGTACACTTAACCGCTTACAGGAGAAAATACACGCTGATTTTCCAAGCGGAAGAATGTTTCCACGCGGCTGCGTGCCGGGCCTTTACCAGCCGAGATTCATGGAGCCAATGTATGGAATATTCTTGACGCCATTTTTCCCACGGCGGTGTTGAGTTAACGCCATCCATTCGATCCCGATTTTTACGCCGGCAACGCGCCCGTCCGGTTCAAATCGAACAATCCACTCTCCGCCATCACCGGCCAATGGGCCGGCTGCACATCCAAACTCCACCTTGGAACTATTCTTTTCAAGCGGTTGAATCAGTAATGAGAATCCGGATTCGTCATCGGTAAAGAAGATACTCTCGATGTCCTCGCCCCGAATGATCGCCTCATTCATTAACTTGACGGCGGTAATTTTCTGATCCCTTTCGCTATTAATTGCTTTAATAAAGGAAATAAACCAGTCATTACCAAGCACATAAAAGCGATCGTTTGGCGGTTTTCTCTCGTTTTGTAGTCATAATGCTTCTGTGAACTCGATTTGGATATGAGTCCTAACCCAGACGGTTTGCCTTTTTCCGGTTGTTCATACCCCGGTTCATTATACTTTTTCCGGCTCCGATATGCAGAGTAAGGAAGACACGAAGCCGAAAGTTTACTCCATTGGCAGGCCCAGTAGATGAAAGACACGGCAGATCATCATGCTTGAAACCGAGAAAACCCGCCATCTCTTGCTTCCCGTTCGGTTGCCGGACTTCCTCGAGAAGGGATCCCGTGGTCGCCAGCAGATTGCCGTTCTGGTAGGGGTTGCCCCACCACAAGATATTACTCAGTTGATTTTACGCTCCAACAATTTATACTCGCGTCTTTTGCGGCGCAAAAAAGTATTTACTGTCTCCGGTTTTAGTTAATCCGTACCACACTGCTAAAGTCTCATCGTAATAAACCGTCAATTTCTTGAGAATGTGGCGGCAAATTCTATCGGAGCGGCAGCACTTGCCGTGATGATATTGCCATCCGTCACCGCAGCCTCTTCTTGATAGCATAATTCACCCTTATACTGTGTTGCCTGTATATATACAGCCGCATTGCTGATTTGACGGACACAATCGAGAAGTCCCGCGGCAGCCAATCCCGCAGTAGCCCCACAGATTACGGCAACAGGTTTATCAATCTCCAATAACGGCTTCGCCTTTTCCACCACCTCGCTATGCCTTCCGGATTCCCATCCCGGACCGCCGGGGAGGATTAACAATGCGCATTCCACCGGTTTGATCTCCGCCAGGGTAATATCCGGAAGGATGGCAAGGCCTCCGATTGCCTTTATCGACCGCCTGCCTGTACTTACAGTCCGTATGGTAAAGCGCCCGGGAGAAAGCTGATAGGCCGGATTATTGATTCCGGATATCCATAACTTGGTTCGCAATCCGAGAGCAAATCAAAGATATACAAGCAGACCGTTTGAAGTTCCATAAAGCCTCTCTGTATACGGCCGACGATCCGCGCGTCCATGGTTTGGCCGGGTCTTGTGGGGGGGGTACCGTATCCCCCCTTACCCCGCCCAACCGGATACTGCACGAGCCTCCCATCGGAAATCAAATCCATTGCACGCGATGGATACCATTGTGCAATCGCCTTCTTCATCATGCCTTCGCAGACGAAAAGC
>Ga0307445_10001908_pt1 | contig 11625 bp, 11 predicted proteins | sample SalMarSW160330MG_FD_202147 | JGI IMG/M metagenome (GOLD analysis project Ga0307445, IMG submission 202147) | Salt marsh sediment microbial communities from the Plum Island Ecosystem LTER, Massachusetts, United States - SW1603-30 | ecosystem: Environmental > Aquatic > Marine > Intertidal zone >...
GGTGTTTTAGGGCGTGGCACTCTTAGGGGTACTTCCAATGAATAGAAAGCCTCTGCCCTGAACAGGAGAGGCTTTTTGGTTTGAGCTAGGCAACGGTTTTGATATTAGCGGAGGATCTTTGTCCTTTTTTCCCAGAATTCCTGTTCTTTTTCTCTCCAGTCCGGTCCACCAAATTTTCTGTCAAAGAAACCGCCTAATCGTTCGAAACATTTGACCCACGCGCTTTTGTTTTTCCTTTTTGCTTCAAGAACGTCTGCAACAAAGGCATCAATTTTTCCTATTTTGTCTTTAGGCGCATAGTATGAAGCACCGTTTTCAGCCGATTTTTTTAGGCTTTCTTCGGAAAGGGCGTGGGCGGTCAACATAAGTGCCGGTACACCCCGCTTGTTAGCAATCTCGAGGAGATCAAACCCCTTTACGCCCATTATATCCAGGATAGCAACGTCATACACACTATTTTCAAGCAGTCTTTTGCCTTCCTCGAAAGACGTAGCCGTGTCGATTTTGCAAATATCCAGAAGGCCGGCCAGTGTATCAAGAACATCCTGCTCGTCATCTACGATAAGGATTCTTTTCCCGCTAATTATCTTTTTTGGATCCATTTTTAACGCTCCGATTTGTTGAAAGATAAAGGTGCCTGTGCCTTGAATTCTTTTGTCAAGTTTAAAAATTTTTTTTTACTTCTTCATTTAATACCTTTCCCATTGTGTTCTTCGGCAACTCCTTTAAAAAAGCAATCTCCTTAGGGCATTTCCAGTTATGAAGATGTTTCTTGCAATATGTCAGTATCTCACCGGCTTTGATCCCGGATTCGGCCCTTGTGACAACGGCCGCAACCACCTTTTCTCCCCATGTTTTATCCGGGATACCCACAACAGAAGATTCAAGCACGTCATCAAGCTGGTTTATTACCCTTTCAATCTCTTTTGGCGAGATATTTTCGCCGCCTGAGATGATAATATGTTTGCATCTATCCGTCAGATAATAGTATCCATCCTCATCGACTTTTCCCAGATCGCCGCTTCTGAACCAGCCTTTCTCAAATGCACTGGCGGTCTCGTCAGGTTTTTGCCAGTAACCCGGAGTAACAGCTGGACCCTTTAGCCAGATTTCACCCTCTTGACCCGGCTCCACATCCGCAAATGTCTCGAGGTCTACGATCCTTACTTCAAGATCCGGGAGAGGCAACCCGATAGAGCCGGGTTTTCTTACGCCCTTTAATGGATTGGAAAAGTTCATCCCGGTCTCTGTCATGCCCTCGCGTTCAACAGGTTCCTTTCCGAATGTCTTCTTTATCCTCTCAAAATCTTTTACCAGAAGAGGTGCCGAGCCGGATGTCCATAATCGCATGTGCCCGAAGTCCAAGTCCTTTTCCCCCACATAATCCATCATCTTGCCATACATGGGAGGAACCGCCATGAATACTGTGCAGACATACGGGCCCTCATTTTGGGCCAGACGATCCAATACCGTCTCAACCGAAAATTGATCGAGCAAGAGCACGTGGGCCCCCCCTATCAATGCCGTATGAAGTGCAAAGCAGAGCCCGTGCACATGAAAAAGCGGGAGCGCATGACACAGCACGTCGGAACCGGTGATCCCCCATATGTGAATAATATTGGTTGCGTCATGCACCAGATTGCTGTTTGTCAGCACGGCGCCCTTGGGCTTGCCCGTGGTCCCCGAAGTATAGATAATAAGCCCCGGATCATTAGGCCCTACAACGGTTTCCGGCAAGGTATCCGGGAAAGATCGAAAAAAATCGATTTCCTGGTAAGGGATTTCCGTTCGGATAACAATTGTGGAAAGCCCGGGGTCTATCTCATTTATGGTTGCCAATTGCTCTGAGCCCACTAAGACCGATTTTGCCTCGGCATCGCCTATAAAATAAGACATTTCCGATTTTTTAAACCCGGGATTCAACGGTACGGCGATAGCGCCTATTTTTTGAAGGGCAATGTGAGCAATGATAAATAACAGACATTTGGGCATAAAGAATATGACCCTGTCTCCCTTCTCAACACCCTTTTCGAGAAACATATGGGCCATTCTGTTAGAGTCTCGATTCAGTTCAGTGTATGTGATCTCCGTCTCAATCACTCCATCACGGAGGAAGCTTATGGCCTTTTTTTCACCATAGGCTGAGAAGCTGCCCAAAAAACACTCCTTTAGGGTTACGCCGTACATATTGTGCTCCAGTGGTTTAGAGAAATTGGCATGTAATTGGCTGAAACGAGTCTCGCTCAATTAAAAAAGGAATCACTTGAAAAAAATTTACTATAGACTATCTTATATTACTTGATATAGAAATTAATTTTGTATATGTAGCCCCGTTAACAATCAACTCTAATCAAGGGGGGGGGATTTTATGAAAGGGCCAATAAGGCTGGTCAGATCAGATGAGATAGCAGAATACAAAAATTTCGAGCCTATATATGAATGGTCGGAAGGAAAGGCATACCTCATGATTGATCGGGTTGGTTTTAGAGGAAAGACCGGTTCAGTCCTCTGTTATTGCAACCCGCCGGTCCACCAGGTTGGTAACCCGGGGCTGGATGCCTACCTGGAAGGGCTGGATAAGGTCTTCGAAAAAAGAAATGACCTTGAGTTTCTTCTTATTTGTGGTGCTAACGATCCTGTCCATGCCGGTGGTGATCTAAAAGAGAGCCTCAACAGACTGGACAAGACCCTTGAAACAAAGAAGGAGAAGGAGTCGGCAGGTGCTACGGCAGAAGAGATAGGCCGGCTCTTTGATTGGGCGGATAACCGCATAAAGAAAGGGATTGCCCTTCACGGGAGTGTTAGAAAAATTGCAGAACATTTAAGGGTTGTTGCCGTTTGCGGGGGAGGGACCAGGTTTGGTGGTTCTGCAGAGATTCCCCTGATGGCCGATTTTATAGTGGGTGATTCAAGAAGCGGTATGTGTTTCAGCGAGGCCATGATCGGTATCATTCCCGGATGGTCCGGCGTAGCCAGGGCATTGGTCAAGGCCGGTCCGGTCAATGCCGAATACATGGCGAAAACATCAAGGGAAGTGAAGGCAGATCAGCTAAGAGAAATCGGAATTTATAATATCGTAGTTGAGATCCCTTTTTCATTTCCCAGGCTACAGAAAACCGGTGATCCAGATGGGGATAAGTCGCGGTATCTGGAAGCGCTTGAGGTCCACAATCATGACGCCGGACTGCTTTTGTTCCCGAAAGGTATGGAACTGGCTACATGTCCTGCTGAAGAAATACCTGTAATTAGTGAAAAGGATAGAGTGACATTAGCTACCAGAGAGGATATCTCTTTTGAGGTTGAAAAGAGAAAGGACCCGGAGAATTACACGAACCTCTGGGGGAAACCCTTAAGGGAAGTTAAAGAGGAAATGGTTAGGATGGGCAGACCATTGGCACCGCAATCCATAGATGCCTTAAACAACCTCCTCAAGGGTTATGATCCATCAAAATTTGACGAAAATGCATTTGTGAAAAACGAGGGACATGCAGATTCCATACTCTACAGGGATGCGAAATTCCGCGCAGGCCTGACAGCAACGCTCGAACAACGGGTAGCAGACTACAGGGGGGCAAAGTGAGATGAGGCAATATTTTCAAAAGATGAGTCCCATTGGAAATGAACTTCGGGAAAATGAAAAAGAACGGGAAAAGACGAATGCGGCTGAAATATCAAAGGTGGAAGGGGATATCGCCGATGCCTTAGAAAAAAGGAGGCTGACAGGTATCCCTGCCGAGAAAATACATAAAAGAGGTGAGAAAACCGCCTGGGAAAGGATCGATCTTCTTGTTGATCCCGGCACATTTCTGCCGCTTAACAGCCTCTACGATCCCGAGTTCAACCAGGAGGGGACCACCGGCGTTATAACCGGATTAGGCAAGATATCCGGCAGGTATGCCTTGATCATTGCCTCTGATAACAAGGTCCTTGCCGGCGCATGGATTCCGGGCCAGCGCGAACACGTTTTCCGAGCCCAGGATATTGCGGAAAGATTGCATATTCCGCTTGTCTGGGTACTCAACTGCAGCGGAGTCAAATTAACCGAACAGGAAAAGGTGTATGCCGGAAGGCGATCAGGCGGAAGGATATTTTTCAGGCATTCCGAGCTGATCGAAAAGGGCATACCTGTAATAGTGGGCATGTATGGGACAAATCCGGCGGGCGGAGGATATCACGCCATCAGCCCCGCTATCATCTTCGCCCATGAAAAATCAAATATGGCCGTGGGTGGCGGAGGGATTGTCAGCGGCATGTCCCCCAAGGGACATTTTGACATTGAAGGTGCGGAAACGTTAATTGAGGCAACAAGGCAGTTCAAACAGGTTCCTCCAGGAGGAGTTAAGATACACCACGACAAAACCGGTTTTATGAGAGAGGTGTTTGACACGGAAGAAGGGGTCCTTGAGGCCATGAAAAAATGTATGGCAGGTATGCCGCTATATGACCCTTCAACCTTCAGGGTTGCAGAGCCGGCCGATCCGGTTTATCCGGCTGGGGATCTTAGCCTTATTGTCCCCTTTAATCAGAAAAGGACATATAGCATTGAACAGGTCCTGGCAAGGCTTTTTGACGGGAGCGAACACATGGAATACAGACCGAACTATGGTCCTGAAGTTTACTGCGGCCTTGCGAAGATAGACGGTTTTTTAGTCGGGGTAATTGCCAATCGCCAGGGCTTTCTGGGTAAGGGATATCCCCAATATGCAGAGGGGAAGTATCCAGGTATAGGAGGCAAGCTTTACAGGGAAGGTCTCATTAAGATGAATGAACTGGTAATGTTCTGCGGCAGGGACAAGGTCCCCATGATCTGGTTTCAGGACACAAGCGGTATTGACGTGGGGGATATTGCGGAACAGGCGGAACTTTTGGGGCTCGGGCAGTCACTCATTTACTCTATTGAGAGCTCACACATTCCCATGATGTGCGTTGTTTTGAGAAAAGGGACGGCTGCGGCACATTACATAATGGGAGGTCCCCAGGCTACCCGGAACAATGCATTTACCCTGGGGGTGGCGACGACCGAGATCTATGTTATGCACGGAGAGACGGCGGCTGCCGCGGCCTTTGCAAGACGTCTGGTAAAGGAAAAGGATGCGGGTAAGCCCATTGAGCCGGTCATCGATAAGATGAACGCCCTGGCCCAACAGTACTATGATCAGTCTAGGCCGATCTACTGCGCAAAGGCGGGCCTGGTGGATGAAATCACTCCAATGGGGCGGCTCAGGGATTATTTTATCGCCTTCGCGAGGAGCAGCTATCAGAACCCGACCAGCATGTGCCCCCATCACCAGATGTTGCTGCCAAGATCGATCAAGGGGTAGACATTCCGTCATGGGATTCTTATTCTTAATGTTATGGCGGTAAGGTTTTTGGGAATGTGCTGGAAGGTGTTATGAAATAAAATAGGTAAAAGATTGAAATTCTTGTTTGTATTAGATGGTTATGCTCCAAGAAAATATACAGCAATAACTCTTGCTATGAGAAGGTTATGAAATCTTTTCTTCGATTCCGGGTCTCCCGGCCGGGTCTTTTCTACGACTTATCTGCGGGGGAGTTCTGCCCCCTCCGCATTCCCCTCACAGGCTCGGGGCTGCGGGTTCCCCCGCTGATAAGTCGTGAAACCGACGGCGGCCTCCCGACAGTCACTCAGAAAAGACCTCATAACCTTTTGCTTTTTTACAACGGGTAAAGGAGGTAAAGATGAGCGAATATGATATTTTTAAGGTAAATAAAAAGATGCCAAAGAAGGTAAGGCTGGCTGATATAACCGTAAGGGACGGATTTCAGCATGAAGAGGCATGGATTCCAACCGAGGCCAAGATCTATTATCTTCAGGAACTTGCCTTTGCAGGCGTGAGAAGGATTGAGGTGACAAATCTGGGAAATCCCAGGATTATGCCGCAGTTCAAGGACGCAGAAGAGGTGCTGAAAGGGATCAGGAGCGACATTTTTGAAAAGAGGCTGGCCAAAAGGGGTATAGACCCGAAAGATATTGAATGGACCGCGGTAACAATCAGGGAGCCCTCTGTTGACCGGGCCATTGAGCTTAAAGAAAAGGGATACGGCCCCGACCGTGTTTTAATGATGGTTTCGACAGACGAGGAGCATCACTTTGCAAACAGCGGTACAACATTGCCGGCTTACTGGGCCGAGGCAGAAAGGTGTATTAAAAAATGCAAAGACGCCGGCATCAAAATGAACGGAACAGTGAGTACCATCTGGGGCAGCCCAATATCGGGGCCGACAAGATTAGAGGATGCCATTGAATTCACGAAGCGATTTCTGAGTATCGGGGCCGACGATATTGAGCACGCGGATCATGACGGCTCTGCACCGCCTGACCAGGTATATCGTTATTATTCCATGCTGTTGGATGAGATCCCCAATCCGGACCTTCATGTGGGCCATTTTCATGTCACCAGGGGCTGGGGCCTGGCAAACGTCCTGGCCGCGCTTCAGGCCGGCATTGAGATCTTTGAGGGTACACTCGGGGGAACCGGTGGACAGCCGGCCAATTTTCTTGACAGGACACCTGTGCCCGGTACAGGTGCATATTATTACAGGGATCCCAATGTCGTCGGTCTGGTTTCGCTTGAGGATATGTGTGTCATGTTGGATGAGATGGGTATTGATATCGGGGAAGTCGATATCGATAGGATATTAGAGCTCGGTACCATGATAGAAAAGACCATCGGCAGAAGGCTCCGCTCAGAATCCATCTTAAACGGAAGGATCCCGAAAGAGCCCAGGGAAGAGTTCAAAAGGCCAAAATTACATTCAGACAAGAAGAAATTCGGAGAAAAGCCCGGCCAGATAATACCGGATGGATGGCCGGAAAAGGCTGAAGTCCCGAAGGAATTACTACAAAGAGCAAAGCCCCAATAATTGGGGTACAGATTCATGCATAAGCAATTTCCTCGACTATCCAGTTTCTCCTGATAATTTAATTTTTAGGTATTCCCGGGCTTGAACAGTTTACCTATTTCTTCCGGCTTAAATATATCGGCTAAAGGGATAGTAAAACCCACTTCCGGCTGGTACTTTAAGTAAGTGGGGATAGGGTAGCGGATGCCTTTTCGGTGTGTTTTTTCAAGGCCCTCCACAAGTTCTTCCAGGTGCGCACCGGGTACTGCCATAAGAATTTCGTGATCCTGGCATGCGGCCCATACTCTGTCACCATTACCCGGGACCACTATTTTTAAGGCATTATCAAGATATGCTCCTAGTACACCTTCAGTACAGGAGGCCGCTCTTCCTGAAAAGCTGCTCTCAACCGGTCTTCCCGTATGATGAGTTGCGCCGTGAATCAGCCTCATCATCTGGGCGGGGTTCACATAAATGAGTATAACATCCGGTTCAACTTTGGTCCTTTCCAGGGGAGAGTAAACTACGATGGGATGATGGTCCGCCTTAAGGGCAGGCCATCCTGCAAGTACCTCAGCCGCTGCCTTTTCATCTGATGCGTAGCTCATCATGATAAGGAAATGGATTGCTCCTTTCTGATCAGTGATCCTATCCCAGCCGTACGTGTGGGCTGCGATGGCGCATCCTACATCCTCGCGGGTAAAAGCTACTGTCCAACCATAACGCCTGGACATGGCCGAACCCTGACAGGGTGCCATCTTGACTCCCAGATCTCGAAGCGGCCTTTTTGCTTTATGAGGAATTTCGTTTTCCCCTTCCAGGAATTTCACGGCTACCGGAAAGGTGGATGGATTCACCAGATTTCTTAATTTCTCGCCTAGACTAATCCAATTTTCCATAAGATGCCTCCTGATATTTATTGAATTTTTGAAAACCGTTTCCTATGATAGCATGTCACAATCCCTCCCGGTCATTGCGAGCGACCAAAGGGAGCGCGGCAATCCCCTTAATTTCGACGCCTTAAGAGATTGCGGAGCCTGTTCCGAGTGAACCGAGGAATCATTTTTGACATTATTTCGGACCTTGGTCCCATCCTGCTCCGAGTTTGCTTCGGCTTCGCCTCGCAACCGCTAACACTCCTCGAAATGAAATTATGACACAGTCTCTTTGGGCATGGATTCTTCACTACTTTATAAAATGTTGAAAAGAATTAAAAATCGGGCGGACTCATGTCCTTGAGCCCGGGCTTGTTCAAGACATGCGTGTAACTCTGTGCATTTATAAGGTATTTAGAACAAGTCATCCAGCGGACTTCCGAGCGTTTCAAAATTTTTGCTCATTACATGCGTATAAATCATAGTAGTCCGCACATCCACGTGTCCCAGAAGTTCTTGCACTCGCCGGATATCCTTTCCCGCCTCCAGCATATGCGTAGCAAATGAATGTCTCAACGTGTGGGGACTCACCCGTTTATCAATACCTGCCTTTTTCGCAGCATTCGCTATTGCTTTCTGCAAACCAGTCTCATGCGTGTGGTGCCGGCGCAATTTTCCGGTTCTTGGATCTCTTGAAAGACTCTTTGCCGGAAAAACCCACTGCCATATCCACGACTTTCCAGCCCCCCGGAATTTCCTGGCCAGTGCAGATGGCAAATACACATCTGCTCGGCCATCCGCCAAATCTTGCTCAAATAGTCTTCGAACCCCCTTCAGGTGTAACCTCAAATCTTCCTGCACTGTCTTTGGTAAAACCGTTGCCCGATCCTTTCCTCCCTTTCCGTCCCGTACAATGATCTGATGATTCTCAAAATCTACATCCTTCACCCGAAGCCGAACACACTCCATCAAACGCAAGCCGGCACCATACAAGAGCTTCGCCATCAACTCATTCGTTCCGTTTATGTGTTGAAAAAACCGACGGATCTCTGACTGATTCAAAACTGTTGGTAGTCTTTTCGGCTTTTTCGAGCGCGTTGCGTCGATGTAATCGTTAAGCGGCATGTCCAGTACATATTTGTAAAGGAAAAGAATCGCATTAAGTGCCTGATTTTGAGTTGAAGGTGCCACATTCCTGTTCACCGCCAGATGACTCAAAAACCGCTCGATCTCGGGTTTCCCCATCTCCCGCGGGTGACGGGTTCCGTTAAAACGGATATAATCCAATATCCACTTTATGTAGGTTTTCTCCGTCCGAATTGCGTAGTGATGATAACGCATTACCTCTTGTACCTGATCCAATATTTTTCCCGGTTTTGGACGAAATTTTTGCTTTGAATGTTCTTTCCTATATGCCATACTAACCTCCAACTAAAACTGCATTAAGTTGCATAATACGCTATTATACAGAAAATATATAGCGTTAATATGCAGAATTTTTTCTGCTTAATACAATACGTTATGAGTTACACAGCTTAGGAGGTTGCTTATGGGGATGACCCCGTACAGCTTCTTTGAAGCCTTCGTAGAGGGAAACGCTCTCGACTGTCACGAAGATCCGGGAGATGTGCGCAGAGCGTTTAATGCGGCTGTTTCCGCGTCTCATGTTGCAGACCAATACTTACAATACTGTAAACGACACAAACCTGACGCGGTTTCGAGATTCCAAAATATAGGTGAATTTGTAGAGCACTTATGCAATGAAACCGGTGGTGCTTTCAGAGACATTCGCAGTATCGCAAACGCCTACAAACATCTCTATACGAATCCGATAGGCGGCGAAAATGCATACTCTTCGGTAAACTCAAAGGGCTCAATCACTGCAGTTGAATTCTCCGATGATGAAGAGATGGCAGCGATTGAAGAAGACTATGAGAAGCAGGAAAGTGACGATAGAGGCCGCATGAGAGTCGTGTTCATTCGGAAGGACGGAACGAAAAGCGAATTTCTTCCAGTGCTTGACAGAGTGGTCGATCACTTCCGCACAATGTTCTATGGAAACTCATAACAAGCGCCTGCACAAGGAACGCTCGTACCTCGCGTCCTGTGAGGCGCGCCGTTATCCAGCGGATGTCCTATTTAGTACAATAAATTTGATAAGAAACTGAGTATCATGAATCATAGAAAATGCACAAATGGGACAAAAACGGTACGGATAGATGAAACCGGATATTGAGGCATATTTAAAAGATTGAAAGGAGAGTATTACGATGCCTGAGAAAAAAGTTCCAGCTGATTACAGTGAAATGGGTCCCTTGGAGGCAAAGCGTTTCGATAAAATGGTCAGAGAAAACTTTATGCCAGCGATTATTTCAACGGTTAAACAACTTGTTGAGGATTATGGTGTGTTGGAAGGTATAGGAATTGATATCGGTTGTGGCACGGCTATTTTTGCAGTTGAGTTATGCAGACATTCCAGATTGAAGATACATGCACTGGAAAAGGAAAAAGCCATATACCAAGTGGCGTGTAGTAACATTGAAAATGAAGGTTTGACAGATCGGATATTTCCTGTCCTGGGTGATGCAAATGATCTGCCTTTCGATAACGAATTTGCCGATTTTATCATCAGCAGAGGCGCATATCACTGTTGGGAAGATAAGGTTCAGGTATTTAAAGAAATCTATAGAGTATTGAAGAAGGGCGGCGTTGGCTTTGTTGGAGGCGGATTCGGGAGATATGTAAAAGAGGAAGAATTAAACAGGATGAAGAATCTAAGAGACCGTTCTCTGAAAGAGGGTGCAAAAGCTTACAGTTCCCCTGAAACAATAAAAGAGGTTATATCAAAAGTAGGTATATCGAATTTCCGTATACTTGATGACCCTGCAGGTTATTGGGCAGAAATAAAGAAATAGATATTGAAATGGGTAATCGGGGTTACGATAGCTTTAGTATTATACATATAAATGCCTATATGGATAACCTCTGGCTGGAGCGGGACGCGTAAAAACCGCGCGCCCCTCAGCCAGCACGTTATTTGGTCAAATCGATAAACTTGACTCCGTACACATATAGGTGTACAATAGATTTATAAAGAAACGCGATTTAGAAAATGCACTCCAGAAGGTCGGGTGGACATTTCTTCGTCATGGAAAGCGCCATGACATCTGGACCGATGGAGAGCGTGAGGAAGCGATTCCTCGCCATAACGAAATTAACGAAAAGCTTGCTGGAGCAATTCTCAGGCGAGCCGAGGGGAGAAGCTGATATGCGTTTTTGCGGGAAAGTATATAAAGACGGGAAGTTCTGGTTGGCCGAGCTGCCTCTTCTGGATGCCATGACACAAGGCCATACACGCAAAGAGGCTTATGCCATGGTTGCGGATCTTTTGGAGAGCTTGGCGAACCATCCGGGTTTCGAAGTGACTGTGCATCCGGGCAAACACGGGGATTTCGAGGTTAGTTCAACTGATCCCCGGGTTCTAATAAGCCTGTTTCTGCGAAGGCAGCGTGAAAGGAGCGGTCTTTCACTATCGGAAGCTGCCGAACGTCTGGGTGCCAAATCGCGCAATGCGTATGCGCGTTACGAACGAGGGACTTCGATGCCCAGCCTGGAGAAATTGACTGAATTGTACCAGGCCGTGGCTCCCGGTAGAGATATTGTCATTCATCAAAGTGTAACCGCATAACCCGCTGGTGGAGCAGAACTGGCATTATGCTGGAGCTCCATGCCAGCCTCTCATCAGCAACGTTCGCGTATCAACTTGAAGGAGGAGTTCCTCCGTGGAATACGATGAAGACAAAGTTGATGAATGCACTCTAGCCCTGCTGTATCTGGTTACGCACGATCGACAGGAGGGCTGTGGCGCAAGGGCCTGGAAGGGATT
>Ga0307445_10001911_pt1 | contig 11620 bp, 10 predicted proteins | sample SalMarSW160330MG_FD_202147 | JGI IMG/M metagenome (GOLD analysis project Ga0307445, IMG submission 202147) | Salt marsh sediment microbial communities from the Plum Island Ecosystem LTER, Massachusetts, United States - SW1603-30 | ecosystem: Environmental > Aquatic > Marine > Intertidal zone >...
GCCCGAACGCATGGTAATCGAGTTGTCTCAGTAGAGCTTGGCATGGCTGGCTAAAACCGAATCATCCGGTTTGGTGTCGGTTCGCGAAACCTCGGCCTGGTCTTTCGTTTTTGAGGATGCACCAACGATTCGATTCCGCGATTCGACAAGCCCTTTTTGTCATGAAAATCCTGTTGATCGTGGGTAAGAAGAAGACCGGGAAGACTACCTTGGTGGAAAGGCTCATCCCGGCCCTGAAAGACAAGGGCTACCGGGTGGGAAGCATGAAATACACCACCGAGGATCACGAATTCGACACGCCCGGAAAGGATTCATATCGACACACCCGGGCCGGGGCGGAATCGACCCTGATCCTCTCCCCTTCGAAGATAGCGCTATTCTCCCAGAGCTTGAGAAGCAAAAATCTGGATCAGATTCTGGATTTCGTCTTCTCCGACTATGATGTGGTGATAGGCGAAGGATTCAAGGATTCGCCGTTTCCCAAAATCGAGGTGTTTGACTCCCAAAAGCACTCCGGACTGCTGTGCTCTCCGGAGGACAATCTGATGGCGGTGGTGGGAGACGTCGATCCTTCGGGGCAAGTCCCTTACTTCTCACCCGATCAAACCGTTGCGCTGGTTGAATTCATGGAAGATCGTCTTCTGAACGACCGCGGGCCGTCCTGAGGGGTGATTTCGGCAGAGCTGCCAATACCGCGCGCTCAGACGAGGTTCTCCCGTCACGGGAAGCAGCTTTGATGCGGGAATGGAAGCAGGCTTCTGAAATATGGAAAAAGCAAGCGCCATAATCCTGGCCGGCGGGAAAAACAGCCGCATTGGCCGAAATAAGGCCTTTATTCGGCTTCCCAATGGACAAACCATTCTCCAAAATTCCATAAGCATCCTACAGAATATCTTTCCGGAAATCATAATCGTTGCCAACCGAAAGGAAGCCTACCGGGAGTTCGACGTTTCGGTGGTGGAGGATTTGATAAAGGAATGCGGGCCTCTGGGGGGAATTTTCACCGGACTGTGTCATTCGGAGTCCCAACGCAATTTCGTCACGGCTTGCGACATGCCGTTTATCCGACCGGCTTTGATCCGGTCGCTCTTAGCGGAGAGCGGGACCTACGATGTGGTGATCCCGGAAGTGGACGGAGAAGCGGAGCCTCTGTTCGGCGTGTACTCCAAAAACTCCATCCCGATAATCTTCGAACACCTGCAGAAGCGAAATCTCAAAATGAGAGAGGTGCTGGCCAAACTGAAGGTCAGAACGGTGACAACAGAGACCATCGACCGGGTGGATCCGCGGCACCTGTGCTTCTTCAATATCAATACCGAAGAGGATCTCAGGGAGGCCGAACGTCTGGCGTCGGGGACAGGCGAGGAGGACTGAAGAAGGTGGGAAACGGAGCGGACGCAGACGATGTGAGAACCAAGAAGCTTCGAATCACCAGGATCAGCTCGGGAAAAAGAGAGCAAACCGAGGACCTGGTGGTCAGCGAAGAGCCTTTGACCATCCTTCTGAACGGGGAGAAGGTGATCACGCTTCTGTGCACGCCCCGGGATCAAGAATATCTGGCATTGGGGTTTCTTCTGTCTGAGGGTTTGATACGGGAACCAAAAGAGGTCAGCGGCATTGACTCCCTTCGAAAGGGTGAGATCAACGTAACGGCGAACACCAAAAGGAAGCTACCTTCCGACCCTTCCCATTCCCGGATCATGACTTCCGGCTGTGCCAAGGGGGTGACCTTCTCGAGGGTAGAAGATCTCGATCCCTGCCAGGACCTGTTGATCGATCTGCAAGTGACCCTGAGTGCTTCGGAAATCCAAGAGCTGATGCACCAATTCGAGAAGAGATCCGTTCTCTTTCGGAAGACGGGCGGAGTTCACGCGGCAGCCGTGGCCAGCCGGGATCAAATACTGGTCTATTTCGAGGACATCGGAAGACACAATGCAGTGGACAAGGTGCTGGGCAAATGCTTCCGGGAGGAGATATCCTGTCGAGACAAAGCCCTTCTCTTGAGCGGGAGAATCTCTTCAGACGTGCTGATGAAGGCCGCTAAGTCCGGTTTGAGTATAATCGTATCTCGTTCCGCCCCCACCGCCTTGGCTGTGAGCGGCGCGGAGAAGCTGGGAATGACCTTGGTCGGTTTCGCCCGAGGGAGCAAGATGAATGTCTACTCTTTCCCCATGAGAATAACTACGTGAAGAATCCGCATCTTCTCCGGCATGATGGTCGATTAATGGAACCACATCTATGTTAAATGGCAAACCACAACCAACTTCTGCCTTTGTGTTTCACAGTGCGACCTCGCTCACGGCTTTACAACGGTTGAAAGACCGTTATCCTGGCGATGTAGGATCCGTTTGAAGTCAAGGAATTTGGCCAACAATATCCCCATTGCGAGCCAACCTTCTCACCCAGCTCGATCATCACAAGAAATGTAACAGGAATCTGCAAGATAGTAGAGAAATCGGCAGAACGAATTTGTGCCCATTCTGTGCCCAAAACGCGCCGAAGCAAACCAAAGTTCAAGGAGTCCTTCCTTCGGTCTATTCTCGCTTGTTTCGGCCTGATCTATTGTGTCTATCGGTGTTGAGAGGGTGCCAGACGGCGTCACCTCGTAACTCGTTGTCCTTCTTGGTAGCTCGTTTCGCCCTTTCACGGCGGCGACACGAGTTCGAATCTCGTTGGTGACGCCAATTTGAACGGGTAAGCCCTTTGGCAAGTATGTCGAAGGACTTTCTGTTGACATCGGGAATGGCCTCTGACATATAGCAAATCAGATTTCGGTCACCTTAAGGACTTCTTCGACCGTGGTGACTCCTTCTTTCACCTTCTCGATTCCCTCATCCATTAAGGTTCTGGTCCCGGTTTCGGCAAGCGCCTTCTTTATTTCCTCGGCCGAGGCTTTGTTCATAATCATCTGGTGAATCTGCTGTGTGGGCACCAGAAGCTCGTAAAGGGCGGTCCGCCCCCTATATCCTTTATTGTCGCATGCAGAACAGCCGCGAGCCTCATAGAAAACCATGCCGTCCTCTCTCTTTTGGCCGAGTTCCTTGAGAGTGTCGTCCGAAGGACAATAAGACCTCCTGCACTCCGGACAGAGCACCCGCACCAGCCTCTGAGCCAGCACGGCAAGGAGAGTGGAAGATATCAGGAAGGGTTCCGCTCCTTGATCCAGAAGACGAGTGATGGCCCCCACGGCATTTCTGGTGTGAAGCGTACTGAAAACTAAATGTCCGGTGAGAGCCGCCCGAACGGCCAACTGTGCCGTTTCGCCGTCTCTTATCTCTCCCACCAGAATCACGTTGGGATCCTGTCTGAGCATGCTTCGCAATGCCTCGGCGAACGTTATTCCGTACTTCTCGTCCACGTTGGCTTGGGCCACGTTTTCCAGGTGATACTCCACGGGATCCTCTACGGTAATGATGTTGACGTCTTCGGAATTGATGGAATTGAGCGCCGCATACAAAGTGGTGGTCTTCCCGCTTCCGGTGGGACCGGTTACGAGAATGATCCCGTTGGGTCTTCGGATCAGCTCCTCAAACTGGTGCCTCACTCCAGCCGGCATGCCCAGATCTTCCAGCTTTAGACGGGCCTTGCGCAAATCCAGAACGCGGATTACGATTTTCTCCCCCAGAATGGTCGGGTACACCGAAACCCTCAAATCTATGGGATCGCCCTGGTACTTGAAACTTATCCTTCCATCCTGGGGTTTTCGTCTCTGGGTAATATCCAGCCGGGACATGATCTTTATTCTCGAAACCAAGGGCAGACAGATCCTCTTGGGAAGGGATGTGACCCGGCGCAGGACTCCATCCACCCTCATGCGAACCGACACGTCGTCTTCCCGGGGCTCAATGTGAATGTCGCTGGCCTGATTCTGGATAGCCTGGTTGATCAAGGTGTTGACCAGTCTGACCACCGGCATTCCTTCGGCGATCCTCTCCAACTGCGCCTTGGAAAGCTTCTCCTCGTCCTCAAACTCCACCGCCGATCTTTCGAACTGCTCCAGCGCCTCGGTCAGATCCCCCATCCGGGGGTGAAAACGATCGATGGCCGCCATCACGCTCTTCTCGGAACAGATCACCGGGGCCACCTTATGACCCGTCTCGAACTTGATCCGGTCCAGAGCGAACAGATCCAGAGGGTCGGCCATGGCGATGGTAACCGTGTCCTCCACCCTGAACAGGGGGACGAACTTGAAGCGCCGAGCCAGCTCCGGGCTGACCAGGGACACGGCTTTAGGGTCGATGTCGTAATCGCTCAAGTTGACGTAAGGAACGTTCAGCGATTTGGAGAGAAAATCGACCAAGACCTCTTGGCTGACGTACCCCAACCTCACCATCTGGCTTCCCAGGCCGGTTTGTTTCTCCACGCTTGCTTTCTTGGCTTTCTCCATCTGATCAGGTGTCACGATCTTCTGCTCGATCAGCCGATCGGCCAGGTGATCGACCAGCTTCAAGCTGACCATCGAGTCTTCTTGCATGTTTGCCTCTCGCGGTTGGGTGCTATTCGATTATCGGCTATGCCTTCAGGAAGCTGTCCACCGAGGAGATCAACTCGTCCATCTCGAAGGGTTTGGTGAAATACCTGTCGGCCCCGGTCTCATCTCCGATGGCTCTGTCTTTCTCCTGGGTGCGGGCGGTGAGCATGATTATCGGGATGTGTTTGTACTTCTTGTCGAATTTCAGCAGACGGGAGACCTGGAATCCGTTGATCTTGGGCATCATCACGTCGAGTATGATCAAATCCGGCTTTTCGGTTTTGGCCTTGTCCAGAGCCTCCTGGCCGTCATAGGCGGCCAGACATTGGTATCCGTGTTTCTCCAGCGAGAATTTCAGAGTCTCCACGACGTCCTTTTCGTCGTCGGCCACCAGTACCATTCTTGGGTCCATTTGCCACCCCCCCTTTTCGCTGTGATCTTGGGAAAGGTTGGGGATTAGTCCTCAGGCTCTTTCCCCGACCGCTTTTTCCTGCCGTTTAACCCCCAGTGCGTCAGCGCATGACTGCTGGAGTTCCCATGAGGCGCACGTCAATCAGAAAGCGCGCGTTTTTCCATGGGAGTTCCCGGGGGTCAGTTGCTCTCTTATTTTCTCCAGGACCTTGTTCATGTCGAAGGGCTTGACCACGTAATCGTTTGCTCCCGCCTCGAAAGCTGCTTTGATGGTAGCCACATCCCCCTTGGCCGTGAGCATGATAATCGGAATCCCGTCAGTCTGCTCCATGGCCTTGATTCCCCGGCAGGCGCTAAGCCCGTCCAGATTGGGCATCATGATGTCCAGGAGGATCACCTCCGGCCGAAGATTACAGGCCGTGGTGATTGCCTCGGCACCGTTTTTTGCCGTGATAACGGAAAAGCCGCTCTGGGTCAGTGAAAAACTCAAGGCCTGCACCAGGTCCTGGTCATCATCCACCAACAATACGGTAGCCATGTTTCACCTCTCTTTTTCGAATCAGTTTTCTCACGGCGTCCAAGAGCAACCCGTCGGAGAACGGCTTGGTGACAAACTCGTTCGCTCCCAGGGCCATCAACCTGTCAGTATCAGTGTGAAGGCTTCCGGACAGGGCCAGTATGGGAATGTCTTTGGTCTCCTCCGTCTCCCTCAGCCTCTTGATCACCTCGTAGCCGTCCATCCGTGGCATCTTGACGTCCAGGATGATCAGATCCGGGTCCATTTGCAAGGCCTTCTCCAGTCCCTCCACTCCATCGAAGGCCTCCACCGCCTGATAGTTGCGCCTCTTCAGCTTCCGACCCAGTGAGTGGGCGAAGTTCTCCTCGTCGTCGATCACCAGCACGGTTCTTTGTTTGACCACCAAAGCCGAGATCAACTCAGTCCGTTCGGTCATCTGAATCAGCTCTTTGGAACTGTTGGCATCGTCCGGGTAGGTAGCCACGCCCAGGGAAAACTCCAGCTCGATAGATGCATCGTCCAAGGAGAAATCGAAGTTCAGCAGGTTCTGCTTCAATCTCTCGCATACCGCCAGCGCTCCTTCCTTGGGTGTGTTCTCCAGAATCAGGAACACCCGGGCGCTTTCTTCATCCGGCAGGACGTGATCCGTGGCTTTGTAGGACGACTTACTGACGATTTCGACCACCCTTTCGAATATCTCTCTGACTCTTTCTACGCCCAGGCCGACCTTGATGGTCTGGAAGTGGTTGATTCTGACCAAATCCAGCGACAGGCAGGAAACGGCGGACTTGGCCCTCTGGATCAAGTTTTCCAGGTAAGAATTGAAGATTTCGACGCCGTTTAGCAGAGGCAAGACGAACACGAACTTGCTGCCTGTTCCGGGTCGGGACTCCGCCCAGATTCTGCCCTCGTGCGCTTCCACCAATTGTCGGCAGATGGGGAGTCCCAGTCCGGTTCCGGGCATCATGCGGGTCAGCGACTTCTCCACCTGGAAGAACTTGTCGAACACCCGCTTCAAATCGTCCTGGGGAATGCCGGGACCGGTGTCGGTCACCTCGATTCTCACGTAGTCTCTGTATGGCAGAGACAGGATTTCGGGAATGGGGGTCTCGAGGCAATTGATGTTCGAGGCTTTGATTGCGATCTTCCCGCCTTCCGGCGTATACTTCAGGGCATTGCTGAGCAAATTGGACAACACCTGGTTGAGCCTATCCGGGTCGCCTGTGATGGTCGGGAGATTCGGCGGAATCTCTGCGGAAAGGCTTACCGATTTCTCCTTGGCGCCGAGCGCGAATGTCGACACGGCGGCTTCTATTATGGCTCCCAGATCCAGCTTCTGGAACCTGATCTGCATCTTGCCGGCTTCCATCTTGGAAAGGTCCAAAAAGTCGTTGATGATGCGGGTCAGCCGGTTAACGTTTCGCGAAGCCATGGACAGGAATTTGTCTTGATCCTGGCTTATGTCTCCGGTCCTCTTGCTCAGGATCAAATCCAGGGCGCTTTTGATGCAAGTCAAGGGGGTTCTCAACTCGTGGGAGACGATGGATACGAACTCGGACTTCAACTCCTCCAGCTTTTTCTCCTCGCTGACGTCACGCAGGGAAATCACCATTCCGGCGAATCTCTCCTGAGCATCTTTGATGGGCGAGATCGTGATCTCGTAAAACCGGCCGTTTATGCCGACGGCCTTTCTCTGAAGGCCTTCCTGGTCGTGGGCGAACTTCCGTCTCCATTCTTCGAAATCCATCTCCAGAGCGCGCTGTAGCTGTGCCGTATCGGGATAGGAGCCTGATTCCGGCTGATCCACGATGGATAGCGCGGCCGGGTTCATGAGGGCGATGTGCAGGTCTTTGTCGAGCATTATGACCCCGTCGGTTATGCTGCTCACCAACATTCGGGACTTCTGCTCGCTTTCTCGCAGCGCCCCCTCTGCCTGCTTTCGCTCGGTGATATCCTCCCCCGAGCTTAGCGTTCCTATAATATTACCTTTTTCATCCTTAAGAGCAGTATTGTGCCAGGCTATAAGAAGCTCCTGACCGCTTTTGGTCAAAACCGAATTTTCGAAATATTCAACTGGCTCAATTCCTCCGGCTATCAACTGGTCGAAGACATCTTTCACTTCATCTCTAATTCCTTTGGGGATAACCGTGTCAAACCAGTTCCGGCCGACAAGTTCCTCCTGTTTGTATCCCAAAACCTCACAACCCTTTTTGTTCATCAAGGCAATTTTTTGGTTGGCTTCAATCGCCACCATTATGACTCCTGCCACATCCAGATACTTTTGGGCTCGGTCTCTTCCTTTTCGCAACTCCTCCTTTACCCGCATGCGTTCAAGGGCATACAGCAGAACCCGAGATATCAATTTTCCATCCACCTGTCCTTTGACCAGATAATCCTGAGCGCCTCTGCTTACTGCCTTCACTGCCGTTGCTTCATCATCATAGGTACTGGTCAAAACGACTATCGGCAAATCCGGGTGGCGGGCACGCAATTGCTCGAAGGTTGCCAAACCCTGGCTATCCGGTAGTCCGAGATCCGACATTACCACGTCGATTCTCCCTTGCTTCAGACATTCCAATGCTCCGGAGAGATTTTCTGCCAGTTCCACTTGGAATAATTTGTCTTTTGCCTCAGATAGCATCTCCTGAATCAACCGGAAATCGCCTGGATTATCCTCGATTACCAATACCCGGATGTTATGGTTGTTCATCTTCAACTTCCCTTTATCCCAAAGGTTAGGTTTACCACTATGGAGTCTGTGAGGGTGGCAATGTTACTATGGTCAACCAGAAATTCTGAACGGATTTGATGATCTCCACAAACTGTCCTAAGTCAATCGGTTTTGTTATGTAGCAGTTGGCATGCAAATTGTATGCTTCCAGAATGTCTTCTTCGGCGGTGGAGACCGCCAGAATCACCACAGGGATCTGTTTGAGCTTCTCGCCGGACTTTATCTCCGCCAGAACTTCGCGGCCGTCCTTTCCGGACAGGTTCAAATCGAGAAGTATGAGGTCGGGTCGCGGAGCATCAGCATGCTTGCCTTTCCGTTGCAGGAGAGCCATAGCCTCAACACTGTTTTTAGCCACAGACAAGTCAATACACATCCCACGCTCCTGGAGAACACCCAGAATTTGTTTCTGAGCTATGGGGTGGTCCGCCACCAAAAGAATCAGTTTATTCATCTTGTGGTCTCTGATTTTGTTCCTAAGCAGGGAGTTTCACAATGTTCAACCAGAAATCCTCTATAGATTTCACTATCTTGAAGAGTTGCTCTATTTCGGACGGCTTGGTGATGAAACAGTTTGCCCGAAGGTCATAAGCCCTGAGAACATCCTCTTCAGCCTTGGAAACTGTAAAAACCATCACCGGGATATATTTCAGATTTTCATCCTCCTTGATCTCGGCTAAAACCTGTCGTCCATTCTTCTTGGGTAGATTAAAATCAAGCAGGATTAAGTCTGGACGAGGTGCGTCGGCGTATTCTCCCTCTCGTCGCAAGAAATTTATAGCCTGCTCTCCGTCTTCGACCACATGAACCTCATATCGAAGCCTTCCCACTTTGAGAGCTTCCAGAGCCAACTTCGCATCGCCGGGGTTATCCTCAACCAACAAAATATCTCTACTGGTTTTATCCTTCATCTTTTGTATCACCCGCAGGAAGTCTCACAATGCTGAACCAGAAGTCCTCAATGGATCTTACCACCTTGACGAACTGCTCCATATCAAAGGGTTTGCTGATGTAACAGTTGGCGTGAAGATTATAGCTTTTGAGAACGTCCTCTTCCGCCCTTGAAACCGTCAGTATCACCACCGGTATGCGCTTCAGGGTCTCATCCGTCTTGATTTCTGCTAGGACCTCACGACCGTTTTTTCTGGGCAGATTGAGGTCGAGCAATACCAAGTCCGGACGAGGCATATCCGCATAGCCACCTTCTTGTCTTAAGAAAGCCATGGCTTTCATCCCGTCATCGACCTCGTAAAGTTTATTCAAGAGTTTGCTCTCCTTGAGAGCTTCTCTGGCCAGTCGCACATCGCCGGGATTATCTTCCACCAACAAAATGTCAGCCAGCTTAATCTTTGCTTCATGGTTCATTTTACACCTCCTTTTTAGGCAAGGTAAAATAGAAGGTTGAGCCTTTGCCCATCTCCGATTCGACCCAGATTTTCCCACCGTGTCGGTCCACAATTTTATGGCATATGGCTAAGCCTATGCCGGTGCCCGGATACTTCTCCCTGGAGTGCAAACGCTGAAAGGCTACAAAAATTCGCTCCCCAAACTGTGGGTCGATGCCAATGCCGTTGTCTTTCACCGAGAAGACCCATTCATTTCCTTTATCCTGAACCGAAACATGGATACGTGGTAATTCTTCACTTTTGAATTTGATGGCATTCCCTATCAGGTTTTGGAACAACTGCTCCATCTGCGAGGCATCTGCCATCACCACAGGCAGTTCATCGCTGGTGACAATGGCTTGATTTTCCTGGATTACCATGCTAAGGTTGGCGATAGCCCGTCCCAGCACGACATGGAAGTCATTTGGCTCCACAGGCTTACCCTTAGAGCCCGCCCTGGAATAGGCTAAGAGGTCATTAATCAGCCTTTGCATTCGGTTAGCCCCATCTGCGGCAAACCGGATGAAATCTTTGGCATCCTGACCCAGTTGATCTTTGTAGCGCTTTTCCAAAAGCTGGGTATAGCTTGCCACCATGCGCAAAGGCTCCTGCAGATCATGGGATGCCACATAAGCAAATTGCTCCAGCTCCTTGTTGGAGCGTTCTAAATCAACAAGAACTTTCTTCAACCTATCTTGTGCCTGTATGCGGTCGGTAATGTCCCGGATGTTGCACTGTATCACCTCCTGATGGTCCACTGTATAGACATTGCTGACGAACTCCACCTCGATCCGCCGCCCATCGGCGGTTTCCAGCGGCAAATCCTTGTAGCGGACGTATCCCTGCCGCTGCAATTCCAGGAATTTGTCTTTGCTGGAAGCGATATCCTTGAAAACTCCTATATCCCAAATGGCTTTTCCCGTGAACTGTTCGTGCGAGAAACCCAACATCTCGATCAAGAACGGGTTCACATCTACGATCATCCCGGTCTCGGCATCCAGGATCACAATTCCGTCTTTGGCCGTCTCAAAAAGCCGACGATACCGAACCTCCGAAGCGCTCAGCGCCTCCTCCGCCTCTTTTCTATGTAGTGCTTCGGCAAATGCTAAGCTTAGCGCTTCGACGATCTCCTGGTCAACCAAATCGTAGCCCGACTCCTTGTTACCCAAACCGATCATGCCAAAAGTTTTGCCTTTGGATTTCAACGGAACGCCCAAGAAACTGGTGATGGAGGGGTGCCCGGGGGGAGGCTCTATCCATTCCGGATGAGAAGCAGGATCGTTGAATATCATGGACTGCTCTTCTCTGATCACCCTCCCGCGAATGCCCCGGACCTCCAGGTCTTTAAGCAGCAACAATTCGTCCGTTTTTGGTGCTCTGTAGGCATCCCAGCCGGTGTCGCTGATGGCGATAGTATCAAAGCAGCCGGCCTGGTTGACCTTGCAGATGAAGCCGAACTTGCTCCCGGTCAGTTTCTCCGCGGCCTGAAGGCAAACGTGGGATACGTCAGCAGCGGTATCACACATCATGGTCTCTTGAAGCAGGTAATTGACGGCGTTTAATTTGGCTGTCTCCAGTCGAAAATTTTCCTCTGCTTTCTTGCGCTCGGTGATGTCCTCGATGGCCAGCAGGATCGTCTGCGTTTTGTTTCCCTCTCTGTATATCCGTCGGCCGTTCAGTAGCATTATCCGTCGCCCCATGGTGGGGAAGTCGTGTTCCACCTGGAAGTCGTTGAAAGCGGTATTCTTGGGTAAAATCTTCTCCAAAAGCTCCCGCAGCTTGGGGATGTCCCACTGGTGGTCCCCTATATCGTAGAGCAATCGATTCTCCGTCTTCTCCGGCGTGATCTGAAAGGTCTGATAGAAAGACTTATTCCCCTTTATCACTCGAAGGTTCGCATCCAGCACCAACAAAGGCTCCCGTACGGTAGCCACAATAGTCTCGGCGAATTCCTCAGCGTCGCGAATGATTTGCTCCGCCCGCTTGCGCTCGGTGATGCTTATGTCTGCCCCCCTGTATCCCAAAAGATTCCCTTTTTTGTCCAGGATGGGAACGCCGCTTGTCGAAAGCCAAACCGTCTTGCCGTTCTTATGTACATTCCGGTTGAT
>Ga0307445_10001913_pt1 | contig 11614 bp, 7 predicted proteins | sample SalMarSW160330MG_FD_202147 | JGI IMG/M metagenome (GOLD analysis project Ga0307445, IMG submission 202147) | Salt marsh sediment microbial communities from the Plum Island Ecosystem LTER, Massachusetts, United States - SW1603-30 | ecosystem: Environmental > Aquatic > Marine > Intertidal zone >...
AAGCAATCTTGTAACACGTCGAAATTAAAGGGATTGCCGCGCTCCCTTTGGTCGCTCGCAATGACCGGGAGGAATTGTGACACAGTCTCTAAGGGTGGGGCTTTATTCCCCAGTAAAGAAATTTCCTCCGGGCTCAGTTCAGGATCAAGGTTGACACAATTTTCTTGATGTAGTTTCTTAAGGGTCATGAAATTCATCGCTGATCTCCATGTCCACTCCCATTTTTCCCGGGCTACGTCCAAGGCCCTCGATCCTGAACACCTCTGCCTTTGGGCACAGAAAAAAGGGATAGCGGTCATAGGCACGGGGGATTTTACTCATCCCGGTTGGATGTCGGAACTCCAGGAAAAATTGATCGAGGAAGAAGAAGGGCTGTACAGGCTGAGGCCTGATCTTCAGAAAATGGTGGACTCCCAGGTTCCCCATTCCTGCCCTGGACCAGCGCGTTTTCTGTTATCAGGTGAGATAAGCTGTATTTACAAGAAAAACGGCAAGACACGAAAGGTCCACAACCTTATTCTTATGCCGGACATGTCATCTGTTATAAAGCTGAATGAGCGATTGGATAGAATTGGGAATATTACCTCTGATGGCAGGCCGATCCTGGGTCTGGATTCCAGAGACTTGCTTGAAATTACGCTTGAGATAAGCGACAGGGCCTTTTTTATTCCGGCCCATGTATGGACTCCCTGGTTTTCCGTGTTTGGATCCAAGTCCGGCTTTGACACACTTGAAGAATGTTTTGAAGACCTTACAAAACACATACATGCGTTGGAAACAGGGCTCTCTTCCGATCCGGCCATGAACCGTCTCCTTTCGGCCATTGACGGTTATGTCCTGGTTTCAAATTCTGATGCACATTCCCCTGCTAAGCTCGGGCGTGAGGCCAATATCTTTGACACGGATATCGATTATGACGAAATGATCCGGGCTATGATTAATGGCGAGGGCTTTCTGGGAACCGTGGAATTTTACCCCGAAGAGGGGAAATACCACCTTGACGGTCATCGCAAATGCGATACCAGGCTTCGACCACAAGAAACCAGAAAGTATAAAGGGATTTGCCCTGTATGTGGAAAACCTTTGACCATAGGGGTTCTGCACCGGATACTCGAACTTGCTGACCGTGACACCCCCTTGCTCACAAAGGATTTTTTCAGCCTGATTCCGCTGCAAGAGGTCCTGTCCGAACTTTTAAGCAGCGGCCCGTTAACGAAAAAGGTCATGTCACATTACGAACACCTGCTTGTTGAGCTCGGGCCGGAGCTTCAGATTCTGATGGATATTGCAGCCGGCGATATTGAGCGGGCAGGAGGGCCTGTTCTTGCCGAGGCCATAGCAAGAATGCGCCGGAATCAAGTGATCCGGGAGGAAGGATATGACGGAGAGTACGGAACCATACGTTTGTTTGCTGAAGCTGAAACGCAGGCCATCGCCGGGCAAATGGCTCTTTTTGCCCCTTCCAGGGAAAAAAGCTCTGCCCGAAAAATATTGCCGTCCGTCAGAAAAAAGGCTGCGGTAAAACCGCAAACACCGATCGTTAAAAAGCCTGTTTTACAGATAGACCCGATCCTCGGCCACCTGAACCCGGAACAGGAAGAGGCCGTGCTACACGATGGCGGACATCTGCTGGTTGTTGCCGGACCCGGTACAGGCAAAACCATGACCCTGACCAATAAAATTGCATACCTGATACGCTCAGGCCTTTCAGAGCCGGAACAGATACTGGCACTCACGTTTACAAGAAAAGCTGCAAGGGAAATGGAGCGAAGGATTCTAACGTTGGTTGAAGAGTTGGGAACCAAGGAGGTTCAAGTCGCGACCTTTCACGGCTTTTGCCTGGACATCCTTAGAAACGAGAAAGACAAAACCGACCTTCCCATTGACTTTACACTTTGCTCGGAGGTGGATGCAGAAAATATTGCAAAAGAAATACTTGGGGGATCGAAGGGAGGTAAACACCTGGCCCGGAGGTTTCAGAAGGCCCTACCGGATATGAAAAAAGCGTCTTTAGTGGGACTTGATGGGAAGATTTTAGATCAAGATCTGCATCCTTTGTTTGAAAAATACCAGCGCAGGTTGAGAGATTTGGGCATGCTGGACCTTGACGATCTGGAAGTTGAAACCTTGAGGCTCTTCAGGAATTATCCGGAAATTGCCATGAAATATAGCAAGAGGTTTCCCCGGGTCTTTGTGGATGAGTACCAGGATACAAATCATGTTCAGGTAGAACTTCTGAAAACGCTTATTCAAGCTTATTCTGGAATAATATGCGCGATTGGAGACCCCGATCAGGCCATCTACGGGTTTCGCGGTGCTGACGTGAAAAATTTCCGCAGGTTTAAGGAGGATTTTTCCGGGGCAAGGGAAATAGTACTTTCGAGGAATTACCGCTCCAGCACGATTATACTTCAAGCGTCTGCCGCCATCATGGGAAAAGATAAACCTCTTCAATGCGAATACTCTGGAAAAGCGCCCGTATTGTTTGCGGACTGCCGGACAGAATCTGAAGAGGCAGAGATGATCGTCGAGCAGGTGGAAAGACTCATAGGGGGTACCACCTATTTTTCCCTTGATAGTGGTCGCGTGGAATCCCACGAGGGCGAGCTGTCCCTGGGATTCGGGGATATTGGGGTCCTTTTCCGTCTGAATGCACAGGGAGATGCCCTGGAAGAGGCCATGGAAAGGTCCGGGATCCCGTTTGTCAGATCCGGTCAAGCGCCTCTTATCAACCGGTATCCGGTAAATATTCTCTGGCGTTTTTTCCAGACCCTTCAATCCCCTGATAACCCATACTATGCAGAGAGCTATCAAGCAGTTTTAGCCGGTACCGGGTTAAGGAAAGACTCCGCCATTGAAGGGTTTCAGGCCAAGAATTTTCTGCCGGATATCGTTGATCAGGCCATAGCATTTCACGAACTGGATTGTTCGGCACGGGAAGCCGAGGAGGCAATTCTTCTGCTCAGGCGACTAGCAGCAAGTTTTGAAGACATGAAGACATTTCTGGATGCGCTCTCTTTGGAAAGGGGAATCGATCATGCGGTTCTCGCAGGTGATCGGGTGGCACTGATGTCTCTCCACGCGGCCAAGGGCCTTGAATGGCCGGTGGTCTTTATTACAGGCTGTGAGGATCGGCTGTTACCCTGTTCCCTATTCGGGACAAGAGAAGATGAAGAGGAAAGGCGGCTCTTTTATGTGGGAATGACAAGGGCCTGTTCGCGGCTTATCCTTTCCCATGTCGGCCGAAGAAAAATAAATGGGCGTGTTATTACAATGAAGCCGTCGCCATTCCTTGACGACATACCCGAAGACCTGTTAAGCCCTCTGGACCGTCGCAAGTGGAAACCCAAAGGCAAGGCGCACAAGCAACTGGATCTATTTAAATAGCCCATCGATTTCTGAAACCCTGAATTGCAGAAAACATTTTCTAACAGGGCGTCATACCGCTATTTCGGTGCCTTATATACCTTACACAGTACACCCCTCAGGTTGGATGCCCCTATCTCCCGATTGAAGGGAGGCTCATCGTCTGTTAGGATATTGATATTAGATTGTGCCCAGCCGTATAAATCAGCGGCATCACCTTCAGGAAACCACCAGGCATAATCGACGACTACCACCCTTGGGTCAATATCAGCCGACAAAACAGCCTTTTGTTTGATCTTACCTCTTCTAGTCTCAACATACACCCAGTCTCCGTCAGCTATCCCTAGCTGCTCCGCTGTCCGGGGATGAATACAGGTGGTTGGCTCGGGATGCGTCTCCCGTAGGCTGGCTATCTGTCTACCGCCTGAATGGCGGTAACAGGCGTCCTTCCTGCTTGTAAACACCAAGGGGTATTCATCAAGAAGATCCGGAGAACTCAGGGGCGTTTCCGGAGGCTCATAATAGGTGGGCAAAGGATCAAAACCCCACTTTTTGAGTTTACTGGAATATAACTCGACCTTGCCTGAGGGGGTTGGAAACCCATGGGACAGGTAGCTTCGGTATTGCTTGCAACCCAACAACGCGCCGATTTTTTTTAATTCTTCAAACGATATGCCGGCAGATTCCAGCATAAAGTCCAGACACTGCTCATCGGTATCCCAAAAGTATTCTCCCAGTCCCAATCTTCGAGCAAGATCACGAAATATCTCGTAGTCAGAACGGCACTCACCCACACGAGTTACTTTTTGCTGAACCTGTGCTACCGGGAAGGAATAATGCGGTACCACAACATCGTTAAATTCAAGATACGTAGCTACGGGCAGAACTATGTCAGCCAATGCCGCGGTCGGTGTCATGAACATATCAGCCACTGCCACGAAATCTAAGGAATGGAGTGCTTCGTAGACCTTTTGAGAATTGCTATAGGTCAACAGCGGATTGCAGCCGAGAATATACGCGGCTCTAATCTGGTATGGGTCCCCGTATAGTATAGCCTTGATCACATCCTGGGGCACGGCTTTAAAGAAATTAAAGAAAGCCGGGATCAAATTTCGTGCACTGCTAACCGAGCGCTGTCGAACTTCAGGCGGTAACTTTTCCGGAAGTGTATATGTTGGCGCAGCAGGGTTGATCGGGACCGGTGACCATCGTAAGTCTCCCCCCGGTGCTTCCAGATTGCCGGTGATCGCTCTCAGTATACAGAGGGCACGGGCGGTTTGAAAGTTGTTTATCCCATGGTCAATTGCATTACCCCAGTGGAGGCAAGCCGGTTTGTTTGTAGCATAAAATCTGGATGCCTGCTTAATTGTCTCGGCTGCCACCCACGTAATATCAGCAACCTTTTCAGGGGTATATTCTTGGACATGGGCCCTAAGCTCGTTGAAGCCCGATGTCCAATGCTTAACAAAGGTGCTGTCGTACAAACCTTCTTTAATTATCACGTTCATCATTCCCAGGGCAAGTGCCAGGTCTGAGCCGGGTCTTGGCTTTATCCATAAGTCAGCTCCATCAACTCCCTCAACATTAGTTGGATTGACGATCATTAGCTTTGCACCGCGTTCCACCGCCTTCATCATGCGCCGGTACACATGAGGCAAGTTTCCCAACAGGTTCTTGCCCCAGACCACGATGGCGGCCGGCGGATATTCGAAGTCCGGAATGGCGTATGAACCGTAAGTAATTGCCGAGGCCTCTACTCGGGGAACAAAACAAACGTGTCCCTGCCATGTAATATTGGGTGAACCAAATAGATTGGCAAATCGAGCGATATGACGCCCCTGGGTACCACCTTTGAAGCTTCCTTCTATGAAGGCAACTGATTCAGCACCATACTTTTCCCTGTTCTTGGCAAGCTCACCAGCTACAGTGTCTAAGGCCTCATCCCAGCTTATAGGAGCCCAATTGCCTTCCCCTCTTCCCCCCATCCGCTTGAGAGGGCGCTGTAGCCGGTCAGGGTGGTACAGATAATCAAGTGATGCCAGCCCTTTCGAGCATAGCACTCCCTTACTGAGGGGACAATCAGGGTCACCTTCTACTTTAATGACCTTTTCGCCATCCACATGAGCCAATATGCCACAACTAATCTGACAGATGCTGCAGGTGCTTCTCACAATTTCAACCATTTCCTTGACCTCCTAGGAATATATTTATAAGCAACCAATTAGAAAAATCAGTCCCTGATTACGATTCTCAGCTTCCGCCATCTGGTAATTGTCTTTATAATGAGACCGCTTTATCCTTAACAAGCAAGGCCAAAATGCCTATCCCCATCCCATGAAAAAGCAAGTTTTTATCAACTAAGAAATTCCATGCTTGTTCACCACGGGCAATGGATTGCTTGAGGATTTCTGGCATGATGTTGGAATGTAGCGGGTTTTACGGGGCACCTTAAGATTGGGAATTTCTTCCCGTCCAAAGCCAGACCGCTGGGTGATCGTCTCAACCCTATGTGGGCAATTTCTTTTCCATTTCTTGTAATAGTGGAACAATTTCTTCCAGGTGATCCCGAAATGCCCGTTTTGTTCCTTCCGCGTCGCCCTGTTTAATCTTTTCGAATATTTTCGGGTGCGAGGTGGTGTCATGCACTGCCCGTTTGGACGGATTGATGCTCAGAATCAGTTCCAGGGTAATATCCATGAGGATGTTCACCAGAAGGTCATACATGGAATTGTGGGACGCTTTGGCCACCAGGCGATGAAAATCCACGTTCCAGGCAACATATTTTTCCCCGCCCTTGACTTTAGGCATATTTTCGAGGCCTTTCTCGAGCATTTCAATGTCTTCCGTGGTGCGCCGTTGTGCGGCCAGACTCGCAACAATGGGTTCAATATGCAGGCGTACTTCCATTATCTCGGCCACGCTAGTGCGGCCCAGTCTTAATATATCCCGAACCAGATTGGAAACGACGTCATGCTTCATGGGACGGACGAATGCGCCGCCGGTAGGCCCCCGTTTGATTTCTAGAAGACCAGTTTTTTCCAGATTACGAATAGCCTCCCGCACAACAACCCGACTAACACCGAGAATCTCCATCAATTCATGTTCGGACGGGAGTCTCTCTCCTTCCTCATATTCCTCATTAAATAAAGACTGCTTCAGCTGGTCGGCGACCTGATCCGCCAGCCTGCCGGTTCGAATGGATTTTAATGGCATCTTATAAACGTCCCCTTGTAACTGAGATTTTTAAAAAATTATAATACCATATACGTATAATATATATTTCTTGTCAAGAAGTAACTGAAAAAGATTTTTTGTCATCACCTAAAGCTCTATTTTTCAACGTTCTGATATACCGGACCTTAAGACACGCAGGATAATTTCTTATGGAAAGTACATTTTTTTCTTGACATACAATATCTTAAAAAAAGAATATAAGACAATTAACGTTATATGTATGATCATAAGTGTCCGTGTAATAACGAATTGAAGAAAAGCTCTACTTGCCAGCGACGGAAATAAATTTCTGCTGAAACCAGCACAGGCACGATGAAGTTGTTTGTAAGGAACGAAAATCTTCACCCACGAGCCTTTAGGGTTGCCCATGAGCCCGGCATAGTGCGCTATCTAGAATATTTTTTCCTGCGTAAAAGTCGTAATGGAACGCTAAGCGCGACAGGCTGGTGGAAAGGAAGATTACTCTGCAGAAGAATCAAGGCAAACCAAAGCAAGATAAACGGTTATTGCCACAAAAGGGGGTGATAGAAGGAGTGTTTTGTATTAGGCATCTGAGGCAGACAATGAGTCAGACATTGAATCATTAGGAAAATTCACAAAGGGGAGGCGATTATGAAAACAAAGGCATTAAAGACATTATTTCTGTTTCTTGGAATACTTTTGGTGGGAACTATTCTAATCAATCCTGCGGTGGGAAAAGAATACCCAACAAAAACTATTGAAATACTCTGTCCTTATCCGGCTGGCAGTGCCGTAGATATTATGATCAGACTTGTTGCAGATATCGGCCCAAAATATTTAGGACAACCGATGGTTGTCGTGAGCAAACCAGGTGCAGCAGGAAGCGTAGCGGCAGCCGATGTCATTAGCTCCAAACCCGACGGATACAGGCTTGTTACCATGGCGAACGCCTACTTTGCCGTGACTATCAAGACTCAAAAGGTGCCTTTTAAGCAAGGTGATCTCATCCCGTTGGCCAATTTTATCGAATACAAGCTGGGGCTGTTCGTAAAAGGAGACTCACCATGGAAGACCCTTAATGATCTTTTAGAGTACGGCAAAAAAAATCCTGGTAAATTAAGGTGGGCTCACTCGGGTCGAGGACTCACGACACATATGAATGGGTTGACCATATTTAGACAGGCCGGTGTCGATGCCATAGATGTACCTTTCAAGGGCAGTCCCAAATCTCTGGCGGCCGTTTTAGGAGGGCATGTCGATGCGTGCGCAGTGCCCTATGGGACGGCAGTAGAGCAAATAAAAGCTGGAAAGGCCAGATGCCTAGTCTTCTTTAGTAGCAAGCGTTACGGTTTTCCATCCGACGTGCCCTGTGCAGAGGAGCTTGGATTCCCGAAAGCGGGGAAACTGACCACCCTTTTCGGACTGTATGCCCATAAAGACACCCCTCAAGACATCAGGAAAATCCTGATCGATGCTTCCAAGAAGATTTATGAGGATCCGAAATTTCAGGAGGGCATGAAAAAAATAGGAGAAGAACCAAGATTCGGGGGACCGGAATACCTTATGGAAACTATCAGGGAAGGAGAACAAATTGGTGTTCCTATATTAAAAGAATTGGGACTTTATTTAGAAAAATAGCATTTTTCGCTTATTCGTTTATCTTCGAACATAACAAATAGTGATCGTACCAACATAAGCGGCACCACCAGCTTCGCCTTCATTACGGCTCTACGGCACCTCATGCACGGTTTGGAGGTGCCGAATTAAGAGTCGTCCATCTCAATTAGCCCGGCTGGCTTGGGGGTGGCGTCTCGGTCAGCCATGGTCTTTAGGACCTTTTTCCAAATGGTCCAGACGGTGTCGCAGCTGTTTATCTCCAGCATCCTCCCCATGGGGCACACATGGAGATACCGCTCTTTTGCCGTCCCGTCACAAAAAAGGTCATCCAAAACCATTTTCTCAAGGTCGGTTTCGTCTTATGGAAGATAGTCCTCGCGGTGAGGGAGGCCTGATAGCCTCATGTCTTGCAAAGATTAAGTAGGCGGGTGCAATGAAAATATGTATGATGGTACTGAAACCGTGGAAAAAGGTATCGGTCTGGCAACACAAGTGAAACTGTTAATCATTATATGTAGTTTCTGTGCTCATTGGCTTTTGCTGAATTGCTTTAAGTTACTTCATTGTAATTTCAATTTATTTCAGTTATTAGACTTTCACCTTGTTGTCGTAAACCTTTTTCAAAAGAGTCGTCATGATTAACCGTGATCAATTGAGTGGATTTTTTTGGCTGGCCATATCTATTTTCGTTTGCATAGAAGCCAGCCGGTTTGGCATTGGTGATTTTCATTCTCAAGGCCCAGGATTTCTTCCTTTTTTGTCAGGGGTTATGCTCAGTGCATTCTCGATCATTCTCGTTGTAACAAGTACCTCAAAAAAAAAGGAAAAGAGGGAGATAAAGAATTTATGGAAAGGAATGAGCTGGGGTAAGGTCGTATTGGTTTTGAGCCTTCTTCTTATTTATGCTTTGCTGCTTCCGATCCTAGGGTACCTCATAGCGACCTTTGGGTTGATCATCTTTCTATTTGGGATCGTAGGAAAGACAAAAATATGGATTAAGATAGTGGCGGGTATTATTACGGTATTAGCAACTTATATGGTTTTTTGTGTTTGGCTTGAAGTGCAATTGCCGAAAGGGATATTGGGCTTTTAGACCAAAGCCATTCTTTGGGAGATAAGGTAGTGGCCATCTTTCACAATCTTTTCTACGGTTTTTCTGTAGCGCTACAACCTGAACATATTATAGTCTGTTTCCTTGGTGTTTTACTGGGGACCCTCATAGGTGTCCTTCCCGGAATAGGGCCGCTTGGGGCGATAGCCATTCTTCTGCCGGCTACTTTTCGAATGTCACCCGTTTCCGCGATAATTATGTTGGCAGGCATTTATTATGGCGCCATGTATGGAGGGTCTATCACATCCATCTTGGTCAATATCCCTGGAGAGGCGGCAACGGTCGTCACCTGTCTGGACGGCCATGAAATGGCGAAGCAGGGAAGAGCAGGACCTGCTCTGGGAATTGCTGCGTTCGGATCGTTTATTGCAGGAACGCTGGGAATCGTAGGTCTTATGATTTTTGCTGCTCCCCTTGCGGAATTTGCATTAAAATTCGGTCCTCCCGAATATTTCGGGGTCATCTTCCTCGGAATGACCCTCCTTATGTATCTCTCCCGCGGCTCCTTACTTAAAGGGGTTATGATGGCGGTTTTTGGCCTCATGATCAGTTTCGTAGGTCTTGATCCTATCGAAGGTTCAACACGACTGACCTTCAATTTGCTCCAGCTGTGGGATGGGATCGGTATAGTCCCTCTGGCTATGGGACTATTCGGCATTGCTGAAATTCTGATTAATATTGAAGAAAGTGCTGCTCCTGAAGTTCTTAAAACAAAAATAAAGAACATATTTCCCAACCTTTCAGATTGGATGCAGTCAAAATGGGCAATTCTCAGAGGTTCCGTTCTTGGATTCTTTTTGGGTATTTTACCTGGAGGAGGAGCAATTATTTCCTCATTTATATCTTACGGGCTTGAAAAGAGAATCTCGAAGGAACCTGAGAAGTTTGGAAAAGGCGCCATAGAGGGCGTTGCAGGGCCGGAGTCTGCAAATAATTCTGCCACGGCCGGCGCTTTCGTACCGCTTTTCACACTTGGAATCCCTTCTAATGCTGTGATGGCTCTTCTTTTCGGGGCTCTGACCATTCACGGAATGCGTCCCGGACCTTTTCTCATGACAAACCATCCCGATCTCTTTTGGGGTGTGGTCTGTAGTATGTATGTCGGGAATGTGATGCTGTTAATACTAAACGTACCTCTCATCCCCCTTTGGGTGCAGGTTCTTAAAATTCCTTACAAGGTTCTTTTTCCACTTATCCTGCTCTTTTGTATTATAGGCGCTTATAGCGTCAGAAGCAGCATTTTCGATGTCCACCTCACGATTATTTTTGGTATTGTCGGGTATCTTTTTAGAAAATTTGATTATGAAGCCGCCCCGCTAGTGCTTGCTTTTGTGCTTGGGCCACTCTTCGAATCGAATCTTCGACAATCCCTTACCTTGTCAAAAGGAAGTTTCTCAATCTTCTTTACGAGTCCCATCTCAGCAGTTAGTATCATTCTAGCGATTGTACTTCTTGTCATCGGTTTTATGCCTTACTTTACAAAGGCTAGAGAAAAATTCGAAGGATAATGATTAGCGCGAGGAAAAGAGAGATGCAAGGGGCGGATAACATTTCCCCTGCCGACTACGCTATTTATAAGGAGAAGTTAGGGCTCATCCGTGAGGAAGCAAAAGCGATATTTGTGCGCTCTGGCCGGGCTGGAATACTGCCGGTGGTGACCTTGTGACTGGTATGGCTGGAGCTTATATCCAAGCGGTGGCATGTACACCAGCTATAAAGTATATTTTGAGGCGTTGGAACGAGGGCCTATTAGTCAGATTGCAGGAGGAGTACATATGGGCAAACAGTTACCCGCTTTAAGGAGGATTTCATCCCCCAGATATCGGTATGGTGTTCCGTTTCTACGCTGACGGAGAGTTGGCGAGTTGGATTGGTGCGGCGGTACATGAAGGAAATACATAAACAAGGCAAAGTTAATAATAAGAAGTTTGTACTCCTTAGGATAGGTGGTGGGAATTTTGATTTCAATTGAAAAAACTGAATCGTCCTTCCGATTTGGTATATCTGCTGAGAGATCGCAAGCAAACCAAATCCTGCAATAAGAGAGTGATAGCATGGAAATCATACCTTTTGAAATCTTAGGCATCTTGCCAATACATAAGGGCTATCAAAGTTTCAGATATCACAAAAAGGCCGGGTACAGTGATAACTGCCGTACGTAAAGGCTCCTATACAATAATTTGCCTGTTCCCTATCCCCTATATTCCAATTCTTGATTTTCCCCTTCGAAGCTGAATCATATGTTCTTCTGGCAAGAGCAACTGGCCCACCATTATGCCAATAGTGTAAAGTGGATTACACCTAGGTTACATAAAAGCCAAAGAT
>Ga0307445_10001918_pt1 | contig 11593 bp, 7 predicted proteins | sample SalMarSW160330MG_FD_202147 | JGI IMG/M metagenome (GOLD analysis project Ga0307445, IMG submission 202147) | Salt marsh sediment microbial communities from the Plum Island Ecosystem LTER, Massachusetts, United States - SW1603-30 | ecosystem: Environmental > Aquatic > Marine > Intertidal zone >...
TCGACGCTTTTGAACTTGGGGGGGTGTAGTAGCCGGTCCTGCTTACTACATCCCCCGAGATGATCAGGTTGTCTCTTACCAGCAAGTTCACGCGATAGCCGCAGTCCAGGCGCACACCTTTGTACTCCAGCAGGAGCAGATGCTGCAGATTGAACCAAATGCCATTCTTCGTGCTCTTCGTGGTGGATTCTCTTCGACCTCCGGTCTTGCTTCGCAACTGGCATCCGTTCCGTGCGAACCCAAACTAGAAGTCATTACCCACTCGAAACGACAAGGAACCTCTTGGTCTCTAGTCATAACCCGTCACTTCACTCACTCTCGTCTCTGCAACACGCACAGGAGGGGCCATGATCGCCGGGAGCAATGCTATCCTTTCCCTTTTCCCTATCTTAACGCTCTCTCCGTGTTCTCTGCTGTCAGCGATCAACAGCACCACCCTCGCTCGCTCGCTCTTTCCCATCTCTCTTCACTCATCACCCATGACTATTTCACCTCTTCACTCGCACCACGGATGGCATCATCCTATACTTAGGATTGCTATGGCAAAGCCCACTCCGATGATGGAACAGTACCTGCGTCTAAAGGCCGCCCATCCGGACGCGATCCTCTTCTTTCACCTGGGAGATTTCTATGAAGCCTTCTTCGAAGATGCCGAAACCCTATCGCGAGAGCTCGACGTGGTGCTTACTGCGCGGAACGGAAATCCGATGGCCGGGGTCCCTATCCGAAGCGGCGAATCGTATGTAAACCAGCTTCTCAAGCGAGGCCACAAGGTGGCGGTCTGCCGGCAAATGGAGGACCCACGCAAGGCAACGGGACTCGTCAAGCGAGAAGTGGTACGCGTGATTACACCCGGGACAACGCTTGATGATGGGACGCTGGAGACGGGCGAGAACAACTACCTTTGCGCACTCTCCACGGTGGACGAGCGCCATGGTCTTGCCACCCTCGATCTTTCCACCGGTGAGTTCTCTTGCACCGATGCCGATGATATGGAAGAGATTGCAGGCGAGATCAGCCGCCTTGCCCCGAGTGAGATTCTCGTCTCGGATTTGGAGATTGAATCGCAACGGGATGCGATAGAACCGACAGTCATCACATCCGTGCCTGAGCGAACCTTTTCCGCCGATCAGGTTCCGGACGCACCGTTGGGAGTGAGCGAAGAAGGTCTGCGCGCAGCGGGAGCGATCCTCGCCTATGTGAAGCAGACACAGAAAGGTGCGGTCGCCCACATTCGTTCCCTGCGCCCTTATTCGTTGCGCGACCACATGGACCTCGACCCATTCACCGTGAGCAGCCTGGAACTGGTGAAGCCAATTCGAGACGGTCAGGAACGTGGAACACTGATGCACATCCTCGACCGCACCGTGACGAGCATGGGCCGCCGTCGGCTGCGTCGCGCCATCCTTTCACCATTGACCGATAGGCAACTGATAGAAGAACGGTTGGATGCGGTGGAGGCTCTTGTGCACGCCGATCTGCTGCAACAGGAGCTGCGCAAGCTGGTGAAGGAAGTACACGATCTGGAGCGCCTGATCGGAAAACTCGGTACGCACCGCATGCGCCCTATCGATCTGCTTCTTCTCCAAAAGACGCTCGCCCAGGTTCCCTTCATCGCGGAAAAGCTCGCCTCTGTGGGACCCGGACCCGCGAATCTCGGCTCTGTGGGTCTTGACTCTGTAAGTCTCGACTCTGTAGGTCTCGACTCTGACGCGCTCGGCACGGCTTCGGAACAAGAATCCCCCATTCTCGACCGGATCAAAGCCACCCTCGCAAGCGACAGGCTCAATCCCTTGTGCGCAGAATTCTCGCGAATGCTCGTCGACGAACCGCCCGCCGATGCACGAGACGGTGGCCTCATCCACAGCGGCTATAGCAAAGATCTCGACCGCCTGCGGGATGAAGAGCGGGCGATCCGGTCGCAGATCGCGTCTCTCGAAGAGACCGAGCGGAAACGCACGGGGATATCTTCACTCAAGATCGGCTATAACCGCGTGTTCGGATACTACATCGAAGTAACGAAGACCCACCTGGAAAAAGTGCCGGACGATTATCATCGCCGACAGACGTTGGCCAACGCGGAACGATTTATCACCGAGACACTCACGGAATACGAAGAGCGCATATCGCTCGTGCAAGAGCGATCGCGCGCGCTGGAAATCGATCTGTTCGAGAAGGCGCTCGAGAGATTGGCTCAGGACATCCCGCTGCTGCAGTCGGTTGCAGATGCGCTGTCGCAGCTTGATTTTCTGGTCTCATTGGCATCTGTAGCGCACCACAATAACTATGCCCGCCCACGCTTCACGGACGGCCACGAGCTGAATATCCGTGAGGGAAGACATCCGGTGGTCGAGCAAGTGGAAGAGTTCGTTCCCAACGATCTCGTTCTCAGGCAGGGAAACGACCTCGTAATTCTCACAGGACCAAACATGGCCGGAAAGTGTCTTGTGGAGGACACATTGGTGTTCACCAATAAAGGAGTGAAGCCTCTATCGGCACTTCGTCCTCCTACCAGTCATGCGAATACGTTCATCGAGTTGGAGAAGATCGCGGTCCGGGGACAAGCGGGAATAACTCGTGCATCGCATTTCTATGACGGCGGTTTCTCCCCTGTCTTGCGGATACGTACTCGACTTGGTTTCGAATTGACCGGCACACCTGCCCACCGGCTGTGGGTTCGCAATGTCGATGGTACCGAGGGGTGGAAGGCCATTTCCGAGATCTCTTCGGGAGACGTTGTCGCGTTGGAGCAGAAGTCTGACCTGTGGGGAAACAGATTGCGCGTGCCGGATTCAGTGCCTGATATTTCGCCGCGAGCAAAGAAGTATCGATTGCCTAATCGACTTACGAGCGATCTTGCGTATCTGTTTGGTCTGTTGATCGGTGATGGTAATCTAACGGGAAGAAATGCCGTGCGCTTCAGCACGGGCGACACCTTTCTTGGTGAGGAATTTAGGCGCATTATCTACGAACAGTTCGGTTATCGAGCAGGATTTACAACCAAGGAAGGCACCAATGCACGTGGCTGGTACGTTACCAGCCAGCAAATCCGGGCGCATCTGGCGCAACTTGGCCTAGAGCACGCGGGCGCACAGAACAAGACTGTGCCGTGGAGTGTTCTACAAGCCCCAAGAGATATCGTTGTTGCGTTTCTTCAGGGTCTGTTTGATACGGATGGATCAGCAGATAAGCGGTACGGTAATCTTGAACTCTCTACAGCTTCAGCCGCTTTGTCCCATCAAGTTCAGATGCTCTTGCTCAACCTGGGGATTGTCAGCACGCGCCGGGTCAAGCAGACATCTCAGCTGCCCGCTTTTCGAGTGAGTATCAGGGGCGAAGCGGCTCTCATCTTCTATCAGAAGGTTGGCTTTCGACTGAAGCGCAAACAAGCTCGGAGAAGATTCGCGTCTGCGACTCGAAGGCCGAACATCGGCGGTATACCTTATCTGGCTCCGGCACTCAAGCAAATTCAGAAACGGATCGTTTCGATCACCAATAAGCCAGTGGCGCTGAAACACGTTAAACCGATCAACTCCATTTTCTATACTTATGTGCCCAACGGTCGCAACCCATCTTACAGCAAGCTTGCAGAGCTAGCAAGTTACTGCCACCAGAACGGAGTGCCCTGCGAAGAGATTGATACACTGCTGCGAAACCGATACTTCTACGACTCGGTCGAGGCCGTCGAACCGGCAGGTAGCAAACAGGTCTACGACTTGAGTGTGCCGGATGGCAACGCTTACGTTGCGGCTGGGTTTGTCAGTCATAACTCGGTCTATCTGCGCCAGACCGCGCTGATCTCCCTCATGGCGCAAATCGGATCGTTCGTTCCTGCCACATCGGCGATTCTTCCGATCATCGACAGAATCTTCGCCCGCGTCGGAGCAAGTGACATGCTCGTCGCCGGCGTGAGTACGTTCATGATGGAGATGCTCGAGGTGGCGACAATACTCAACCGCGCCACACCACACAGCCTTATCATCCTTGATGAGATGGGGCGAGGTACCAACACGTTCGATGGTGTATCGATCGCTTGGGCGGTAGCGCACGAACTTGCCACCCACGTTGGAGCGAAAACTCTGTTCGCTACACACTATCAAGAATTGACGCGCCTTGCGGATGAAGTCCCGGCGATCGGCAACCTACACGTAGCGGTAAAGGAAGTGGGAAAACAGGTGGTCTTTCTCCACCATGTCGAGCCGGGAGTCGCCGAAGGAAGCTATGGGGTGCACGTCGCCCGCCTTGCCGGTCTGCCGGCGCGTGTCACCGATGCCGCCGATCGCATCCTGAATGAGCTCCTGGAGGAGGCTCCTCTCTCCCGCCTCGGAAGGATTGAAGCGCGAGCAGAGAGGATCCCTCTGTTTGGAGCGGAGGACCATCCGATTTTAAACAAGCTTCGCGGTATTGACCCGAACGCAATAACGCCGTTGGAGGCGCTTGAGCTTATTGCAAGGTTGAGAGAGCAGCTCTAGCCGACGGAGTTCAGGCTCATGATTTGTGACAAAAGATTGCCGAACAGATCGCCCATCGCTAGAATACCAAAGACTACTGTTAACCAAGGAGGTCTATTGATGGAGAAGAAGTATGCTGTTCTAGGGGTATTGGTATTGATGTTGGCCACAACCGTGGCGTTTGCCGGTGGCGTGGACACGGCGTTCTATGCGGGCACCGGAACCACTGTAGGGATGTTTACGAACACGGTCGGGACCGCGGTGACCGGACTGCATATCGAATTCGACCAAGAAGTAACACTGGTGAACAAGATCGAGTTCGGCGGGTATCTTCCGGCGCTGGGAGAGATGACGGGAACAACGTTCGACTTCGCGGGCGGCAGCCTTGTCGCCGGCGGCAGCGTGGAACTCGATTGGCAGCCTGCCGATGCAAAGCCGACTCTCATTCAGTGGCTGTCCGGCGGAATGGCGACGGGAACACCATACTTCGCCACCGTAGAGGCATTCGGTGTTATCCTCAGCCAGGGAATCGTTGCGATGCGCGAGGCACATCCCGACCTGCTGCAGGCCGCGTTTGCCCAGTTCTTCCTCGACAATCAGGATTTCTTCACTACCGTTTCGCAATCGCTCGGGATGCCGCTGCAAGAATCCCTGATGCCGATCATCATGTCGGCTCCTGCCGAAGGGATTGCGAATTTCTTCAACACTTTGGTGGGAATGTTGGGTGTTACCGATCTGAACGGACTCATGGGTGGCGACGTTGACTTCTCCGCTCTCCTTGCGCTCCTTGGTTCGTAGTAGCAGATTCGGAGGGGGCCTGCGCGGCCTCCTCCGGCCGTCTGTTGCGCTGAAGGCAATCGTCGCGGGCGGGATGCTATTGGTACCGCGATTGGTTGTGTGGGCTCAAACCACACCTCAATCGACGGCGACCACGTCCGCACGAGACATAATCGACCAAATCCTGTCGTTCATCTACAGCCTCGGGCACTTGATCGGAGAGGGCGTCGTGCGCCTGGTGGTGACGATCCTCCCCTCAATGCAGTTTCCACAAGATCTTGTCGATCCGATCGGGCTGCTCGCCATTCTCACCATTTTTCTTGCGATTGCGGCAATCGCGAAGAAGCTGGTGTGGATAGTTGTAATAGCAGGATGGGTGCTGATTCTCGTACGGTTGATCCTGGTCATTGTGCAGAACTATATGTAGAAGCGACTATCGGCAGATAGTGCTCATGGCCTCGCCGGGTACGGATTGGGAATGCCTGATTGTGGACGTCTAGCGTCGATTGCCCAAGCGATGCACCCGCTCCGGAGAGAGCGGATACGCTGCAACGTCAGCGCCCAATGCATGTGCAACGGCACGTGACACCGCTGTGTGAGACGCCATAAGCGGCACTTCTCCGAGGCCCTTTGCTCCAAACGGGCCGTGCGAATACGCCGCTTCCACGAACTCAACCTTTACTTTGGGAGAGACGTCGCGCACGGTCGGAATCCGATAGGTTGTAAAGCCGGTTGTCTGTAGGCGCCCGTCCTGTTCCGGGATCTCTTCCATCAAAGCAAAGCCCAGACCTTGCGCAATCCCTCCCTCCACCTGTCCGACGGCAAGGAGACGATTAATGATCGTGCCTGAGTCGTGCACAGCGACGAAGTCCTCGACCGATACCTCGCCGGTCGCCAAATCCACTTCCACCTCAGCGATGTGTGTGGCATATGAGTAGACCATGTAGGCGTTTCCCAGTCCTGTATTCGGATTCCAGTCGACCGGCGCGGTCCGCCCCCAGCCTTCCACAGCCGGGTCGAGATTCCGCAGCCAGAATGCCTGCGCAATCCGGCCTATTTGGTCGGGGATCTCCTCCGAGGCAATGCCCAGATCATCGGCCACTGCTGCGATTCGATCGCGCAACTTGCACGCTGCATCATGAACCGCGATCCCGCTCATCATCGTCCCGCGCGACGCCACGGTCGGGCCGCTGTCGGGAACGCGCGAGCTGTCCACCTGCGCCATCTGGATGCGATCCGGCGGAATCCTTAGAACCTCGGACGCAATCTGAGTTAGCGCTGTAATCAGGCCCTGCCCCATCTCTACCGTTCCCACGGCAAAGCCCACGGATCCGTCGGCCTCGAGCTTCATGTACGCGCCCGCCTTGTCCAAGAACGGGGCCTTTCCGCCTAGACCAACGCCGTACATGATGGTCGAGATGCCCAAACCGCGCTTTCGATCTTCGGTACTCTCGTTGAGACGCTCGATCCTAGCTAATCGTGCCGGCCAGTCGGCCAACCGTCCAGCTTCTTCGACCGTCTCGAGGACTCCCACGCTTTCGGTGAGTTCCTGATCGCTCGACGTGCGATCGCCTACACGCAGTGCGTTCCGACGCCGAATCTCCAGACGATCGATTCCCAAGCGATCGGCCAGTTTGTCCAATTGCGACTCGTGAGCGAATATCACCTGCGGGCTGCCAAAGCCGCGGAACGCGCCGCAAGGAACGGTGTTCGTCGCCACCGAGCGTGCGTCGATTTTTACATTCGGTACTCGGTACGGACCGGCAGCGTGCAGCAACCCTCGCCACAACACCGCCGAGGAAAGGGTTTGATAGGCGCCGGCGTTGTACACAAGATCGACCTCGATCGCGGTCAAGGTGCCGTCCTTCTTCGCCCCACTCTTGTAGCGGACGATCGACGGATGACGTTTGCTCGAGGTGAGGATGTCTTCCTTGCGATCGAGCACGAGCTTCACCGGCCGTCGCGCCTTCCACGCAAGCAGGGCGGCAAGCGAACAAACGAGCGACGGCACGTCCTCTTTCCCGCCGAACGCGCCGCCCGTCGCCGTCTGCACCACGTGCACCTTGGCAAGCGGCAGGCCGAGGACGCGGGCCACCGCCCCTTGTACGTAAAACGGGCACTGCATCGTGCCGTATATGGTCATCGTGCCGTTCTCATCCGGGACCGCTATCGCTCCCTGTGTCTCAAGGTAAGCGTGCTCCTGATATCCGGTACGGTACTCTCCCTCTACAACCACATCCGCCTGAGCGAAGCCGACGTCGGCATCGCCTTTGCGGATGCGCATGTAGTTGAACAGATTGTTCCCACCTTCCGCAGCCTCAGGCACGGCAACCGCGGGCGCATCGGCGGCAAGCGCATCAATCGGATCGGTAACAAATGGAAGCGCTTCGTAGTCGATCTCCGCCAGCCGTTCCGCACGCCTTGCTCCGGCGCGATCCGTTGCTGCAACGAGCGCAATAGGTTCCCCGATGTAGCGCACAATTCCAGCAGCGAGAGCCGGTTGGTCGTCGTAAACAACATGAACCACGTTCTCGCCCGGAACGTCATCGGCCGTAACTGTACACAACACCGAAGGATCGGCCTCCGCTTTGGAGAGATCGATACCCGTTATCCGCCCGTGCGGAATGGTGCTACGGATGACGCACGCGTACAACATGCCGGGAAAGGCGAGGTCATCTATGTACCTTGCCTCTCCACGAACCTTGTCTATTGCGTCTGGCCGAAGGGCAGGGGCTCCGATAAGCCCCTGCCCTCGTGTCCTGCGTTCTTCTTTCACTCCTACAGTCGGCCTCCCATGGTGAGTGTAAGGATAGCCTTCTGGGTGTGCAAGCGATTCTCCGCCTGATCGTAGATCCAGGAAAGCTCGTTGTCACACACCTCGGGATCGGCCTCGTTGCCGCGGTCGACCGGCATGCACTGCAGGAGATATCCGGGATTGGTGAGTTTCTGCTGCCGCTCTGTCGTGTACCGCCAATCCTGGTACTTCTGCGCGATCTTCAGCTCTTCCTCTTTGCCGATGTCATAGCGCTTCCCGGTAAACCAGTTGCGCGGGAAGACGACGGTTGCGCCGTCGAGCGCTTTGTCCATGTCGTGGGCGATTTCGAACGAACCGCCGGACTGACTCGCTAGGTCACGGCACTGCTGCATGACGTTGGGATCAAGATCGAATTCGGGCGGGTTTGCTACGACAACGTCCATTCCGTACATCGCAGAAATGAGTGCCGTTCCCTGCACCGAGCAACGACCGCGCACCCATGGGGTGTAGGCCCACGTGATGACAATCTTCTTGCCGTTCACGTCGCCCTGCAGTTTCTCATGCATCGTGTAGATGTCGGTAAGCGACTGACAGGGATGGTTGATGTCCGATGCCATGTTGATGATCGGAACATCGCCCTCTTTCTCGAACTTGCGCATTACCTCGTCGCCGTGACCGTAGTACTTGATCTGGTCGTCGAGGAGCCGGATTCCGATGCCGTCGCAAAAACGCGACATCGCCCTAGCCGTGTCCTTTACCGTTTCGCCCGCCCCCGGCTTGTCTTCGAGCGACAGGCGCATCGTGCCCGGATTTAGAAACTGCGAGTGGCCGCCAAGCTGTGTCATCGCGGTCTCAAACGACATTCGCGTTCGCGTCGAGCCGGAGAAGAACAGCATGGCAAATGTCTTGTACTCGAGGTACGGGTGCGATTTGCCACTATAGTACAGGCCCTTCATCTGATCGGTTAGCTTCATCGCGATGTCGTATTCCTCGCGTGTCCAGTCAAGCTCGCTGATCAGGCTGCGTCCTTTCAGGTCAAACCAACTCATGCTTCCTCCTTATGCTTGTGATCAAGCCATGATCAGGGCCATCATGCCCTTCTGGCCGTGCAGGCGGTTCGCCGCCTCTTCAATGATGATCGAGTTCGGCCCGTCGATGACGTCGTCGGTGACTTCCATGTCACGATCCGCCGGGAGGCAGTGCATGTAGTATGCATCGTTAGTGAGCGCCATCTTCTCGCTCGTGGTCATCCAGCCCTTGTTCGCTTCGAAGACCTGTTTCGCCTTCTCGGGATCCATCAAGCCGGAACCGTCGGTTGGCTGCACAGTCCATGCCTTCGGGTATACAACATCGGCGCCTTTGAACGATTCGTCCATGTCATGCACGATCTTGAACGCTCCGCCGTGCTTCTTTGCAAGCCCCTTGGTCGCGTTGAGTACGTTGGGGTCGAGGTCGAGGCCCTTCGGGTGCGCAAGCGTGACGTCCATTCCCATCATCGCCGCCGAGATGATCGCGCTTTGCGGGACTGCAAGCGGCTTCTCCACCGACCCGGAGTAGGCCCAGCTCATGACGAATTTCTTTCCTTGCAGGTTGTGTCCCAGTTTCTCCTGCATCGTCATCACGTCGGCCAGCGCCTGGCACGGGTGATACATGTCATCTTCCATGTTGATCACTGGTATACGCGACCATTTGGCAAACTCCTGAATGATCAGGTGCCCTTTGCCGTACTGCCAACCGGTGTGCTTTCCGTAAATCCGGATGGCGATGGCATCGCCCATCTCGGCGAGCACGCGGGCGACGTCGGAGATTCGCTCGGTGGAGTAGGCCTTCTCCTCGCCTTTGAGGGCGGGAGTATAGACCGCGCCAGGCTGCAAGAAGTGAGCGTGTCCGCCAAGCTGGGTCATCCCGGCCTCGAACGAGTTGCGGGTACGAAGCGAGGAGTTGTAGAACAGCATGTGAAGCGTCTGATCTTCCAGCACGTGGTGCTTCTCGCGCCTGATCTGCTTTCTCTTGAGATCGTGAGCGGTGTCGAGCATCGCGTCGATCTCGTCTCGCGAAAAGTCAAGCCACGTTAGAAAATCCCTACCTCTTAAGGTTGTATTCGACATATTAGCCTCCTAGATTGGCTTTTTTCTTAGGTTCGTTGGGTCTGCGATCTGCATTTGCCATCACCCATTACTATTTACCACTCACCCATTGCCTACTTCGTTATCGTTGTCCCGGCGCGCCCTTCCAGAGCGTCCACTGCCTTGTCGAGTGATGTGATGATTGCCTTCTCGCCGCCGGCCTCGATGAACCGCATCGCCGCGCGCACTTTCGGCTCCATCGAGCCTTTGGCGAAATGTCCTTCGGCGTGATATCGTTTCGCCTCCGCGATGGTGATGTTCGAAAGCCCCTTCTCTTCCGGGGTCTTGTAGTTGATCTTCACCTGATCGACATCGGTAAGAACGAGGAAGATCTTGGCCTCAACATCAACTGCAAGCCGTTCCCCGGCCAGGTCTTTGTCGATAACCGCGTCCACGCCGGTGAGCTTTTCACCGTCTTTCAGAACAGGTATACCGCCACCGCCGGAGGCGATGACGATCGAACGCGCCTCCACCAGTTGGCGCACCGCTTCCTTTTCGAAGATTTCAATCGGGTCGGGCGAAGGAACGACGCGTCGCCAGCCGCGGCCGGCGTCTTCCTTGATGTGATACCCTTTCTCCTCCTGCAGGCGTTTCGCCTCTTCTTCAGAGTAGAATGGACCGACCGGCTTGGTCGGGTTCTGGAACGCCTGGTCGTTCTTATCTACGACAACCTGCGTCACCACTGTAGCGACGGGTATGCCTCCCTTGCCTTTGTCGACAAGGAGGTTGTGCAGCGACTGTTGCATCATGTATCCGATCAGGCCTTGGCTCTGCGCGCCGCAGGCGTATAGCGGCATCGGCGCGGCAACATCCTTGGCGGTTTCATTCTGCAGCAGGATATTCCCCACTTGCGGACCGTTCCCGTGCGTAATGATGATCTTGTACTTGCCGGATTCGACCATCTGCGCAAGCTGCGTGCACGTTGTCTCGACGTTCGTCATCTGCTCAGCAAATGTCCCCCGCTGTCCGGGTTGAAGGATGGCGTTGCCACCCAATGCGATTACTACTACCTTCTTCTCGTCAACCATTGCATCACCTGTCCTTTGTTTCTTGAGAGCGATTCACTTTTCTGCCACATTAACGCGAATCGCGCGAAATCCTCATTTCTTCTCAGTCACGCTTCGCGCTCATATCATCATCCCGCTCGCTCATGTTCAGAAATCGCGCGATAACAGCAAGCGAATCGTAGAGCGATTCAAGCTCAATGAACTCGTCCGGCTGATGGGCCTGAGCGATGTCGCCCGGTCCGTATATGACCACCGGCACATCAATCTCAGGCACAATAGCCACCGCATCGGTCGAATAGGGAGCGATCTCCACCACGGGAACTGGCCGTCCATCTCCTGCCACGGCGGCCCGAAATCTCTTTAGGTGAGGATTGTCCACATCGCTAATAATCGGTGGTTTGTAGTTGTAGACGCGATAGGCAAACCGCGCCCCAACGTGGCTCGCGGCATTTTCCCCCAGACGCTCGATAAGATCAA
>Ga0307445_10001920_pt1 | contig 11590 bp, 9 predicted proteins | sample SalMarSW160330MG_FD_202147 | JGI IMG/M metagenome (GOLD analysis project Ga0307445, IMG submission 202147) | Salt marsh sediment microbial communities from the Plum Island Ecosystem LTER, Massachusetts, United States - SW1603-30 | ecosystem: Environmental > Aquatic > Marine > Intertidal zone >...
CGGCCCGCGCCTTCTTACCGTTATGACGCATGATTCCTTTGAGATATCGGAGGCGGTGGTAGCCGAGTTTGAGGCGCAGTATGCTGCCCAGGTCCAATTCCTGAAAGCCGGCGATGCCGGAACGGCGCTAAATAAAGCGATTCTTGCAAAGGATAATCCGCTCGCCGATGTCTTCTACGGTGTCGACAACACCTTCCTCAGCCGGGCGCTGAACGAGGGCATCTTCCAACCCTATCGTTCACCACTGCTGCAAAACATCCCGGAGTCGTTCCAACTCGATCCGACCGCGCATGCCTTGCCGGTCGACTACGGCGACGTCTGCGTGAACTTCGACCGTGCGTACTACGAGGGAGCAGGCCTCCAACCCCCCGGCTCGCTGGCCGACCTGACCGATGAACAGTACCGGGGGCAGCTCGTCGTCGAAAATCCAGCCACCTCCTCGCCAGGGCTGGCGTTCTTGCTCAGCACAGTCAGCCTCTACGGGGAGGACGGCTACCTGGAGTATTGGAGATCGCTGGTCGAGAACGACGTCTTGGTCGTGAACGATTGGGATTCGGCCTACTACGGTGAGTTCACGCTGCACGGTGGGACGCGCCCACTGGTCGTCTCCTATGGCTCCAGCCCACCGGCGGAGGTTTATTTTGCGGAGCAGCCGCCTGACCAGGCTCCCACCGGGGTCATCACCGCCGATAAGAGTTGTTTCCGCCAGGTTGAATTCGTCGGCATCCTGCAGGGAACCGGGCAGCGCGAGTTAGCCCAAGCCTGGGTCGATTTCATGCTCTCCACGACCTTCCAGGAGGACATGCCCCTGAATATGTTCGTCTACCCGGTCAATCCGCAGGCGGGACTCCCGGCGGTTTTCAAGGAAAATGCTATCATCCCAACCGCTACAGCGGAGTTAGCCCCTGAACGCATCGCCGAGGGTCGCGAAGCTTGGATCCAGGCCTGGACCGGTACTGTTTTGCGGTGAGAAGAACAGCTGCTGGGACCAGCGCTGGCAAGGAGCACCCTGTGAGGCACCACTTTCACACGAGCTTGCTGCTCTGGGTCCTGCCGCTCGCGTTCCTGGGGTCATTTTTCTTCTACCCGCTCTTCCGCATCTTCAGTTTGAGTTTTACGCGGGGCCAGGTTGGCCTGTTGGAGCCAATCGTTGAGACCCTCCGATCAGGCCAGACGATGCATGTGCTCGGGTTTACCCTTGCCCAGGCGCTGGCCTCCACTCTGCTGACGCTGCTGCTCGGCTTGCCAGGTGCTTACCTGTTCGGGCGCTATGAGTTTCGCGGCAAATCCGCTCTGCGGGCACTCTCCGGTATTCCTTTCGTGCTGCCGACTGTCGTTGTTGCCGCGGCCTTTACTGCGCTGCTCGGCCCACGCGGTTGGATCAATGCAGCCCTGATGCAGTTCTTTAAGCTCGGTTCGCCGCCGATTTCCTTTGTAAACACCTTCGCAGCAATTCTCTTCGCTCACGTCTTCTACAACACGACGATTGTGCTGCGCATGGTGGGAGATTTCTGGTCGCACCTTGATCCCGACCTGGGGGCTGCGGCGCGTACGCTGGGCGCCACCCGCTGGCGGGCATGGGTGCGGGTTACGCTGCCGCTGCTCGCGCCGGCCATCCTGGCGGCGGCGCTGCTCGTGTTTATCTTCGACTTCACTTCCTTTGGCGTGATCCTGCTCCTGGGAGGACCCCGCTTCGCCACGCTCGAGGTTGAGATCTACTACCAGACGGTGAGCCTTTTTAACCTTCCCACCGCGGCGGTGCTTTCGCTGCTGCAGCTGGCCTGCACACTCGGGCTGACAATACTCTACACGCGGCTGTCGAACAAGCTCAGCCGGCCGATCACGCTCCGCAGCGCACATCTGACCCAGAACCGGCTGCGAACCTGGAAAGTCCGGCTGGCGGCTGGTTTGCTGATCCTGATCCTGCTCACGGTTCTCGTTTTGCCGCTGGCCGCTCTCGGACTGCGTTCGTTCACGCGCTATGGCAGCGCACCGCGCGGCGAACAGGTCGTGCAGGGCTGGACACTTGCCAACTACAGACAGCTTGCTCAGGATCCGCAGGGCTCAATCTTCTACGTGCCGCCGGCCTTCGCAATCCGTAACTCGCTGGTTTATGCTCTGGCGACGGTGCTGCTTTCGTTGTTGATCGGTGCGCCAGCAGCCTGGGCCCTGGCACGGGACGGACACTCACGGCTCGCCCGCTGGCTCGATCCGCTGCTGATGCTGCCACTTGGCACCTCGGCCGTTACCTTGGGGCTGGGGTTCATCATCGCCCTTGACCGGCCGCCGCTCGATCTGCGCGCTTCACCACTGCTGCTGCCAATCGCCCATACGCTGGTCGCCTTCCCGTTCGTCGTCCGCAGCCTGGTGCCTGCGCTGGCAAGTATCAAGCCGGACCTACGCCAGGCAGCAGCGATGCTCGGTGCGACCCCGCGCCAGGTCCTGCGCTACATTGACCTGCCGCTCGTTGGCCGGGCGCTGCTCGTCTCGGCGGTCTTCGCCTTCACCATCTCCATCGGCGAATTCGGCGCAACAGCCTTGATCGCCCGGCCTGAATATCCAACTGTACCGATCGCGATCTTCCGATTTCTCTCCCGCCCGGGTGCGATTAACTTCGGTCAGGCAATGGCCCTTAGCACAATTCTGATGGTCGTAACAGCGGCTGGCATGCTGGCCATCGAACGCCTGCGCCTGGCGGAAGTTGGAGAATTCTGACGCATAGGATGATGGATACGATCGACAAAACCGCACTTGAAGTTGAAGGACTGACAAAGTCCTATGATAGCCAACCGGCGCTCTCCGGGGTGAGTTTCGATGTGGGACCTGGCCGGATTGTGGCCGTGCTCGGGCCGAGCGGGAGCGGAAAGAGCACACTGCTGCATCTGATCGCCGGGCTGGAGCAGCCGGATGCGGGCGACATCCGCTGGGATGGTGAGGATCTACACGGCGTACCCGCCCACGAGCGCGATTTCGGGCTCATGTTCCAGGAATATGCTCTATTTCCTCATCTCGATGTGGCCGGCAACGTGGGCTTTGGATTGCGAATGCAGGGTATGCTGCCTGCCGAACAGGACATACGCATCCGGCAGGTCCTGAACCTGGTCGATCTGGCGGGGTACGAACCGCGCCAGGTTGATACGCTCTCCGGCGGTGAACGTCAGCGAGTCGCCCTGGCCCGCTCGCTCGCCCCCCGCCCGCGCCTCTTGATGCTCGACGAACCGCTCGGCGCGCTCGACCGCACATTACGAGAACGCCTGCTGCTTGAGCTGCCCCGGATCCTGAACGAAGTGGGTCAAACAGCGCTGTACGTGACCCATGATCAGCAGGAGGCTTTCGCTCTGGCGGACCGCGTGGTGCTGCTGAACAACGGCCGGGTCGAGCAAACCGGCTCGCCGCTTGAAATCTACCGCACCCCGCATACGCCTTTCGTCGCTCGTTTCCTGGGCTTGACGAACCTCTTCCCGGCCAATGTCAGGCAGCAAGGTGATGAACTCCTGGTCGAAACCCCGCTGGGGAACTTTGCCGTCCAGACAGAACTGAGGGGGCCGATGATAGTGCTGCTGCGGCCCGATCGTTTGCAGCTGGGAGGTAGCGGGAGCAGTCAACTGCGTGGCACGGTGGTCTCGTGCTCATTTCGCGGCGAGATGCTTCTGCTGCGTATGCGAATCGGTGAGATCGAGCTGCAGGTCGCGCTCGACTCGGATGACGAAGTCCCACCGGTCGGAGAGCAGATCCGGCTCACTTTCGATCCAGCCACCGCACTTCAGGTGCTTTCATGAGCGCCAGCATCACGGTTGTCAAGTGCGATGTGGACGGGCGGGAGGTGTGGTCCTACCCGGGGGTGATCCTGGAGCAAGATCAGGATGGTTTGCTAGTCGAGGCATTCTTCGACCGTGACCTGGTGGACGTGGGCTTGATGGAGTTTGTGCGCGGGGATCGCTTTCTTGAACAGTACTACTTCAAGCGCTGGTTCAACATCTTTGCTGTCTACGACGGGCAGGGGGAATCTTTAAAGGGCTGGTACAGCAACGTCACACGGCCGGTAGTCTTCGAAGCTGGACAGCTGCGCGCAGATGACCTGGCACTGGACTATGTCGTAATACCCGACGGCCGCAGGCAGCTGCTTGATGAGGATGAGTTCCGTGCGCTCCCGCTCAACCAACGGGAAAGGCTACTTGCCCGCCTGGCTTTCGACGCGCTGCGCGCGATGATCGACACCCACCAGCATCCATTTATGCTCCGCTGATCGAACTGCACGCCTGACCGGAGAGCCTCTCCTCGGGAGCAGTCCCGATCAAGCCCGGCGAGCGTTTGCGCGCCGCCACATCAACCAGATAAATGTCGTCGTCATGAAAATCAGCAGCACGGCGATCACGACCGGTATGACAACCGACAGGATCGAGAGCACCGTCGCAATCACGTCCTCGGTCACGCTGACCGGGATGTTTCCGGCACCTCCGGTGGTTGCCGTGACGGCCGGCCGAATGGCAGCTGATTTAGCCGCGTGCACCGTCCCTGCGACGAGCAGTCCGGCAATAATCGCCAGTGCCGGGTGCACATCGGTGATGACGTTGGCGCTGGCGGCGAAGGCGATCGCCCCGGCCGTCGGGCGAATGAAGGTCTGGATCGCGTCGTTCACATGGTTGACAGCCGGGATCTTATCGGCGAAGAATTCAACCACGCTCAGAATTAGCAGCACGCCGATCACCCACCAGTTGCTCAAAGCGTCCCAGGGGGCGTTCAGGCTGATCCAGCCGGTAAAGCGCGCCATCAGGGACAGGATGAGCAACGGAATATAGGCGTTGAGCCCGGCCGATGCGGCCAGTCCGAACGCGGCGAAGACACCGTTTAGTGGATCCATGTTCCTCTCCTCACAGGTGAAAGCCCTCCCAGGTGCCGGTCATCAGCCAGCGCAGCAGGTCAACCGCCCCAACCTGCAGTAAGGCCATTCCGGCAGCCAGGGTCAGCGCCGGCAGGAGCTGGCGCAGGGTGCCGGCTGAACTCATCTTACGCAGGAACGGGATTGTGATCAGGGCGTAGGCGACCGTCAGCAGGATCAGCACACCGGCTGCGCTGAGCAGCGCCAGCGGATAGAGCGCAAGCGGATTCCCGTCCAGGATGATAGCAATTAAAACACCAGCCAGCCCGATGAGAAGTGTAAATTCCGCCCAGGACTTGAGTATAGGCTCGTTGAGCGAGTCTTCCCATGCGACCTGGTTGAAGGCCGGGTAGATCATCGTTGACAGCGCCAGCCCGATACCGGTGCCGGTGATCAAGCGCAGCGTGTTATTCGGCGGATACAGGTGGGGCGCGGCCGGGATCACGCTCAGAAACGAGTTCACACCGTCCAGTCCCCAGGCCAGCGCGAAGAGGGCCAGCACAGCCACGATTGGGCGGGCTGGATAGCGCACCGCCCGCGGGTGGCGCAGCGCGAAATACGTCAGGCCGAGCAGCCCTCCCAGGTACATGCCGGTGCAGCGGGCGCAAAGCGGCAGCGGCCGCAGGCCGAGGTGAAACGAGCGCAGGTCGATGCGGTGGCAGACGGCATAGCCGATGGCATCGGCCTTGCCCAGCAGCCCGCCCGGGGTGAGCAGCAGCCAGGCGGCTGCTATGGCGGCGACGGCCGCGTAGCTCAGCCGCCTGCGCCAGCGATAGCGCGTATCGGGCTCGATGACAGGACTGGAAGACATGCGGCTATTATATCGGAGGGCTGCTGCTCCCTGTGGATTTCTTGACGGTCTTTATCGGGCACGGTTATAATCCCGGGGCATTCCTCGGTAGCTCAATTGGCAGAGCAATCGGCTGTTAACCGATGGGTTGTAGGTTCGAGTCCTACCCGAGGAGCCAGATGAGCAAAGACGGCGGACTATGAGGTCCGCCGTGGTGTTTCAAGGATCCCGCGAATTATAGAAAAGCCTGGAGCAAATTGCTCCAGGCTTCCCCTGTGCTCCCGAAAGAGCGTTATTTGGCTTTGACGGCGATCGTCTTCGGCTTGACGGCTTCCGCCTTGGGCAAGGTGAGCGTGAGAATTCCATCCTCAAATTCGGCCTTGGCCTTGTCCGAATCGACCAGCGTCGGCAGGCGCAGCGAGCGCCCATAACGGCGATAGCGGATCTCGCGAAAATGGTAAGCGCGATCCATGTCCTTCTCTTCCTTCTCGGACTTGGTCTCGCCGCGCAATGTCAGCACGTCGCGATCGACGGAAATGCTGATCTCATCCGCCTTCACGCCCGGCATGACGGCCTTGACCACGACATCGTTATCGGTCTCGTAGACGTCGATCGGGGCGGGACCTTCAAGATCACCGTCTGAGCCGCCCTGACGAAGCCAGGCGTCATCGACGCTCCGATCGAGCATGTCGTGCAAGCGACGCATCTCTCGGAAGGGTTCCCAACGGGTAATCATTGTCATTGCGACACCTCCATATCTAACGTTGAGATGGTTCTTAATATAAGGATAGCCACCCAACGTAAGAAGGGAGTTGGAGCGACATAAGCGAATTGTTAGAAGACGTCAGAATTGGATTCAGGAGCCTGTGCTGAGAGTGTGCAGCAGCTCACGGGCATCGGTTGTGTCTGAGAGATAGAAGCGGGCGTGCGAGCCTTGTGGCGAGCCGATTTTCACGGTCCAGGCTTCTTCGGGAACGGCGTCGAACATGGCCTCATCGGTGACATCGTCACCCAGGACGAGGATAAAGTCCGGGGCCGGATTCGTGTGCAGCCAGGGTCCGGCTGCCCGTCCTTTGCTGATCGTACTCGGCTTGACCTCGACCACTTTATGTCCCTGCAGAACATGCAGATTGGTGTTGGCGATATAACCTTCCAGCGCCTCGGTAAGTTCGGCTGCTCGCTGAGATCCAAGACCCGGGTCGGAACGTCGGTAATGCCAGACGAGGGCAGCACCCTTCTCCTCCAGCAGCGATCCCGGGGTGCGGTCCACGAAGACTTCGAACAATGGCCGCAGCTGTTCCTTCCACGCACCCTCAATCGACTCCGGGAAAGGCTCCCAGGCGTCCTCCCCTGCCCGCTGAATACGTGCACCGTGCTCGGCGACCAGGTCGGCACCGGTCGTTCCCAGCCATGCTTCAAGCGTCCCGGCATTGCGGCCACTGATCACGACCACTTGATTGTGCGGGACGGTGGCAAGACTCTTAAGCAGCTTGAGCAAAGCCGCATCTGGACCGGCGCCTTCGGGCGTTTGTGCGAAGGGAACCAGCGTGCCGTCGTAGTCGAGCAGGAGCAGCCGACGTTCAGCGTTCCGGTAGGCTTGTAGTAATTCTACCCGGTGATTGTCCTGCAGCCGGCGAGGCAGCTGCAGCCGGCGCTCCTCGCGCAGCCCGTGCAGCTGCGAGAGAAATTCGTCGGTCCAGCGCTGAATGTCGTAGCGGCTGAGCCGGGCGCGCATCGGCTTGTTGCGTGCCTGCTGGGCCTCGACCGGCATGGAAAGCGCCTGGTGCAGTGCCTCGACTAATCCTTCCTTGTCATGCGGGTTGACGATCAAGGCCTCACCCAGTTCGGCCGCCGCGCCGGCCGTCTCACTTAAAACGAGTACGCCCGTGCCATCGGCGCGAGTGGCCAGGTACTCTTTCGCCACCAGGTTCATTCCGTCACGCAGCGGGGTCACCAGGGCCACGTCTGCCAACAGGTAAAGCGAAGCCAACTGCTCGAAGGGGAGCGACCGGTATAGATAAGTAACCGGCGTCCAACCGGGTTGACCGAATTCACCGTTGATGCGCCCGATCTGCTCGTCGACCTGGCTCTTAAGATTCTGGTATTCGGGGACACGTGTACGCGAGGGTACCAGCAGCGAGATCAAGCTGACCCGTTCTTGCCATTCCGGATGCGCCTCCAGGAACTGCTCGTATGCGGTCAGGCGTTCAAGAATCCCTTTGGTGAAGTCCAGTCGATCAACGGAAAGGATGACCTTCTCCCCACCGATCTCATCCTTCAATTCAAGAAGCCGGCTTTTAACCTGCGGCAGTTCATGCGCCTGTGCGTAGCGCTCGGTATCGATGCCCAACGGGAAGGTCTCGACCTGGATCACCCGGTCACCCACAGTTACCCGGCCGAAGTTTTGTTCCAGGCCGAGAATGCGCAGCAGTGAACTGAGGAAGTGGCGTGCATACCCGTACGTATGAAAACCGATCAGATCAGCGCCGATCATCCCGCTCAGAATCTGCTCACGCCAGGGCAGCATGCGGAAGATCTCGAAGGAGGGAAAAGGAATGTGCAGGAAGTAGCCAATCGATGCTTCAGGCAGCGACTGACGCAGCAGCGTTGGGAGCAACAGCAGATGGTAGTCATGCACCCAGATGCTGTCATAGGGCCGGGCGATCTCAGCGATGCGTCTGGCGAACGTACTGTTTACCGCGCGGTAGGCGTCCCACTCGCGCTGGTCGAAATGTGCGAACTGTGGAAAGTAGTGGAACAACGGCCACAGGCAGCCGTTGCTGAACCCATCGTAATAGAGATCGAAGTCCTCCCGCTCGAGGAAAAGCGGGACGCTGTCGAATTCGCGACCCAGCTCTTCCACCAGCTGCTGCTGTTCAGACGGGTCTTCAATATGCAACCCGGGCGTTCCGAGCCAGAGCATGTCCATTTCCTCGCGCAGTGCGTTGAGCGAGGTCGCCAGGCCACCGACGCTGGGGGTGTACTCGAAGCCACCGCCCTCCACCCGGCTGACCGTGACCGGCAGCCGGTTCGAGACGACCAGCAGGCGCTCGGTTCCCTTTGGTGGACCGGTATCATTCATCAAAGTGCATTTTCTGTGGTGCGGCGCATCTTAATTCACCCACCTGCCGCGCTGCTCGATTCTGGAGTATCAAGCCTCTGCGCCAGGTACCCATCCCGGCTGGATCGACTTGATTTTAGTATCCAGCATCTGGCGCTCGCGTGCGTCCTTGGAGTCCTCATAACGGCGCTTGAGATAGTGCAGCTTACGCTGCCGGCGCTGCTTGCGTTTTCGCTGCCGGTCTTTGGCTGTCAGTGGCATGCTAGGTCCTCCTTAAAAAAAATGAGCCGTCTATAGCTTAGTTATATCAGAAGTCCACCCGAGGACTAAATCGTTCGGGTCTACGCGGACAATTTGAGCCATCAATTGCCGATCGTTTATGCGTGGTATGCTAGATCCTGTTCGAGATCCGGCTATTAGACTCCCCTGCCAGGGACCCTCAGGTAGGGAAAACATAGAAGGACTGTGATGAAACCCGGAGAACGCGCGACCGCTGAAGGCTTCCTCTTTACGGACGAATATCAGCTCACCATGGCCCAGCTGTATTTCCGGATGGGCATGCATGAGACGCCGGCTCTGTTTGAACATTTCTTCCGCAGCTATCCTGCATACGGCATGCACAAAGCCGGCTACTGCATCAATGCCGGCCTGGAGTGGCTGCTGGATTGGATGGCGGAAGCCCGTTTCCGCCCCCAGGACCTGGAGTATCTGCGCGCTCAGCGCAGCGGGGCAGGAGAGCAGCTCTTCGATGATGACTTCCTGGCTTGGTTAAGTGAAAACGGTAATTTCGACTCGGTCAGCCTGCAGGCAATCCCAGAAGGCCGTGTTGTCCATCCCAACGTGCCGCTGACCGTGGTTGAGGGCCCGCTCGCCCTGGCCCAGATTCTTGAAACACCACTATTGAATCATCTCAACTACCAGTCGCTCGTCGCCACCAAGGCTGCCCGCATCCACCGCGCTGGCCGCGGCCAGCTGCTGCTCGAGTTCGGTCTGCGCCGAGGCCAGGATAAAGGCGCCAATGCCGGCGCACGTGCAGCGCTGATCGGGGGCGCCGATTTCAGCTCCAATGTTGGCCTCTCCCACATCCTCGGATTCCCGCCCAAGGGCACCCACGCGCACAGCATGGTGCAGGCCTTTATCGCTCTGGGCGGGACCGAGTTGGAGGCCTTTCAAGCCTATGCAGAGATCTACCCGGATGACTGCCTGCTGCTGGTCGACACGGTCGACACGCTTGAGAGCGGGATTCCAAACGCGATTCGCGTTTTCGAGGGTTTGCGGCGAAAAGGGCACGAACCGGTTGGCATCCGGCTCGACTCGGGCGACCTGGCTTACCTGAGCATTCAAGCCGCAAAGCAGCTCGATGCAGCCGGCTTCCAGGATGCTCGCATCGTGCTCTCAAACCAGATCGACGAGCTTGTTTTATGGCAGATCATCAGCCAGATCGAGGAGGAGGCGCCGCTGTACAATGTCGACCCGGAAGCACTTATCCGGCGCCTGGTGTACGGCGTGGGGACACGCCTGATCACCTCGCGCGGACAATCCGCACTGGACGGCGTCTATAAGCTTGTCGCAATCTGCAAGGACGGGGCCTGGGCTCCGGCGATGAAGATCTCCGAATCGCTGGAGAAGATTATCAATCCTGGCCACAAAGCTGTCTGGCGGGTTTACGATCAGCGCGGCAAAGCCGAAGCCGATCTGCTCAGCCTGCGCGAGGAGAACCCGCGCACAATGGAGCCGCTCGTCATGCACCATCCGATGGAATATGCAACCCGACGCGAGCTGGAGCAGGATAAGATCTCCGAAATTGAACCGCTGCTGGTGCCGGTGCTCGAAGATGGGAAGCTGGTCTATGAACTGCCTGCGATCGAAGAGATGCGCAGCCGACGCGAGGCCGATCTCGGGCGGCTGGATCCGGGCGTACGGCGGATCATGAACCCGCACATCTACCACGTTTCTCTCACCGAATCGCTTTGGGATCTGAAGCAGGCGCTGATTCAATCGCTCAGCCTTAAACCGGGCGCAGGCGGTTCCTGACGCGGTTGCCGCTGCAGATCTTAAGCTTACGTTAGGCTGAGCTTCATGCTCACAGCAGGTAGTCCTCCATTACAATCGAGATACTACGCTGGAGAGTGATCTGGCGGAAGGATGGATGAAGCGCATGGTCGCTAACCGCGCCGGCGGTGAGAACACCGCAAGAAATGGAGCACGGGTGAGACCGGGTCTTGAGAACTTCCCGCTAGACTCCCGGATGTGAGCGAGTGTGCGGCGACGATCGCGGCAGGAGGAAGAATATGACAAAACTGCAGGAACTTCACCAGCTCGGGCAGTCCATCTGGATCGACCAGATCAGCCGCGAGCTGTTCTCAAGCGGTAAATTGGCCCACTTGATCGAGGCTGGCCTGCGCGGCATGACCTCCAATCCGACCATCTTTATGAAGGCCATGACCGGAAGCGGCGATTACGACCAGGACATCCATCGCCTGGTCGGGCAGGGATTGGAGATCGAAGCGGTGTACGAGAAAATGGCCATCGCCGACATCCAGCATGCAGCCGATATGCTGCGGCCGGTGTTTGATGCTTCTGCAGGTGCCGATGGTTTCGTCAGCCTGGAGGCGAATCCCGACCTGGCCCATGATACACAGGGAACGCTGGTGGAGATCCGCCGCCTGCATGCGGAGGTTGATCGCCCTAATGTGATGTTCAAGATCCCAGCGACGAGCGAAGGGTTTCCAGCGATACACGATCTGCTGTGCGAGGGACTGCCGATCAACATCACGCTGATGTTTTCGCTCGACCAATATGATGCCGTGAGCGAGGCCTACCTCAGCGCAGTTGAGAAACGCTTTTCTGCTGGCAAGCC
>Ga0307445_10001921_pt1 | contig 11590 bp, 8 predicted proteins | sample SalMarSW160330MG_FD_202147 | JGI IMG/M metagenome (GOLD analysis project Ga0307445, IMG submission 202147) | Salt marsh sediment microbial communities from the Plum Island Ecosystem LTER, Massachusetts, United States - SW1603-30 | ecosystem: Environmental > Aquatic > Marine > Intertidal zone >...
GAAAAAGAACTTTGGCCGTGCTTTTAAACGAAGGGCTGAAAAAGCACGGACATATGTCCGATATGATTTTTACCGGTCAGACCGGCTGGATTCAGGGTTGGCCTCACGGGATAGTTCTGGATGCCATGATCAATGATTTTATCGCAGGAGGGATTGAGGGAGCGATCCTCGACTCATGGAAAGACCTCTCTCCGGATTTTATCATCATCGAGGGACAGGGGAGCCTTGTTCATCCCTTTTTCCCAGGAGGATATGAAATATTGGCTGCCGGGAAGGTCCATGGGTTTATCCTTGTCGATGCCCCCAAAAGGCCGCATCTTGATGGTTTTCCCGAGTATCCTATGCCGGATCCGTCAAGAATAATTCGAATCGCAGAACTTCTGACAGGCAAACCGCTGCTCGCCATAGGGCTTAACCGAGAAAAGATGGATGCTTCCGAAATTAAAATGGCGAAGGAGAAACTGGGGAACACGTTCCGTGTCCCGGTCGTGGAGCCACTGTCAGATGGAGTGGATGAGATCGTTGAGAAGCTCGTTAATTTCCGTGATGAATAACCAATCACATTTTATAAGCTTTTCCTCGATAACACTCTCTGAACCAGTCATAAGCGGGCCCACCGCAAAATCGGAAGTCACATTGAATTCCATCGATGGCGACACTCATAAATTTGTTTTGGAAGTCAGGTATGAAAACGAAATACAGGAGAGTCATCTGCCTCTCCTGAGGATGGCTTTTTGCATGCCGCTTCTGAACTATGGCCTGTTTTCCAAAAGGTTTGTGCTCGATTTTTCTTTGTCTGATTCCGACATTCGTCTTCTTGATGACCTGAATGTTGTTTTCAGCCGGGATATCTTAGTGAATAAGATTCTCCGGCGCAGAGCAAATTATATCTTGCCTGAGTTTTTTCTCTCCGAGAACGATGTCCTGCCCTTGCACTCGGATCTTCGAGCGGAGATAGAGCCCGCCCATGTCCATCCTGATCGTTTTATCGCGAAGGGGATGAAGGAAAACAGGTGTGGTGTTCTTTCTAGCGGAGGAAAAGAGAGCTTGTTGACTTATGCGTTGCTGAGCGAGGCCGGGGCGGATGTGTATCCTCTGTATGTGAATGAAAGCGGGGGGCACTGGAGACCCGCTTTGCCTGCCTATCGGTATCACAAAAAAGCCGATCCGAACACGCGGCGAATATGGACAAATGTGGACCGGTTTTATAATTTCATGCTGGATCATCTTCATTTTATCCGGTCCGATTTTAGGAAAATAAGGGCTGACACTTATCCGATCAGACTGTGTATTTTTCCTTTTTATGTTTTTGCTTTGCTCCCTGTTTTTGTCCATGAAGGAATCGGCAACCTACTTATCGGAAGTGAATTCGATGATCTCCGGTCACCTCCCCTTTATCATGGCATTTCCCATTATTTCGGGATATATGATCAACACCAAGATTTTGATATCAGGATGAATGACTGGTATTCCCGGAGAATATCGGGACTGTCTCAATGGTCTACCGTTCGCAACATCACAGGGCTTATCGTGGAACGAATCCTTATCTCACGCTATCTGCATTTGGCTGATAAACAGCGATCCTGTCATTCCTGTCACTTCGTTGACCGTGAAATCGTGCCCTGTGGGATCTGTTCCAAATGTATCGGAGTGCTTCTCTTCCTCATGGCAAACAACGGGAATCCCGAAAAGATGAACTTTTCGAAAAAGGACATCCTGTCTCTTCGAAAAAGGAGCGATTTTTCTCTCTTGAGACTCGATCAGGATGAAAAAGATCATTCCTTTTATCTTCTCAAAGGAAAACGTGAATCTCCACAGGGAAGACAGGTGGATCATATCGAGAGAATTCATCTCGATAGCGATATTGCCGATATCCATATGATCCCGAGACATTTTCGAAAAAGATTGATGTCCATACTCGAGCGCTATACGATCGGATATTGCAGGCTCGAAGAGGGAGATTGGGTTCCGATCAAAAAGCCTTCTGTTTAAGCCAACTTTTTAACCATTCGGTAAGCATTCCGGCTTCCATTATGTTCATTTAAATAATAATTAGGCAAAAATGCCGTTGTCCGGTATCCTGCTTTTTCATACAGTCGCAATGCGGGAAGATTGCTTGTCGAGACTTCTAATCTTATGCTTTTCATACCAGACGAAACCACTTCCTCTTCGCTAGCTTTTAGCAAGCGCAGGCCGATGCCTTGACCATGGAAGCGGGGATCGACATCCAGCGTTTCAATGGCAGCGACGGTAGATCTTTTTCGATAAAGAAGAATGATGAAACCTCTAATCATTTGGTTCGAGGTTTCTACAAGGGCGCAACTTCTAGCATGGGTCAAGAGATATTTTAATTGTCGCTGAGAATAGGCAAGAAGGGTACCGAAACAATTTTTTTCCAGTTGAACGATTCAGTGAAAGTCGCTTGGCGCTATTTTGCGGATAATACCTAAGTTCAAGGCCGGATGAGGAATATGTTGGGAATTCAACGGTGTTCTCCTGTCAGTTTAATTGTAATGTTGCTATTATAACACTGGATGAGGCAGAATTCAATATGATACTTTATGGTACTTTTTTTTCAACTCTTCTGCGATGATGAGCAAGCTCCCTAATTGCATTTTTACAGAACTCCGGATAGGGATGTGGTAGAAGGCTCCTCTTTCTTGAATACTCTTTGCCAATGATTTGATCTCTAGATCCGCCGCCTCCATCAGGTGGCAGACATCGGTTGCGCCTCCCTTGATGCAAATACTTTCAGCAACTCGCCAGATCTGTCCTAGGAAAAATAAATCGAATAGGTCTTCCAGTACGCTGTTTTGGAACTTCTCCGCTTTTGTTATGGGTTTGTTTTCCATCTTCGAAAGGATTCGTTTTTCATGTTCCAGGGATGCTTGGGCGTGTGCCAAGTGTTTTTTTGCTGCAGTCATAAGATGTGGATCTGCCATTTCCTCGTTGTGTTTGAGTTTATCCCACAACTTTAGGGAATAAAGGACTCTTGCTTGTTTTCGTTTATATCTCTCCTCGATCATCTTTCTGAAGGATGTTCGGGAAGGGGCTTTATCTTTTAATTTTGGAGTTAGATACATGGGCACTTCACAGTTAAAACTGAAGCCACCGATTTCATTCTGGTACCATTCGTCGCTGCAAGCTCCACGTTTAATTGCTGGCAATATCATCGGATCATTTTTTGTATAGTAGCCGATATAATCTTTGAGACCATACATTTGATAGAATCCAGGAGACAACAAATTTCCGAATGGCACATCGGGGGCTGAATCTGAAAGAGGTATTTGAATACTGGCAGCGAATTTCTTCAATTTTGGATACACTTCAGGGAAATCCTTGCTGAAGTAATAATAAGCATCCGTGAATCCGCTGTGGTGCAGACCGCAGAGTAGATCGGGTTTTTCCTTTTCGAGAACTTCCTTTACGGCGAGGGTCTCAGGCCTTGATTTTGTCCATCGATAATCATCATAGCTGATGGGGAAAGTCCATTCATACTGGAGCTCTGTGGGTTCTCTGAACGTTGATTTTGCCATAGCCGCCAATGACTCTGGCATATTGAACCATCCTTCATTGAGGCGCATTCCCCTACGCTCGAGAATCGGGATAAACAGCCAACGCCAGCCCAATCCATCGGTCTCAGGGTGTTTCGCAAGCCATCTAGCAAAAAAGGTAACGACTAGGCTTCCGAGTGGTTCATCGCTGTGCGGAACGCCAATGATCATCGCCGTTTTTTTACCTGTCCCCATGCTTAACATGAGAAGGGGTTCATCGTTGACCGTGCGGCCGATTATATTCTCCTCGACACCAGGCATCATCTTTATGAGAGCGACCAGCTCATCTATCTCCCTGACGGTAAGAAAGCGGGTATAGGTGGGGACATCCCTCAAAATATTTTCGATCAAATTTCTCACTACAGATCAACCTCTATGCCGAGGCCTGGTTTGTCCGAAGGGATGACAAAGCCGTCCTTATAGCTTGCCCCCCCTTTGACGACATCATCGGTGAAGTCCAAGGCAGAATCTAAATCTGCATAAACAACATTTTTAAAGGCACACGCAAAGTGGACTCCTGCCGCCATCGCGCCCATAGATTCATTCATGCACCCCACCATTACGGGAATTTCTGCCAGGTCAGCAAAGAGGTTGGCCCTGATGGCGTTCGAGATTCCTCCGATTTTCATAAGCTTTATGTTGATCATGTCCGCAACTTCTCTTTTTATGACCTTTAAGCTGTCCCTCAAGGTCAGAGCAGTTTCATCCGCCATTATGGGGACAGGGCAGTGCACCGTGACTTCTTTCAAAGCATACAGAAATTTCGCCTTTGTCGGTTGCTCCAGTATCTCGATGTTCGCTCCGAGATCCTCCAAAGTTTGAGCCACTCGCAAGGCTTGTTCAACGGTATATCCCTCATTGGCATCCAAGCGTATTTTTATTGCAGATCCAACCGTGCTTCTTATCGAAAGGACAGCCTCGATATCTTGATCCGGATCCATGCCGCATTTAATCTTGAGACATGTGAATCCCTGAGCGATAAACTCCTTTGCTTTTTCCACCATGATATCGGTGGGATTCAGTCCGATTGTCACCGAGGTTTCAATTTTATCTCTATATCCACCAAGAAGGCTATACAGGGGCATGTTTGCAACCTTGCCGAGAACATCATACAGGGCCATGTTGACTCCTGCTTTTGCCGAGGGATTTTTTTTGAGATTTTGCTCGATGTCCTCGTTAATTTGGTTGATACGAATGGGATCTTTTCCGATCATCAGGTCTTGAAGAATCGTATTGCACGCTAAAAGAACGGTTTCCTCTGTTTCGGAAGTGACAGAATCCGGTGTGGCACAACCCCATCCGACAAGACCCAGATCTGTCTCGACTTTTATGAAGACATTGATTGCCCGATCCACAGTCTCGTTTGCAATAGCAAATGGTTCTTTGAGGTGTAACTCCACAGGTGTGGCCGTTAATGATTTTATCCTCATGCATCCTCCCTGCACCCGATCCATACGAATTTAAGGGGGTATTCGATAAATCGGCAATAAAAAAGATTATATATTATATAGGTTTTTCGACCTCCAGAGAATACTGTTTTTTTTATATGTATAGAAAGTGTGAAACGAAATGAGATTAAAAATTTTCTGGATGGATATTTTTCCCGTTTATATTCGAACAATTTTTTGTCGATCTGCATTTAAAATACCTTGACATTTAACTGAAATTATTTATCATATATATAAATTTCAAGCTTAATTTAAATATTATAAATTAATTTAAACTTAAATGGAACAGGCGCTCAGACACTTTACCATAAAGAAACTGAGAGAACCTCTTAAAAATCAGCTCGATCAGGATATCGAATGGATATGCAATAGTCTTGGTTTTCTCACTTCCCGCGATCAGGATAAAACAGCCTTCAAGATACTAAAAGCGCTCATAAATTCGGCCAAGATGGGAAAGGGATTGACGAGTGAGGAATTGACCGCGTATGTCGAACCAACTGTCGGATCGGTGATTTATCACCTAAAAAAACTGATGAAGGCAGGTTTGGTCGTAAAACTCAATTCATATTATGAACTGAGGATGAACAGCTTTTTAAAAACGATAGAAGAAATTGAAAAGGAGATTACCATCGCTTTATCCGACATCAAAATGATCGCCAAGGATATCGATGACAGAGTTGGATTAGCTCATAGACAATAAAGAGAAACTCTAAGATTTTTCTAAATCTACAACTGGAAAAAATCCTTTTTGGAGGTAGCCATGAAAAATCTGAAAATGTTATTCGAGAAGGAGGATACAAACTTTTGGCAAGAAACATCGATCAGGGAACCAAAAGGAAAAAGGTCCAGAAGGTTAAAAAATGGGAAAATTGCCCATCGGATGGACGTGGAAAGGCGGAATCATAGATTGCGGTCATCCTGGGAATAACCTGGGAGTTCACTTATTCTGAGGTGAAGAGGTTGATCTAGAAATAAGAAAGTCAAAAAAAGACGACCCCGTGCGGGATGATCGAATTTCAGAGCAGAAAGGATTTTAGAGTCTTTTAATTTTTCGGGAATGATATGGATGACATACGGCTGAATATTTGTGAAACAATAGATCGGAATGATCTCGGCGATGATCATGATTATGATAATTTTTCATGTCTGCAAGATGAGGAAAAGAATGAGATAGAAAATAGTTCCCTATCGAAAAGACAAGTCAAGCATGACGACACCGACGACAAGCTCGAGTCATTGACCGATCTTGTGAAGCTCTATCTTCGGGAGATTGGCAGCGTATCCCTTCTCTCACGAAAGGAAGAAATCATCATCGCTAAAGAAATCGAGAGAGGGGAAAACATCATCAACGACGCTCTGCTCGAAACCCGGTTGACTTGGAGAAAAATCGTCACCTTTGAAGAAGATATTAGAAGAAATCCAGAGGTAATCTCAGACTTTTTCGATTTTTCTGACAATCTTAAGGACGGGAATTTCGAAGCGAGGAGCAAGGAGATATTCCAGGGAATTGAAGAGGTAAGGAATTTTGGGTTTAAATTAGAAAAAATCCCATATGACGAGTCATTCCTTCTCAAGAGAAAGCAACTTAAAATCCAATTGGCTAAGTCCATGAAAAAGCTCAATTTGCTTCCGGTGCAAAAAGAGAAAATCATTGCAGAACTTCGGGATAGAGCCTTTTTTCTGGATAAATTGAGAAAAAAAAGGGAAGGATTTTACACGCTGTACACAAAGGTTAAAAATGAAACCACGCGGATCGATCTGAATCGAAAAATCAAGGGATGTGATGAGTTGATAGGAATCCATCAGATCGAGCTCGGTTTTGATCTAATCAAATTAAATGAAATAGTCCAGGCCATCTCCTTGGGAGAAGCGATCAGAGATAGGGCTAAGAAAAATTTGATCGTGGCGAATCTGAGACTCGTTGTTTCCATCACGAAGAAATACAGAGTGAACAATCTGCATTTTCTAGATTTATTACAGGAAGGGAACATGGGTTTGATGAAAGCTGTGGAAAGATTCGATTACAGGAAGGGATTCAAGTTTTCGACATATGCAACGTGGTGGATAAGGCAATCCATAACAAGAGCCATTGCAGACCAAGCCCGGACGGTTAGAATCCCTGTCCATATGGTAGACACGATAAATAAATTACATAAATTGACAAAAGAACTCATCAATGAAGTGGGGAGAGAGCCCACATGCGATGATGTGGCCAAAAAAATGAATCTTCCTATAGACAAGGTAAGGCAAATCATCAAAAGCTCCCAGGAGCCCGTATCTCTCAACGCTCCTGTGGGGAAAGAGAATGACAGTTATCTCGCTGATTTTATAGAGGATACGATAATTCCCTCTCCTCCTGATTCCGTTATTCTTGGCAATCTGAAAGAGCAAATTGATTACGCTCTGGATTCCCTCACTCACAGGGAAGCGGAGGTCCTGAGAATGAGATTTGGATTGGGCGATGGAAACGAGCACACGCTGGAAGAGGTCGGACAGCGATTCAAAGTGACACGTGAAAGGATCAGGCAGATCGAGGCGAAAGCTTTAAGATGCTTGAAAAACTCTCGCCAAGCAAGAAGGCTTAAATCGTTCACGTCCGATTTCGGAGCCTGAAACATATAAAACACCAAGCCGATTGGACCTGCTCACACAATCACTAAGGCCAAGACTTCGGCCACAAGTGCTGGCTTTTCCGCTCCCTCTATTTCAACCGTGTTATCTATCGTGATGACGATTTTCCCATCGCTTTTTTCTGTTACATCCTTGAGCACACAACGGTTTCTGATCCTGGAACCAACCGGCACAGGGCTGATGAATCTCATGCGGTTCATCCCCACATTGGCTATCATTTTCACCTTATATCTGAAGAGTTCTATCCGGGATGTGAGATGGACTAAAAGAGACAGGATCAAAAATCCGTGAGCGATCGTCTTGTGGTAGGGTCCAAACTTTGCCTTTAAAGGATTCACATGGATCCATTGCCTATCCTCTGTGGCTTCGGCAAAGGCATCGATCCTCTTCTGCGTGATTTCCATCCAATCGGATAAGCCGATCTCTTCCCCGACAACTGCCTGTAATTTTTCAAGCGTTAGCTTTTTTGGCATATATATTCCCCTAATAGAACGATATTCGTGTTATCATCACGATCATAAAATGGATCAGAGATAAAATATAATTTAGCCATGGAGAGAGTCAAGCAAAACAAGACATCTCCAGTAGACTTGACATTCCCTAGGGGCTTCAATACCGTGTTAGCTAAACGATATTGTCGATGATGTTATTAGGCTAAGATATAGGCTCAGTGATCTCCAAAGCTGTATTAACGGATGAATTTTTTCAAGTGTTATGGTTTGCCCAAAAGAGAAGAAAAATAGTTTAAGGAGGGAAATGCATGATAAACCGAACGAGAAAAAAGGTTCTATTCTGCTGGATGTTAATGGCTTTTTTATTTTTTTTAAATTGGGGTGTGCTGAATGCACAGCCAGCGGAAAGGGCCCTTTTCAGAAACCTCCAATGGCGGAATATCGGACCGGCCAATATGAGTGGCCGAGTCACCGATATCCAAGCATTAGACACCGACTTTGGGCATGTGCTCGTGGCATCTGCCTCTGGAGGTGTTTGGAAATCCATCAATGCCGGAACGACATGGGAGCCTATTTTTGATGATTATGGCTCGGCGTCGATCGGCGCTGTGGCCATGTTTCCCAAGAATCCGGACATAATTTGGGTAGGCACGGGAGAGGCCAATGTGCGGAACAGCGTGGGTTGGGGAGATGGGATATATAAATCCACGGATAGCGGGAAAACCTTTACCCATATGGGGCTGGAAAATTCTCATCATATCGCGCGGATTATCGCACATCCAGAAGATCCGGATATCCTTTATGTAGCAGCTCAAGGACACCTGTGGGGGTACACAGGACAGAGAGGTTTGTATAAAACGACAGATGGGGGACAGACATGGCTGAAATTGGGAAATGGACTTCCCGATGACGGCAAAACAGGGTGCACCGATATCGAGATGGACCCGATAAATCCGGATATTTTATACACAGCATTTTGGCAGAGGTTGAGGCAACCTCACCGCTTCGACAGCGGCGGACCGAATGGAGGATTATTCAAATCCAGTGATGGGGGACAGACATGGAAAAAGTTGACCGAGGGTTTGCCCGAAGGAGATATCGGCCGCATCGGTATCGCTATATACCGCGCCGATCCCAAGATCGTGATGGTCATCTTCGAGCATGGTTTTCAGCCGAGGCGGGGTAGCGAAGAGTACGAAGACATGAGCAAGCTCGGGTCGGGTATTTATCGCTCGGAGGATAGAGGCGAGACCTGGGCCTTTGTAAACCGATACAACGACCGGCCATTTTATTATAGCCAAATTTATATCAATCCCCATGACGATCAACGGGTTTATGCCATGGGAGGCCAGGCGCAAATCTCTGAAGATGGGGGAAAAACTTTCCAGCCAGGGATGCCCGGCATTGCCGGTGATTTTCATGTGATGTGGCTCGACCCCCAGAACAAGGACCGTTATTATGTGGGAAACGATAAAGGAGTTTCCATCACCTACGATCATGGCGAACATTTCAACTTCTTCGACAATTATGCGATCAGCCAAATCTATGTCGTTTCTGCAGACATGAGGGATCCCTATTATGTATATGTCGGTCTTCAGGACAATGGGATATGGGGCGGGCCGAGCAACAGCCGGGACTGCAACGGCATTTTTAACGATCACTGGTTTAAATTCCACAGCGGAGATGGATTTTACACGGCGGTGGATCCTACCGATTGGACCACGGTCTATTCCGAAAGCCAGGGAGGCAGGTTGCGGCGAAACCACGCATTGTTCCGTCAGGAATCCGAGGGGATCTCACCCACGCGGAGCAACACGCTGAATTGGGAAGATGTCGTTCCTAAGCATACAGATTCCAGCCGATCCGTTGTGCGTATGAACTGGAACACGCCATTCGTTCTATCCCACCATAATCCGCTTACCCTCTATTATGGGGCCAACTTTCTGTTCAAGAGTGTCGATCGGGGAGATCACTGGCGGATCATCAGCCCTGACTTGAGCACGAACGACCCCAAAAAAATCCTCAGAGACAGCGGGGGATTGACCCGCGATGTCACAGGAGCAGAAGTCCATTGCACTATCATCACGATTTCTGAGTCTCCGCTGGAATCCGGATTGATCTGGTTAGGAACCGATGATGGAAATGTGCAATTGACCCGGGATGATGGAGTGACTTGGACCAATGTCAGGCCCAACATCTCTGGTGTTCCGGAAACCATTTGGGTAAGTCGGGTGGAAGCTTCCCACTTCGACAAAGGTGTGTGTTTTGTGACTTTTGATGGCCACCGCAGCGATGATTTCCGCCCCTATGTGTTCAAAACCAAGGATTTCGGACAAACATGGGAGAATATCACTCACAACCTTCCGGATGGGCATAGTGTGTATGTCATCAGGGAAGATCTGAAGAATGAAAACCTTCTGTTTGTGGGTACCGAGTTTGGTGTGTTCGTTTCGGTCGATGGCGGCAAGTCTTGGACTGAGCTTATGAGCGGAATGCCAACGGTCGCTGTACACGATCTGCTAATACATCCTCTAGCTGGCGATCTTATCGCGGGTACTCATGGCAGGGGCACCTATATTCTGGATGACATCACTCCTCTGCAACAGTTCACTGAAGATGTGGCTGGAAAGAAAGTCCACTTTTTCGACAATCCCGTGGCAACTAAATGGCAGGGTATTAGCAGAGGCGCGACCCGAGGTCACAAATTATTCGTGGGGCGAAACCCTCTATCCATGTCTCAAGTCGAACCCTCCAATTCTCCGATGCCTATCCAAAACACGGCTTCGATAAACTATTATCTCAGATCAAAACCCCAGGAAAAAGCTATGGTTGAAATCAGCGATCTGAGCCAAAAGATGACAAGAACCATATTGTTGGAAGACTCAGAGGGGATCGGCCGATACCGTTGGGATATGCGATTCGAGCCGACCGATCAACAGAAAAATAGCTTTGTGAAAAGGCTGGAAAATATCTTTGTCGAATTAAAAAAACAAGTGGAGGGGGAGCAAAAGGAACGCTTGGATGAGTTGCACGAAGAATTCCAAAAGGCAAAGACAACCGACGGATACAACAAAATCTTGCAGACTGTGATGGAAGAGTTCAGGAGTTATGCCACGGGACAAGGCTTTTTTCTGCGGCCACTCCTGGGCCCAGAAGTCGAAGCCGGGATTTACACACTGAGAATGATCCTGGAAGGGGAAAGCTATTCTGGTTTTGTCGCCATTCGAGAGGATCCGATGAGGGAAAAATAGAGTTTTTGACTTCTTCGCGATTCTGTGTTATCCCTGATATAAAGAGGTTGAATTGAAACGGATTTTTCTTCTCGGATGTTTCCTTTTGCTTAGCCTGTGGGTCTTTTGCGAACAGGTAGCCGAACAAGCAATCGTGATCAATATCGAAGTTCCTGTTAGAGTCTTCCAGAACGGAAATTTTATCGAAAACTTGACAATAGATGACTTTGAAATCTTAGAAGAAGGCAATCCACAGAAGATCGAAGCGGTTTATC
>Ga0307445_10001922_pt1 | contig 11586 bp, 8 predicted proteins | sample SalMarSW160330MG_FD_202147 | JGI IMG/M metagenome (GOLD analysis project Ga0307445, IMG submission 202147) | Salt marsh sediment microbial communities from the Plum Island Ecosystem LTER, Massachusetts, United States - SW1603-30 | ecosystem: Environmental > Aquatic > Marine > Intertidal zone >...
CGGGCCTTTCCGGAATGGAAGTGGCCGGGAAGGTTGCGGGATCCTGTTGGGTCGTTTTTGTTACGGCCTATGATCAATATGCGATTGAGGCATTTGAAAATGAGGCGGTTGATTATCTTCTAAAGCCGGTAACGAGAGAGAGATTAGAAAAGACTGCCAGACGCCTAAAAGAACAAATCGATTCATATACTGAACCTCCCGTGGATTTTTCTGAGATTGTTAATAAATTGATAGTCAACCTTCAGGATATGAAAACGCCCGGCTATTTGCAATGGCTCAAGGTCCAGAAGAGAGACGGTATCCGACTAATTCCCGTAGACGAGGCATATTACTTCAAGGCCAGCGATAAATACACAATGGTGATCACAAAAGAGGGCGAATCCTTGATCAGAAAACCCATAAAGGATTTGGCGGATGAATTGGACCCCGATAAATTCTGGCGCGTTCATCGGGGCACTATTGTCAATGCCGGATGTATTTCCGAGGTAAGCCGTTCTCTGACCGGTCGATCTGTTATCAGGTTAAAGGACGTGCCGGAAACCCTTGCTGTCAGCAGGTCTTATGCCAATCTGTTCAAACAGATGTAATATACAATATTCTTCCAGTTCTTTAAAAATCTGACAGGGCACTTCTTATAGCGTTGACAAACTTATCAAAGGCTTTTGTAGTCTTTTCCCTTTTCTTTTGATTCATTTTCCTTCAGTTGCCTGTAGTTGTCGTATTTTCCCATAATGTCTTAATGATCACACTAAATACAGGGGAAGACTGTCTGCCACGAGAAAACCTTTTCTGGTGGGTAAAATCCTGTCGTTTATTATTTTGAGGAATCCCGAGTCCTGGAGTCTCAAAAGCATGTTGTTTAATTCAGGATTGCGGGGAATTTTTTTAAGATCAAGCCCCTGTTTTGTCCTCAAGCCGAGGGAGACCTTCTCAAGGCTCAATTGTTCCTCAGTGAGATTTTCATATCCCCCGATGGGGGCTCTTCCACCTTCCAGCATTTCACAGTATTTTTTTACGGATCCGATATTCCACCGGCGGGTTGAATTTTGAAATGAATGGGCCGATGGGCCGAGGCCCAGATAAGGGACATGATGCCAGTACTTGCAGTTGTGGCGGGAGATAAGGGAATCGTTTCTGGCAAAATTTGAAATCTCATAATGCATATAGCCATGGTCTTTGAGAAAATTAGATGTGGCCAGGAAAAAGATACGTTCTTTTTCTTCGTCAGGAGGAGTTAACATTCCCTTTTCATTAAGCCTTCCAAACAGTGTCTTCTTTTCAATGGTTAACTGGTAGCATGAAAGGTGTTCGGGTTTAAATTCAATTGCCTGTTTTAGGGTTTTTACCCAGCCTTCCAAGGTCTGCCCCTCAAATCCATAGATGAGATCCACACCTATATTTTCAAATCCAAAAGATCGCAGATCCATAAGCGCTTTTTTAGACTGCATTGAGGTATGTCTTCTTCCAAGAAACGATAATTCATTATCTTCAAAGGATTGGACGCCAAGACTGATACGGTTAAAGCCCAGGTCCATGAGCGACTTTGCTTTTTCTCTGGTCAGATCACAGGGGTTTGCTTCTATCGTGATCTCTGTATCCCGGGCAAAATCAAAATGGGTAAAGATTTGTTCCATCATGCCGGCAAGATCCCTGACCTCTAGGAATGTGGGTGTGCCACCGCCAAGATAAAGGCTGTCAAACTCGTCGAAATGGCCTTTGTAGTAGCTGATTTCTTCTCTGAAGGCATTCAACCATCGTAGAATGAGAGAAGCGGAGGCTATAGAATAAAATGCGCAGTAGGGGCATTTGCTTCGGCAAAATGGGACATGGATATATAGGCCGGGGCTGGACATTGTCTTAAACGCCATATTATTTGGAATCTGATTTCAGTACTGCCACAAACGCACTTTGCGGGATGCTCACCGAGCCGATCATCTTCATTCTTTTCTTACCCTTCTTCTGTTTTTCAAGCAGTTTGCGTTTTCTAGTTATGTCTCCGCCATAACACTTGGCTGTTACGTCTTTTCTGAATGGTGAAATGGTGGAACGGGCAATAATAGTACCTCCTATGGCACCCTGGATGGCAATTTTAAAAAGGTGCCTCGGGATTTCTTCCTTTAACCTTTCGCAGGCAACAAGCGCCCTTGTCCTTGCTCGATCTCGATGAACTATTTGAGCAAGGGCGTCAACTTTCTCCCCGTTCAACAGGATGTCAAGCTTCACCAGGTCGTTTTCCCGGTAATCCAAAAGATCATAGTCGAAGGAACCATATCCCTGGGTCACAGTCTTCAAACGGTCGTAGAAGTCATATATGACTTCAGCTAAGGGCATATCAAACTGGATCTCTAAACGTCCGGGTGTCGGGCAGTGAAACTTTGAGTTCGTTCCCCGGCGCTCTGAGCAAAGATCCATAATGGCGCCCATATAACGCTCGGGAGTATAAATGCTGGCCTTTATGTATGGTTCGAAAGACTTTTGTATCGTGACGGGATCAGGATAGTAGATCGGATTGTCTATTGTAATTGTCTCCCCGTTTGTGAGCAAGAAACGGTATTGAACCGTTGGGGAGGTCATGATGATGGACTGGCCGAACTCCCTTTCAAGTCTTTCTTGAACGATTTCCAGGTGCAGGAGCCCCAAAAATCCACAGCGAAAACCCATGCCCAGAGCGGCTGATGAATCTTTCTGGTAGACCAGGGCTGCGTCATTCAATTTATATTTTTCCAGGGCATCAACCAGGGATTGATATTCATCAGATGCTACAGGGTAGATGGAGGAAAAGACAACAGGTTTGACCTTCTTGAAGCCGGGAAGGGGTTTGGCGGCCGGTTTGGAATGAAGAGTGATTGTGTCACCGATCTTAGTATCGCTGACATTCTTAATGCCCGCAAGAATGTAACCTACTTCCCCAGCGGAAAGTGAGTCCCTCGGCTCCCTTGTCAATCGAAAAACACCCACTTCTTCTACCTTATAAGTGGCGTTGTTTGACATAAGCCGCATTGTATCACCCGGTCTGATTTTTCCTGAAAAAATTCTACAGCTTACAACGGTTCCCCGAAAAGGGTCATAGTGTGCATCAAATATAAGTGCCGTTAGCGGTTCGTCGGCCCGTCCCTTCGGAGGTGGGATGTGTTTAGTAATGGCCTCGAGAACATCTTCTATTCCCGTTCCGTCTTTGGCGGAGCAGAGGACGGCAAGGTCAGAGTCAAGCCCGAGATCTATTTCGATTTGCTCTTTGACCCGGTCGATATCTGCAGAAGGGAGGTCGATTTTGTTGATGACCGGGATTATTTCAAGGTCGTGCTCCATTGCCGCAAAAAGATTTGCGAGTGTCTGTGCTTCTACTCCCTGTGAAGCATCAATAAGTAAAAGGACCCCCTCGCATGAGGCAAGCGCACGAGATACCTCGTATGAAAAATCAACATGGCCCGGCGTATCAATCAGGTTTAACTCAAACTCTTTATTCTCATCGTTTGTATAGGGAAGGGTTATGGCCTGGCTTTTGATAGTAATTCCCCTCTCCCTCTCAATGTCCATGGTATCCAGGATTTGATCCCGGAATTTTCGTTCATCCACCAGACCCGTTTTCTGAATCATTCGGTCGGCAAGTGTTGATTTTCCGTGGTCAATATGGGCTATTATGCTAAAATTACGTATCTCGTGCATGATCAATTATGTTGTCATAGATTGCTAGGAATAAGAACGCAATAATTGTAACGATTTGAACAGAAGTCAAGGCAAAAAGGGGCTGAATTTTTTAGGCACTTCCCCCAGAATACCAAGGAGCCTGGTATCAGGTTGAAAGCAGGAAAATAGAAAAGGGGAGATATTCAGTACAGAATTTCCTGATTCAGTTTTTTGCTAAGGGATGCGATCTCCGGTGAAACTTTTGGTTTGGTAAGAACTACTACCAGATCAAAATCCTGGTTTTTTTTCTGACCATCTTCTGAATAGGTTACCTTGAGAGGTTCTTCCTTTTGTCCCTTTTCTACCGACTCCGGGAACCCGTCTACAATTTTTAGGCCCGAAATTTTTTTTGCATCGGAAAGGAATTTTTCTTTAAAGGCCTGACAGACGGGTGAAACCATCACAACCTCGAGGTTTTCTGTTTTGTCAATAGCAAGCATGGATTCGTTAACACCCAGTACCATAGAAGACATGAGATGGGCTTCGTCTTCATCTGTATTTCCCTGAAGAATTGCTATCCGTGTGGCAATCTCACCATCCAGAGGCGAAACCACCAGACCATCGGTGGGACCCGTTGAGGACAACATTCGCTCAAATTGAAGATCAGTGATTACGTCAGCGTAACTGCCGTAGCCCAGTTCGGAATTAAACGGGTGAAAGCTGTTGTCCTGTCCTTTCGTAAGAACGATTTCCTCAAAATCCAGCTCCAGCTCCTCGTCCGGGATATCAAAATTAATGGCCTCGGGTTTACACTCTGCCCAACAGAGGGCACAGCCCAGGCAGCGTCGGCAACTTAGGCAGCGCCTAGCCTCGGAAACGGCAACTTCTTCAGTAAAACCGGTCTCCACTTCTACGAAATTTCCCATTCTTTCATCAACAGTAATTTCAGGCATCTCAGCCCTATCGGTCGGCACATCGTCGAACGGGATTATATAGCGTTTTTCTTTTTCGTATATCATTCACTTACTCCTGAGGTACTCATGAATTCCTGTGGCAGCCTTCTTACCGGCCGCAACGGCTCGGATTGCGATATTAGGGCCAGTCACCACATCTCCTCCGGCATATACGCCGGGGACATTGGTAGCACCTGTCTCTTCGTCTATTTCAAAAGTATTCCAGCGGTTGATTTCAAAATCATGTTCTTCGCCAAGGAATGTCAAATCAGTGCCCTGGCTGATTGCAGGTACAATGGTCTCAGCATCAATAGTATATTCTGACCCTTCTATAGGCACCGGCCTTCGGCGGCCCGAGGCATCCGGTTCACCCAACTCCATCTTGATGCATTTCATACCGGAAACCTTACCGTTCTTACCCAAGATTTCCACCGGAGCTGCAAGGTACTGAATGATAACACCTTCGTGTTCTGCCGCGTCAATTTCCCATGGGTTAGCAGGCATCTCTTTCTTGGTCCTGCGATAGAGGATATAGACCTCATCAAATCCCATTCGCCATCCCACGCGGGCCGAGTCAATGGCGGCATTTCCTCCACCAATCACAATGAGTTTACCTTTGGCCTCTATGGGGTTCCCAAGGGCCTGATCACGAAGGAATGTCACGCAGTCTACAATCCCTTTCCCTTGGTATTCTTCTTCTCCCGGAACCCTCAGCTTGAGCCCGCTATGGCAGCCTGCGCCAATGAACACGGCATCGTAATCATTTCTCAAACCTTCAAATGAAATATCTTTTCCAATGCGTGTATTGTACTGGATATCGATGCCCATATTGGAAATAAGGTCTACCTCACGCTGAAGGAGCTTCTTGGGCAGTCGGTATTCGGGTATACCAACCCAAAGATAGCCACCGGGCACGGGAAGTGCCTCGAAGATCTTGATGTGCTTATATCCCATCCTTGCTAGGTCATATGCACAGGTCAACCCGGCCGGCCCTGCCCCAATAATGGCAATTTTTTCAGAAAACTTTTTCTCCGGGGTCTCATATACCGGTTCAATCCCCTCGTTTAGCTCCACATCAGCCACGTATCTTTTGAGGAAACAGATGCTGATCGGTTCATCCAGATACTGGCGATTGCAGGCAGTTTCACAGGGGTGAGGACAGACCCTCCCTATACTCCCGGGAAGGGGAAGCCTGTCCCTGATGGTGGCTAAGGATTCGAGATATTTTCCATCCGCGATCAGGCCCACGTAGGTCCGAATGTCCAAATTAGCGGGGCATGTCTGCTGGCAGATCGGCATATCTTCTTTGTATATGTTATATTCACCTGTTTCGGGATTACAATAATCCACTGCCGTACGAAAACTGAAACCTTCGTCAAAGTCGCTAAACATGTTCACCGGACAGACTCTAATGCAGGCCTTGCAGTCGTTGCACTTTGTGTTATCAACCCGGAGACTCCTCTTAAGGATCTTTGTGTGCACTGCCCCATTTTCCCGGGTAACTTTTTTAAGATCACTATACGTCAGGATCTTAATATCAGAATGATTGCGAACCTTATCCAGATCAGGGTTTATAAATGCCTCATCCGGCTTGATAAGCCTATCTCTCGGAATCCTTTCAGCTCCCAGTGTAGGGAATTTTTCAAGAATGGTTACCTTCGCTCCCTCTTTGGCCTTTTTAAGAGCGGCTTGGATGCCTTCGGGGCCTCCCCCGACAATCAACACTTTATTGTCTTTCACTATGCTACACCTCTTGTAATACCAACTGGAATATCGGCGTTCGCCCTGAAATCTCTTCCAGTTTGATCATGCCTTTTCGCTTAAGGGCTGTTATATAGCGAAAGACCCTTTCCGAAGGAATGGACAGGGACTTTGCCAGGTCTTTCACGGACTGGGATCTCTCTTTTAGTTTGTCAAGGATTTCCTGAACCTCGGTCTCTTCAACAATGATCATGTCAATGGCTCGATTAAATTCATGCTCTGTGAAAATCTCACCATACATATTGCCAGATTCAAGAAATGGCGTCCTCTTTCCTATGACCCAACGGATCTTTTCGCCTGCAAGCACAGCCTCTGCTGTTTCCAGTTTTTTGAAGATTTCCGGGGCCTTTACACGATCAGCTTCTCCTCCGATAGGTCCTAATTCCCGGATTGTTTGACTAAATTTACCAACTATTTCGGCAAACAGGGCCCCTTCACCGGATGAGCATTGTTGAAAAGATAGACGTTCCTCATTGACGCCCACGTGCTTTATCAGTCTGCGGGTCATATCCAGTTTGGCCTTTGCCTGGAAATTCCCGCTGATGTAATTACATTCGCCAAAGTGGCATCCCACAACCAGGAGACCATCGAGCCCCTTTTTGAAGGCCTCTGCCACTATGACTGGATCAACCCTACCCGTGCACATTATTCGAATAATCTTTATATCCGGGGTATATTGTAGTCTGGAAACTCCAGCTAAATCAGCAGCAGCATACCCTCACCATGTACAACAAAACGTTAGAATCTTGGGAACGAATTCGGCCAATTCAAAACCCCCTTTTTAATTGACTGTTGACGATTGAATATTGATGCTTTTCCACCTAATGTATTTTATCAAAACACAACTGCAATCATCCTCCTAAAAATGCCTCAAGCTGGGCCTCAATTTGCTCGTCCGTAAAGGAATTTATGCTCAAAGCATGCTGATAACAGGTGGCCGCACAAACGCCACACCCCTTACAGGCCACGTCAATAACATGGACCTTTCTTCCTTTTTCTGTGTTCTGGATCTCAAGGGCGCCATAAGGACACAGCGCCACACAGAGACCACAACCCCGGCAGGCGTCTTCATCTGCCAGCACGGAAATGATGGGTTCCACCACAACAGAACCCTTGGTCAGGGGGATGGAAGCCCTGGAAGCAGCGCCCAGTCCCTGCGCCACAGCCTCCCGGATATTGGCCGGAAAACGGGCGCTACCGCAAAGGAATATTCCGGCTGTGGCAAAGTCCAGGGGCTTTAGCTTGACATGCCCTTCCATGAAAAACCCATTTTCGTCGATAGGGACCCGGAGAAGCCGGGATGTTATTTCTGCATCCTCATGTGAGATCATAGGAGTGGAAAGGACCACAAGATCAGCAGGCAGGTGCATATCCCGGCCCAGCAGGGCATGATGTACCCTGACATTATCGGATTCTACCTCAGGCGGGTTGGCAGGTTCGTAATTGATGTACCGTACCCCTTTTGCCTTTGAATCCCGGAACATTTCCTCGTTTTCCACGCCGTACATCTGCATATCCCGGTAAAGGACGGAGACCTTTGCGTTCGGGTTTTGTTCCCTTATCAGCATGGCATTTTTGACTGCTGTCTGGCAGCAGATCCTGGAACAATAAGGCCTTTCTTCATTGCGGCTTCCCACACACTGGATCATGACAACGTTCTTGACGCCCGGTTCCAGGCCTTCCTTGAGAAGTTTCTCCATCTCAAGCTGGGTGATGACACGCTTTCCATCATAGCCGTAGAGACCCTCGGGAACAAAGGAACGTGCACCGGTAGCCACAACAATCACGCCGATGTCAATCTTCTTGATTCCCGATTCCGTTTCAATATCCACCTTGTATTTCCCGATGAATCCCCGGACTTCGGTGACCCTTGCCTTGGTAAACACAGTGATGTTGGATTGATCGGTCACGGCCTGGATTTTATCCTCGGCCAGGGCGCTTGCCTCCATCATAGTGGGCCCCAGCTTGTTCAGTGAATTCAACATACCCCCAAGGATTTTTTCCCTTTCAACGAGAACCACTTCATACCCGCGATTTGCAAATGCAAGCGCAGTGGTCATGCCGGCTATCCCTCCACCAATCACCAGGGCCCGTATCTGTACCTCGGAAGTAATTGGTTCCTGGGGTTCCAAGAGGGCCGCCTTTGCCACACCCATACGTATGAGGTCCTTGGCCTTGGTGGTGCCGACTTCCTTTTCCTTCATGTGTACCCAGGAGCACTGGTCACGGATGTTGACCATTTCAAAGAGGTACGGGTTTAACCCAACCTCTCCGCAGGAACTCCGGAACAGCGGTTCATGTGTCCTGGGTGTGCAGGAAGCAACCACCACCCGGTTGAGATTCTGCTCCTGTATTCCCTTCTTGATTTCGTTAATACCGCCCTCGGAACATGTATAGAGGTTCCTCTGTACGAACGCTACATGGGGCAGGGTTTCCGCATAATCTGCGAGCTCTTGGGTATCCAGGTAGCCGGCGATATTGGAACCGCAATCGCAGACAAACACCCCGATCCTGATATCATCATTTTTCTCAGGCAACGGCTTTCTCCTTTTCATTTCCCGGTTGAAACGCGATTTCAGCGGCGCGTTCCGCAGCGCTTGATGCCTGGGCCACCGACTCTGGCACGTCCATGGGAGACTCTGCGCACCCGCACACGAAAATACCGGGGGTAGTCGTATCAACCGGAGAAAGGGAACTGGTTTTTACGAAATTGTATTTGTCCAGCTCGACACCTACGGTCTTAGCCAATTCAGCGATCCCTTTTATGGGCGCGCAGGCGGTAGCCAGGACGACCATATCGAACTCCTGGCTCTTGACCTTTCTCTCTCGGGTGTCTTCATAGGTTATTATGGGGTTGTTATTTGGGCCTTCGGTTATTTCAGCGACCCGGCCACGCACATAGGTAATATTTGAGTTATTGCCCCCTCGTATCTTGTATTCCTCAAAACCCTTACCGACTGCCCGGATATCCATTCCAAAGATGCTGGATGTGGTCTCGGGTTCATGTTCGTGAGCGATCATGGCCTCTTTGATAGAGTGCATGCAGCAGTAGCCGGAACAGAAGGGGTAGAAACGAAAATCCCTTGAGCCTACGCACTGGATAAAGGCCAGCCTTTTTGCAACGCTAAAACCTTCGGCCTTGTTTTTGAGAACTTCAAGAGGCTCTGTATCTGCCAGATGAGAGGTATACTTGTCGGCCCATTTCTGGCGGTCTTCATCATCTTTATACTGGCCGGCCTGAAATTTCTCATAGAATTCAGCAGAAGGTTCCCCAAATTTTTCCTCGAACTTATCCAAGGTCTTCTGAGATTTTTTTGCCTTTTTTTCAAGGACTGTAATCTCGGCCTCAACAGCTCGGTCGGACGGCCGATCCATGTGTCCCCCGGTAGGACCGCTGGCGCTCAGGAGCCTCTCAAATTCTATTGCCGTGACCACATTCGCAATTTCTTGGTACCTGTATTCCGGGATCGGCGAGGGATCAAAAACATCGTATCCGGCAGCGATAATAATGGCCCCAACATTCAGTTCGAGAAATCGGTCTTTCTGCTCAAAGTTGATGGCCTCAGCCTGGCATGTCTTGGCACAGATGCCGCATTTTTTTCCGTTCAACTGGCGGCAATGGTCGGCATCAATTGTATGTGTTGAAGGTATGCCCTGAGCAAAATAGGCGTATATGGCCCTGCGTTCACCCAAACCCTCATTAAAGGCGTCCGGAACGACGGTCGGGCATTTCTCGGCACAGGCTCCGCAACCCGTGCACCTGTCTTCCTCCACGTAACGGGCCTTCCTTCTAACCGTAACATTGAAATTCCCCGCCTGGCCTTCTACCTTTTCCACTTCACTGTAAGCCAGAAGCTCGATATTGGGATGTCGACCGACATCCAGCATTTTCGGCGAGAGTATTCAGATGGCGCAGTCATTGGTGGGGAAGGTCTTGTCCAACTGGGCCATTTTGCCGCCGATGCTGGGCAATTTTTCCACCAAGTGGACGTTTATGCCCATATCGGCAAGGTCTAATGACGACTGCATGCCTGCAATGCCTCCCCCGATAACAAGTACGTCTTTACTCATAATCAAATCCTTTAATTTAAGTGACCAAAGTGAACAAAAATATTAATCAAGTTTTAATCAATCGATCTTTAGGCGATCGGCTACAATGTCATAAAGGTCGTTAACCTCAATTTTAAGATCAAAGGCGGCCTTGGCACACCGGAAATGGATTTGGCATTTGGGACATGCTGTTACTAGTGTCCCTGCACCGGTGTTACTCGCCTCGGTTAGTCTTTCCACCTGGATTTCTTTTGAACAACTGGAACAATTCATCCACCCAGTTGTCCCGCAGCAGACCCCGTTTTCCCTTGAACGTGGCATCTCCCTCAGTTCAATGCCGGGGATGGACTCCAGGAGCTTGCGGGGTGCATCATAGACCCCGGCCAGCCGACCCAATCTGCAGGGATCATGATAGGTGACCACCTCATCCTTTTCTTCAAACTCAATGGCGCCTTCGTTTAGCTTGTCCGCCAGAAAATCCAGGATGTGTACCGGCTCGAATTCCAGGTCACCGAAGTACTTGGGATAGAAGTTCTTAAATGTATAGAAACCCTCTGGGCAACTGAAGACAACCTTTTTGGCACCGGAAGAGCGTATGAGGTCCAGGTTCGATTCGGCCAATTTTTTGAACTTTTCCTCGTTACCGTTCCACAGGGCATCATGACCGCAGCACTTTTCCTCATTGCTCACAACCGGTTTTACACCACAGGCATTAATAATTTTAAGTACATTCTGTGTACCCTTAATGGAACCGGCATCAATATCCCGGAAAACAACATCAAAATATGGACGGCAGCCCACAAAGTAGAAGACATCTCCCTTATCCGCGGTTTGACCTTCCTCAATCCAGAATTTGCGGTTTTGCCCTATACCTAGGGTCTGGATGTCCGTGATTGTTTGGAGCATCCCGTTATGGGCAGGTATCCCGTCAAAGCCCTGCGTGTGAGCCTCGTCGCGCATCAGGCGGACGAATTCGGGGAAATCAATGCCGGCGGGACACCGCACACTGCACTGGGCACAGGTGAGGCAGCTCCAGATGGTGTCATCCGAAAAATCTTCCAATTCATATAAGGAGCGCTCAATGATCTGCCTGGGTGAAAAATCCGGGAATACCTTGGCGACAGGGCAACTGCCGGTGCACACCCCGCAGTCAAGGCAAAAATAGGTCTGTGTAACATCAATTAGTTCAGCTATT
>Ga0307445_10001924_pt1 | contig 11582 bp, 8 predicted proteins | sample SalMarSW160330MG_FD_202147 | JGI IMG/M metagenome (GOLD analysis project Ga0307445, IMG submission 202147) | Salt marsh sediment microbial communities from the Plum Island Ecosystem LTER, Massachusetts, United States - SW1603-30 | ecosystem: Environmental > Aquatic > Marine > Intertidal zone >...
CCGACCACATCCGCCAATCCGCCGGTTTTGGCGAACGGCACGCATTCGGAGGCGGCGAAGATTATACGCATGACGGATCCGGGAACCTGGGAACGGGCGGGAAAATGATGACGGTCGCCTTTCTACCGGAAGCGGCCGGTGTTGATGACGATTAAATTGTTGTTGTCCACCCGCTGGGTGGCGCTGGTGCCGAGAGTCAGGTTGGGCCGGGAAGTGTCGTAGGTGGCGGAATTGGGCTTCATCTGATAATTCGCGACAAAGGCGTGCGCCCCGTCCGGAGCGAAGTCGATGCCCCAGGGGGCGACGTCCAGGGAGAGCTGGAAAGCGGTCTGATGGGTGCCCGTGTCCAGGATGAACACCCCGCTGTCCAAAGTGCAGGTCACATACACGTAGCGCCCGCTGGGCGTGACTTTCAAGTCGAGGGGGTTCTGCCCGACGGGAATCACCAAAACCGGATGGTGGGTGGGAATGTGAATGACCGAAACATCGTTCGAGTCATGGTTGGCCACGTAGGCGTACTTGCCGTCCGGGGCCATGGCGATCGAGCCGGGCGCGGAGCCCGCGTTGGTCCGGGTGACCACGCCGTGGTCGCTCGTCGAGATCACCATCAGGTTGTACCCGCTGCTGCGGGTCGTGACGTAGACGAACTGATCGTCCGGAGTGACCGCCACGCCCACGCTGTCGCCGTTGACGGCAATGTTCTGGATGACCTTGCGCTTGGCCAGGTCCACCACCGTGAGAAAAGCGGCGTTGCCGTTGGTGACGTACGCCACGGGCCGGAGCGGGCTGACGGCGACCTGTTCCGGCGAATAGGGCAGGTCGATGCTGGCCACCTGGTAATTACCCTGAATGTCCAGCAGGACCAGGGCGTGCCCGTCGCGCGAAGTCACGCACGCCAGCCCCAGGCGGGGCGCCAGGGCGATCCAGATGGGGCTCACGGCCAGTTGCATGGTGGACACGACCGTCAGGGTGTGCGCGTCGATCTTGGAGACCGAATTGCTCGTGCTGTTGGTGACGTAGACGAAATCCCCGTCCGGGGTGGCGGCCACACCGATGGGATTGAAGCCCACGCGGATGCGCCTTTGCACGTACGGTTGATTTTTCCCGGACGGTTCCATCGCGTCCCCGGTCCGATCCGCCACGCTGGCACAGCCGCTGCAGACCAGCAAACCCCAAGCCATCACCCAAGTGCCCCAGTGCTTGCGCATGGATAAGCTCCTTTCCGCTTTCGGCTTGGGATTATACGGTTTTTTCCCGGTGCTTGTCAACCCGCCTGGCCCGCGACCGCCGTGCCCGGATCAGGGTCCGATCGTGCCCCGGCGCTTGTCGGCCGCGTATCCCTGGATGCCCGTGAAAATGCCCGCGGCCAGCCCCGCCAAGAATCTCCGGCTGCGCAGTTTCCGCTCCTCCCCGGGATGGCTGATGAAGGCCGTTTCCACCAGGATGGACGGGATGTGGGATTTGGCCAGAACGTAGAACGGCGCCCGCTCGATGCGGCGCGTATCCAGGCCGCGTTTTTCCAGCTGTTGGCTGATCAGTCCCGCCGCGGTGATGCTGTCCGCCTCGTGTGCGGACTGGCGGAGATCGTCCTTGATCATTTCCAGGTAGTTGCTGTCGCTGTTCTCCAGCGCTGCCGTTTCGGCGGCCTTGCCCGAGGAAGCCTCGCGGTTGTAGATGAAGACCTGGCTGCCGCTGGCCTTGCGGTCCCGGGAAGCGTTGGCATGGATGGAAACGAAGAGGTCGGCCTTGGCTTCGTTGGCGATCTGGGCGCGCTGGTCCAAGGCGATGAAGCGATCGTCGCTGCGCGTCAGGATGACCTCGCAGCCGCACCGTTCTTCCAGCAGTTTCGCCAACTGCCGGGCGATTTCCAGGGTGACGGTTTTCTCTTTCAGCCCGCTGGGGCCGACGGCCCCCGGGTCCCTGCCGCCGTGCCCCGGATCGACCACCACGCACCGCAGTTTCCAGGGAACCGGCGCCACGCGGGCGGGAACGCGGGCGCGGCCGGCGGCGTGCTCCGGGGCAGCGGCTTTTAAGGTGCGGCTTTCGGGCACATACAGGAGGCTTTCTTCGCCCAGGGCCTGCAGGAGATCCAGCAGCGTTTCGGGCGTCACGGCGACGCCACCCTGCACGAATTTCAACGGTCGCGGAAGGCGGATCATCCTTTGCCCGTCCACCACCGCCGTCGGCATGGCCAGCGTCAGCACGGCCTTGTGACCGCTGGCCGTCCATACCGCCGCTTTGTTCTTGGTTCCATACCAGGCGTATTCCAGGCCGAGGTATTCCGCGGCCGCCTGCAACGGCAGGTAGAGATCGCCGGAGGCTTCCCAGGCCGGCAGGACCAGCGGCTGCGTGTGGCCGCCGGCTTCCAGCCGCACGTCCAGGGTGGCGACCAGACCGGACTGGCTTTGCGCCAGGCCGGGCCAACCCGGCGCCAGGATACCCAGGCAAACCGCGCAGGCGGCAACCCGGGGCAGCAGGCGGCGCCGCGCGCCTGCCCCCCGCGGCCCCCGGTTCATGTCAGCGGGCCTCGATCTTGCGCCGCAGGAAGGTCGGGATGTCCAGGTCGGCCTCGGACATGACCGGCTCCAAGGACAGGTTTTCGCTGGGAGCCGGGCGGCGCTGGTTTTCGCGCGCCGCGATGAAGCTGCTCAAGTCCATGCCTTTGACACCCTTCAGGCGCTGCGTGTCCCGTTCCCGCTGCAGCTGCGACTTTTCGAAACCCGTGGCGATCACCGTGACCTTGACCTCGTCGTTGAGTTTCTCGTCCACCACGGTCCCGAAAATCACGTTGGCTTCCTTGCCCGAGCTTTCGAACACGGCGCTGGTGGCCTCGCTGACCTCGTGCAGGGTCAGGGTCTTCGGGCCCGTGATATTGATGAGCAGGCCGCGCGCCCCCTCGATGCTCACGTTTTCCAGCAACGGGCTGGAAATGGCCTGCTGGGCCGCTTTGAGCGCCCGTTGATCGCCGCTGCCATGGCCGATGCCCATGAGGGCCCCGCCCATTTCCGACATGACGGTCTTGATGTCCGCGAAATCCAGGTTGATGATGCCCGGCTCGGTGATCAGTTCGGCGATGCCCTGGACCGCTTGGCGCAGGACGTCATCCGCGGTCTTGAAGGCCTCGGTCAGCGTGGTTTGCTTGCTGACCACCTTGAGCAGGTGCTCGTTGGGCACGGTAATGACCGTGTCCACGACCTCGCGCAGGGCGTGGAATCCCTGCTCCGCCTGCAGCCGCCGCGCCCGGCCTTCGAAAATAAACGGCAGGGTGACCACGGCCACGGTCAGGGAACCCTGTTTGCGGGCGAGTTCCCCGATCACCGGGGCGGCGCCGGTTCCGGTTCCGCCTCCCAAACCGGCGGTGACGAACACCATGTGGGCGCCCGCCACCACGGCCGCCAGCTCCTCCTGGCTCTCCAGGGCCGCCTTGCGGCCCACCTCGGGGTCTGCGCCGGCTCCCAACCCTTCCGTCAGTTGGCGCCCGATTTGCAGCCGGGTCGGGGCGCGCGAGGACAGCAGATCCTGCGCATCCGTATTGACGCTGATGTATTCCACGCCCCGGACCCCGATGTCGATCATGCGGTTGATCGCATTATTGCCGCCGCCTCCGACTCCCACCACCTTGATGTTGGCCGACAACTTCGTGAGCTCCTCATCGAATTCGAACTTCATGCCACGCCACCTCCCCGTCAAGTTGCGGCTTGGGGCCGCCGGGCTCGCCGCCCACAGTCGTCATGTGCTGCCGGCGGGACACGGACCCCGGGCCCGATCCCGCTCATCCCGGCCCAGCCTGCCCCGGCCGGCTAAAAATATTCGGTGAACCAATCCCGCATGCGCTGCAGGGCGCGGGTAAAAAGACTGCCTTCCCCCCGGAATCGCTGGCGCACGCCTTCGGGCCGGCTCTTGGCGCCAAAGCAGACCAGTCCGACGCCGGTGGCGAACTCGGGGGAATTGACCACATCCAGCATGCCGGTCACGTTGCGCGGCACGCCGACGCGGATCGGGACCTGCAGGATTTCCTCGGCCAGCTGGGCCGTGCCCGCCAGCAAGGCGGAGCCCCCGGTCAGGATGACGCCCGCGGCCGCCTTTTCCTCGAAGCCGTTTTTCTTGATCTCCATGTCGATCAGTTCGAATATTTCCTCCATCCGGGGCTGGATGATCTCGGCCAGGCTGCGGCGCGGCAGGGTCCGCGGCGGCCGCCCGCCCACGCCGGGCACGGTGATCTCCTCCCCCTCCTCCACCAGCGACACCGAGGCGCAGCCGTACTTGCGTTTGATGGCCTCGGCTTCCTGGTTGGGGGTGCGCAGCCCGATGGCAATGTCCGCCGTGAGCTGATTGCCGCCGATGGCCAGGACGCTGGAGTGCCACAGGGCCCCGTCGATGAACACGGCCAAGTCGGTGGTGCCGCCGCCGATGTCCGCCAAAACCACGCCCAGCTCCCGTTCATCCGGGCTCATGACGGCCTCGGCGCTGGCCAAGGGCTGCAGCACGATGTCCTCCACGGCGTAGCCGGCCCGCTCCACGCTCTTGATGATGTTTTGGGCGCTGGTCACCGCGCCGGTGACGATATGGACCTCGGCCTCCAGCCGTACCCCCGACATGCCCACCGGTTCCTTGATGCCGTCCTGGTTGTCGATGATGAATTCCTGGGGCAGCACGTGGATGACCTCGCGGTCCAGGGGCAGCGAGATGGCCTTGGCCGCCTCGATGACCCGTTCCACGTCCTCCCGGGTGATTTCCTTGTCCTTGCGCGAAACCGCGATCACGCCATGCGAGTTCAGGCCCTTGATGTGCCCGCCGGCGATCCCCGCGAACACGGAACCCACGTGCACGCCGGCCATGCGCTCGGCCTCGGTCACCGCCGCCTTGACCGATTCGATGGTGTTTTCGATGTTGACCACCACGCCCTTGCGCAGGCCGCGCGAGGGCTTGACGCCCACGCCGATGATGTTCACGGTCCCCTCGGGCAGGACTTCCCCGATTACCGTGCAGATCTTCGTCGTGCCCAGGTCCAGGCCGACGACAAGGTTGTCGTGCAGGTCCTTGGCCATGTCTTCACCTCCCGTCACGCGGCCTGACCACGATGCAGTTCAAAAAACGCATGTCGATCGCGGCGATGGCCTTGTGCTTCACGCGGATGTCTTCCAGCACCGCCTCCAGGCGCCGCAAGTCGCGGGCCAGGTGCGGACCGTTTTCCAGCTTGATCTTGATGGCGTCGCGCGTGTAAAGGATCAAATCCCCGGGGCTCCCCAGGTGGATCTCCGAAAGCCACACGGCGAACGGCATGCTGATAATCCGCCGGATTAAATCCGGCGGCAGGTCGGATTTCAAGCCCACGCCCATCCTTACCGGTTCTTCCCAGACCTTGACGCCGGTGATCACCGGCAAGCCGCGTGCGGCCATCCGCGCGTTCCAGGCATGGACCCCGCCGTCCACCCCCAGGACGAAGACGCCGCCGTCCGAAATCAAGGCCAGCGGCTGGAAGTCGGCCGCCGCCCGGGCCCCGGACCGTCCCGGGAATCCGCCGCCGGTTGCCGGGTACGAGGTCCGGGGTGCCCGGGCCGGGACCGCCGGGCGCGCCTCCGAATTCGCGAACCAGCTTCGGGCCTGGTCCCAGACTCCCTCCGCCGCCGCGGCAACCTGATCGTGCAGGCCGGGCTCCTTGCTGACGATGGCGAAACTGATGCCGAGCAGCGCGGCCGTGACCAGGATGCGCAGGGGCAAGCTCAAGCCCTGCGGCCGCGCCAGGTGCCGCTCGCCCAGCGTGGTGTGAAGCCGCTCCCAGTCGTTGCGCGGGCGGCGCCGGGAAACATACCGATTCGGCCGCCTGCGGACGCTTTGCATTCTTCCGGCCGACAGGCTCCGGCCCGCGTAGGCCAGGCGGGAAACGGAGGTCACGGCCGCGGCTCCCAGGCCGAGGCGGCGATGCGCAGCACCAATTCCTCGAAGCCGAGCCCCGCGTGCCTCGCCGCGTCGGGCAGCAGGCTGGTCTCCGTCATGCCCGGAATGGTATTGACCTCCAGGATGTGCAGGCAGCCGCCCGGGCCGGCCATGAGGTCCACCCGGCTGACGCCGTGGCAGCCCAAAAGCCGGTGGGCGTCCAAGGACAAGGCCTGCGCCCGCCGCCGGAGCGCAGGCGGAATCCGGGCCGGCAAGAGGTGCGCCGACATGCCGGGTTCGTACTTGGCCTGAAAATCATAGAATTCGTTTTTCGGAACGATCTCGATGACCGGCAACGCTTCCGCCCCCAGAATGCCGACCGTGATTTCCCGGCCGGGACAATATTTTTCCAGCAGCACCTCCGCGTCCAGGCGCCGCGCCGCGCGTACGGCGGCCGCCAGCCGCGCCCGCCGCCGCACGATGGTGATGCCCACGGCCGACCCCTGGCGGTTGGGTTTGACCACCAGCGGCAGCGGCAGACCGGGCCCGGGGGCGTCGCCGGGTCCGGCCAGCAGGCGCCAGGGCGGGGTGGGCAGGCCATGCGCTTTCAGAACCGCCTTGGCCAAAGACTTGTTCATGGCCAGAGCCGAAGCCGACACGCCGGAGCCCGTGTAAGGCAGGCCCATCCACTCCAGCGCGCCCTGAAGCTGGCCGTCCTCGCCGCCCGTGCCGTGCAGGCAGATCCAGGCCGCGCCGGCGCGGCGGCGCAGGGCTTCCAAATCGGCCCAGCGCCTGACGTCGAGCCCGAAGGCCCGCAGGCCCGTCCGGCGCAGCGCCTGCAGGACCTTGGCGCCGCTGTGCAGGGAAATCTCGCGCTCGGCCGAAAAACCGCCCATGAGCACGGCCAGGGGCTTGGAGCCGAGGCGGGCCTGTATTTTTCTTTTCAGCGCGGCCGCGCTTGCCCGCATGCGGCCCCTCCCGCGGGAGCGTAGTGAAGCCGGACGTGCACCCTTACCCCTGGCGTGGGCCGGGGTGTTCGGCGAAGTTGCGTCGCAGGCGTCGGCGGCGATGGAAATGGCTGCGTCGTGGGATAAGGACGCACGTCCCGCTTCACTACTTGCTCCTCGTTTTTTTTCCGGCCCGGGCCGTCTTGGCCGGCCGGACCAACTGTTCTCCCAACTTCCAGACGTCTCCCGCCCCTACGGTCAGGAACAGATCCCCGGGCCGCAATTCGCGCCGCAGGCGCGGCGCCAAGCGGGCCAAGGGCAGCGGCCCCGCGGCCACGGGCCGGCCTTCGATTTGCAGCTGGTCCGCGATCAACTGCGAGGACACGCCCGGGATCGGCCGCTCGCGCGCCGGATAGATGTCGGCCAAATACACTTCGTCGGCCAGCAGGAGGGAGCGGGCGAACTCCTTGTACAGTCTTTGGGTCCGGGAAAATAAGTGCGGCTGAAACAGCACCAGCAGCCGGCCCGGATTGAGCGTGCGCGCCGCCGTCAGGGTGGCGGCCACCTCCGTGGGATGATGCCCGTAATCGTCCACCACCAGGGCGCGGTTGAGACGGCCCTTGAATTCGAACCGCCGCCGCACGCCGCGGAAGGTGGTCAGGGCCCGTTGCACGGTTTTGAACGGGACGCCCAGTTCCAGGGCCATGGCCGTGGCCGCCAGGGCGTTGGCGAGATTGAACCGGCCCGGCAGGCCGATCCGCAAGTGGCCCAGGACCCGGCCGTGGTAGGTCACGAGCACATCCTGACGCAAGCCGGTTTGCACCGGGGAAGCCGCCTGCACATCCGCCTCAGCCGAGAAACCGTAGGTGATGGTGCGCGGCACGATGCGCGGGGCGATGGCCTTCACGCCGGGATCGTCGCCGTTGAGCACCGCGAACCCCCAGAAGGGCACCCGGTTGACGAACTCCACGAAGGCGTCGTCCAAGGCTCCCCGGGAACCGTAGTTTTCCAGATGGTCGTCGTCGATGTTGGTCACGATGACCGCCACCGGGTTCAGCTGCAGAAACGAGGAATAGGCCTCGCAGGCCTCGACCACGAAATATTCGCCCTTGCCCTTGCGCGCGTTGCGGTGAATGTTGTTCAGCACGCCGCCGATGACCAGGGTGGGATCCATTCCCGCCTGCGCCATGATCCAGGCCAGCATGGACGTGGTCGTGGTTTTGCCGTGGGTGCCCGCGATCGCGAGCCCCTGCTTCAAGCGCATGAGGTCGTTGAGCATGCGGGCCCGCGAGAAAACGGGGATCTCCCTGTCCCGGGCGGCCAGCACCTCCGGATTCGTGTCGGGAACCGCGTTCGACACCACGACCAAGTCCGTGCCCGGCTGGACCTGGCGGGCGCGGTGCCCGATGAAAATCTCGGCCCCCAAGCGGGCCAGGCGGCGCGTAGCGTCCGAAGCCTTCAGGTCGGATCCGCTCACGTGGTAGCCGAGGTTCAACAGCACCTCGGCGATCCCGCTCATGCCGGCGCCCCCGATGCCGATGAAGTGCACCCGATGATAATGACGCATGCTTCTACCCTTTCTGTCCCCCGGCGGATGGCGTCCGGTCCGCGGCCAACGCCAGCAGCATCTTGGCCAGAACTTCCGCCGCCCCCTGCGGGTATCGGGCCCGCAGCTCCGCGGCCCGTTGGGTCATGCCTTCCAGTTTCGCGAAGACCTCGCGGACCTTCTCCAGCAGCGCATCCCCGTCCAAGGATTCGTCCGCCAGCAGCTCGGCCGAGCCGGCTGCCAGCATGAAGCCGGCGTTGCGTTCCTGATGGTTGTGCGTGGCGTAGGGATAGGGCACCAGGATCGCCGGCTTGCCGGTGGCCGCAAGTTCCGCCAAGGTCCCGGCTCCGGCGCGGGCCAGCACCAGGTCGGCGGCCGCGTAGGCGGCCGGGACTTCGTGGATGAATTCCCGGATGGTCACCGGCAGGGCGAACTTCTCCACCAGGCGGCGTGCCAGGGCGTAATCGGCCTTGCCGGTCATCCACAAAATTTGCAGGTCCGGCATGCGCCGGAAAAGTTTGGGCAGGACCTCGGCCACGGCGCGGTTCACGCGCCTGGCCGCCAGGCTGCCCGGAAACACGAGCAGCACCCGTTTGGCCGGATCCAGGCCGAAGGTCAGGCAGCCTTCCTCCCGGCTGGAACGGTTGAGGTCCGGCCGCAACGGAAAGCCGGTGACCACGGTTTTTTTCGCGGGAAACGGTGCGGCGGCCTCGGGGTACGCCACGGCCACCCGCGTCACCATGGCTCCGAGCAGTTTATTGGTCAGCCCGGGAACGGCGTTGCTCTCGTGCACGATGCTGGGAATCCTGAGCATGGCCGCGGCCAGGATCACCGGCCCGCACACGAATCCCCCGGTCCCCAAGATCGCCTTCACCGGCAGGCGGTGGAAAAGCTTCAAAGCCTGCTGGGTCCCGCTCATGGCCTTCCACAGGGCGACGTCAGGTTGCGCTCCAAACCGGCCGCCGGCAGCCCGTAAAAGGACAAGCCCGCGCGGCTGGCCAGCTCCTGTTCCATGCCGCCTTCCTTGCCCAGGAAATAGATTTCGTCTCCGGGCGCCAGCCGGCGCAGCTCGGCCGCCACGGCCAGAGCCGGGTAGATGTGCCCCCCCGTGCCGCCGCCGCAGACCGCCCAACCCGCGCCCGCCGCGTTCATGCTCCCTCCTCCGGCAGCGTGCGGGAAATGGACAGCAGGATGCCCACGGCCATCAGGGAAAAGAGCAGCGACGATCCTCCCGCGCTGATGAAAGGCAGGGTCGTGCCCTTGGTGGGCACCAGTCCGCACACCACGCCGATATTGATCACGGCCTGCAAACCCAGCAGCAGCGTCAAACCGAAGGCCAGCAATTTGCCAAACGGTTCCGCGCAGCGCCGCCCGATGGAAAACCCGGCCCAGATGAAAATCCCATACAGCACGATTACGAGGAACGTGCCCACGAAGCCCAATTCCTCCCCCAGGATGCTGAAAATGAAATCCGTGTGGGGCGTGGGCAGATAAAACAGTTTTTGCTGGCTCTCGCACAAGCCCCGCCCCCATAACCCGCCGCTGCCCAGGGCCAGGAAAGACTGGATCATCTGAAAACCCTTGCCCAGGGGTTCGCGCCAGGGATCCAGGAAAGCGTCCAGCCGCCGCTTGCGGTAGCCGACTTTGAACACCAGCAGAAACACGGCCGGCAAGGAGGTCAGCAGCAGGGAAAGCAGGTGCGAGAACCGCGCCCCGCCCACGAAGAGCATGCCGCCGGCCAAAGCCACCACGATGGCCGCCGTGCCCAAATCGGGCTGCAGCAGCAGGAGCGTGGCCAGCAGCCCGACCACCAGCAGGTGCGGCAGCACGCCCGCGACGAAGGACTTGATCGAGTCGTGCTTCCGCACCAGTGCGTCCGCCAGATAAATCACGATCACGAGTTTGAGCATCTCGGCGGGTTGAAACGACAGCCCCCCCAAGGACAACCAGCGCCGGGCCCCGCCCACGGCCTTGCCGACCGGCAAGACCAGCACGGCGAGAAGCAGGAACACGCACGCCGCCAGCAGGGGCATGACCCAGCGGCGCAACTTGAGGTAGGGATAACGGCTGAAAGCCCACAGCGTTCCGAATCCCAGGATCGCCCACAGCACCTGGCGTTTGATGAAGAAATAGGCGTCCCCGTACATGCGCAACGCCAGGATGGTCGAGGACGAATAGATCATGATGAGCCCGATCCCGACCAGAACCGCGGTCAGCGTCAGCAGGTTCATGTCCATGGACCGGGTTTGCGCGGCGGGGCGGTTCATGCGCCCGCTCCCGTCGGTTCGCCGGCCAAGCGGCGGATTTCCTCGCGGAAGGTATCCCCGCGTTCCTCGAAATTTCTAAACTGGTCGAAACTGGCGCAGCCCGGGGACAGCAGGACCACGTCTCCCGGCCGGGCCAGCCCGGCCGCGGTGCGCACGGCCGCGCGCAAATCCTGCGCCGGATGCACGGCCACCGTGTTCTGGATCTGGCGGGTGATTTTCTCCGCCGCCTCGCCCAGAACCACCACCGCCCGGGCGTGTGCCCGCAGCAGGGGCTGCAGGAGGGTGAAGTCCCCCTGCTTGTCCCGCCCGCCCAGGATCAGGACGATGGGTTGCGAATAGCTTTGCAGGGCCTTGCTCACGGCATCCACGTTCGTCCCCTTGGAATCGTTGATGAAGCGGACGCCTCCGACCTCCCCCACGAATTCGAGCCGGTGCGCCACGCCCGGGAAGGTTCGCAGGGCTGCGGCCACGGCGGCCTCCGGGAGGTCCAGCGACAACCCCATGGCCGTCGCGGCCAGGGCGTTCTCCAAATTATGGGGACCCGGCAGCAGCACCTGGTCGGCCGGCAGCAGCTCACGGGCCTGCCCGCCGAAGAGGCGGTGGCGGATCACCCCGTCCTGCACCCACACGCCTTCCGTCGCGAGGATTTGCTGACGGGAAAACTGCAGAACGCGCGCGGGCGCCTGCGCCGCCAGCAGCGGGGTGTATTTGTCGTCGGCGTTCAACACCACCACGTCGCGATCCCGCTGGTTGCGCATGATGGCGGCCTTGGCTTCCACGTAGGCCTGCATGTGCGGGTAGCGGTCCAGATGGTCCGGTGTGATGTTGAGAATGGCCGCGACCTCCGCCCGGAAATCCACGATCGTCTCCAGCTGAAAACTGGACAGCTCCAGCACGGCCAAGTCCCGCGGCGCCATGGTTTCGGCCACGGCCGTGAAGGGCAGT
>Ga0307445_10001928_pt1 | contig 11567 bp, 8 predicted proteins | sample SalMarSW160330MG_FD_202147 | JGI IMG/M metagenome (GOLD analysis project Ga0307445, IMG submission 202147) | Salt marsh sediment microbial communities from the Plum Island Ecosystem LTER, Massachusetts, United States - SW1603-30 | ecosystem: Environmental > Aquatic > Marine > Intertidal zone >...
GGCCACCCCGACAGCGTGGTTGACGCACGAGCATCCCGAGATCCTGCCGGTCGACGAGCACGGGCTCCTCGCCAAGCGTTTTGGGGCAAGGCGCCACTACTGTCCCAACGTGCCCGTCTACCGTGAATACACGCGCAAGATCGTTGCAGCGATGGCAGAGCACTATGGAGGGAACCCCAGTGTCATCGGATGGCAGATCGACAACGAGGTGGGGGACGTCTATATGCTGAGCAAGGGGCGCTGCTACTGCGAGGCATGCCGGAAGGCGTTTGGCCAGTGGCTGAAGGCCCGATATGGCACGCTTGAGGCGTTGAACGCCGCGTGGGGGACGGTGTTCTGGAGCCAGGGATACACGGATTGGGAGCAGATCGTGCTCCCGCGCCGTGGTACCGCTGGCGAAGGACTGAATCCCAGCCACGTGCTCGCCTACGAGCGCTTCTTCTCCCACTCGTGGGCCGAGTATACCAGGCTCCAAGCAGAGATCATCCGAGAGCACGCCCGGGATCAGTGGGTCTCGACCAACTTTGCGTGCGGCATCGCGCGCGAGACGATCGGTACGCCGGAGGGGGCGCTGTACCAGGGAGGCTGCGTCTGGTTCCCCTGCATCGTCGACTGGAGAGAGCTGTCGCAGAGCCTCGACTTTCCCGCCTGGAGCTCGCACGTGCGGGGCACGGCCTTTGCGCTTTCGGCCGATTACCTGAGAGGCATCCGAGAGGATGGCAACTTTGCTGTGTTGGAAGGCGGCGGCCCGCGGATGAGCACCTATGCCGCGATCGCCAGGGGGGCGATGGGCATCAGTCCCTTTACGTGGCGCAGGCCGCTCTGGGGCGCGGAATCGGGGGTAGACTGAGATGCTGGATCATCAAGGGAGAAAGGACGCGACGTACGACGAGACAACGGCGGTCTATGCGGAGCTCGCGCGGTTGGCTCCGGTGATCGACGCGACTCGATTCGTGGCCTCGACGGCCATCCTGTACTCGGACGAGATCGGGTGGGCGTGGAACCATATCGTCTCGACCCGCTTACGGTCGGTGATGGAAAGATGGGACGTCTCGACGCAGGGCCGGATGCTGAGGTGGTACGTGCCCCTGTACAGGGCCAAGGTTCCGACCGATATCCTCGATCCGCTCCGCGATCTCTCGGGCTACGAGGTCGTCTTTGCGCCTAACCTGTACCTGGTCAACCCCGAGATCGTGGAGAACCTGAAGCGCTACGTTCGAGACGGGGGTATCCTGATCGTGGGCCCAAAGGCCGGCCTCAAAGACTGGGACAATGTCTTTCACACGGAGGTTCCGCCGTGCGCGGGACTGGCAGAACTCCTCGGAGTAACGGTCAAGCCCTCGTCTTCCCGGTTTTGGTTTGGTGGACCGCCTGAGGTCAAGGTCACCATGCAGGGCGATGCCCCGTTTGCCAGCGGGATCAGCTTTGCCAACGAGGGCCTCTTCGATAGGCTAGAACCCGCCTCAGCAAAGCCGGTCGCGCTTTACGAGAGTGGCGACGCGGCAATCACGCTCAACGCGTACGGAGCAGGCGCGGCGATGTACGTGGGCTGCGGACCTGAGGCGGCGTTCCACCGCCATCTCGTCGAGTGGTTGGTCGCAGAGGGCGGGATGGAGCCAGCGCTGAGGACGGACGCGGATGTCGAAGTAACGGTACGCGCCGGAGGTGGGCACCGGCTGATTTTTGTCCTGAACCACAACGCCGAGCCGGCGCACATTGCGCTGGGGAAGGCGTACCACGAGCTGATCTCGGACCAGCCTGTTTCGGGCACGCTAATCGTAGAGAGCAACGGGGTCAGGATTCTGTCCGAAACGTGACGCGGCGTCCCTCCTGTCAGCACCCATTGGGGCGTGGGATCAACCGCAACCGGATAGGTGGCAGCCCAGGCTGTACGCCCCCGATTGGCGATCGTGCGCGAGTGGACAATCAGGCTCAACAGGTAGCTACAGTGGCTCGGCGGCGCGAGCGAATGCTAGACGCTGGCGCGGCGGACCAGATGGGGCTTGAGCAGCGTTTCCTTGCGCTCAATCTCTGGGTCCTCGATCATTCGCAGCAGGAGCTGAGCAGCCAGCTTGCCGACCTCTTGCATGGGTTGGTGGATGGTGGTCAGCGGAGGGTAGGCATAGGCAGCCGGCGGCGTGTCGTCATAGCCGACGACGGCCACGTCGGCAGGTATTCCTCTGCCCGCTTCACGCAGCGCGCGCATAGCACCGATGGCCATGCGATCGTTGTGAGCAAAGATGGCCGTGACACGCGGGTCTTTTTCCATCAGCCGCCGCATCGCCCAATATCCGCTCTCGTAGGACCAGTCACCGTGCTCCGTCCATGCGGGGTCGTGCTGCAGTCCGGCGGTCTCAAGTGCCATCACACAGCCCTGGGTGCGGCTCTGGACCGACTTCCAGTGGGAAGGGCCGGCGATCATCGCGATATCTTGGTGCCCAGCTTCGATGAGGCACTCGCCAGCTTGACGGCCTCCATCGATGTTGTCGACGTCCACAACCATAAGCGCTTGGCCCGGGATCGAGTACGAGGTGGTGACGAGCGGTGTGTTGCGGTTGATCAACCAACGTACATGCTGTGGATCACCCTCTGTGCTAGGCCGGGCAAAGAGGATCCCGTCCACCTCGCGCTCGGTGAGCAGGCGCAGGTACTCGGGCTCGTCGTCGGGGTTGCGCTCTGTGCTGCCGAGGATGAAGTAGTAGCCGTGTCGCCTCGCTTCGGCCTCGGCGCCAACGATGACTTGGGTGAAGTAGTAGTCGGTAAAATCCTGCGTGATCAAGCCAAGAGTGCGCGTTCTGCGTGACGCCAGCCCCCGGGCGACGGCGGAGGGCTGGTAGCCAAGGTCCTCAATGACATCGAGCACACGGCGCCGCGTTTCGGGGGCCACCTGTGAGCTACCATTGATCACCCTCGACACGGTCTGGTACGATACGCCAGCTGCAGCTGCGACGTCGCGGATCGTTGGCCTTTTGGCGTCACTTGCTTTCACGCTACTTCCTCCACACACTGTGAACGGTCACGGACGATCATACTACCAACGGGGGGCCACGTCAACCAGACGACATACTGAGATTCGGTCATAGCTCGGATTCCGGTAGCCAAGGTCGTGACAAAACAGCCGGAGATCACGCATCGCCCTTTCGCGAACCCTTTCCATGGTCTGGATCCGGCCGCGGAGGCGGGCGAACGGCACAAAGCGCCCTGTAGACAGCTTTGAGCCGCCGTTTTGGGCTCACAGCCGACGATCTGCATCATCTGGACGGCCTCCTGGACCATTGCGCCTCAAGGTTTGCTCGGGTTCGTGGCCGGAAACCATTTATGACCGAATCTCAGGACGACATAGGGCCGAGACGGCCATAGCAGGATCATCAAAGGCTGGACCGGGACGAGCGTGGTATACTTGGTGTGCTAGCGGTTCATCGTCAAGCGGCCATGGGACCCTCGTAATTCCTCCGCAAAACCGGATTTGACACAATAGTGTGTTCGTGATATGATGCCGTGTGACCGGTCACGACCCGTATCACAGGTAGTTACTCGTAGCACTTCCGTTCTCGTCAGGGCCCAGCCTAGGCGACGCTGATCGAGGGGATCTTCTACCACATGCTACCTACCCGTTTCCCCATTCGCTCTCTTCAGTTGGCCACTAGGGTCTTTTCCTCTGTGGCTGGGCATCATTGCGCCGTGAGACCTCCTGGTCTATTGTGGACCAGGATTGGCTGGTAGCCGCTAGGCTAGCCTGCTCATCGACGAACAAGGAGGAAAAATGTCGACGCACACGATCAGAAGGAGAGAGTTCCTGAAGCTGTCGGCGCTTGGCGCCGTCGGCGCGGCCGCTGCGGCCTGTGCTCCGACCCCAGAGGTGATTGAGGTGACCCGTGAGGTCGAGAAGGTCGTGAAAGAGACCGTGGTGGTCGAGAAAGAGGTCGAGGTCGAAAAAGAGGTCACCAAGGTCGTCGAGAAGGTTAAGGAGGTCGAGAAGCAGGTCACGATCGAGGTCGAGGTGCCGGAAGGACGAGGTGAGCCCCCCGCGCTAGCGAGCAAGACGGCGAGCGGGGAGCTGCCCCCAGTGGACGAGCGGCTACCGCTAAACCCCATGGTCATCGGCGGGCGCGAGGCGATCGGCGTGTACGGCGGCGAAGTCCGCCAGATCCACTTTGACACGGTCTGGTCGACCCAGACCTACGACTGGTACGCCGACCGGGTTATCCAGTACTCGGACGTGGACTTTAGAACGCTCATCCCCAACATCCTCGAGAGCTGGGAGGCCTCGAGCGATGGCACGACCTATACGCTGTACATGCGTAAGGGGCTGAGATGGTCGGACGGAGAGCCGGTGACCACCGAGGACGTTGCCTTTTGGTGGACTGACTGGGCGACGTACGAGGGCCTGGGATGGATCGCTGCTCCGTTCAATGGCATCCAGAACCAAGAGTGCGCCCTCGAGATCCTGGACGACTATTCTTTCCGCTGCACATTTGACTATACGTTCGGCCTCTTTATGCACATCCTCACCCGCAATATGGGCGGCTATCCTCAAGAAGGTCCGTTCATACCCGCGCACTTTTGCAGGGACTATCACCCCGACTATGCCGGGCAGGAAGCCATCGATGCGCTCATGGCCGAGTGGGGGATGGAGACGTGGCAGCAGGTCACCAACCGTTTCAGCAGCCAGTGGGGCTTGAACACCTGGCAGTACCCGGACTGGGCCACGGACTTTCCGACCCTGGCGGCCTGGATTCCGGTAGAGTATCCGGCGGAGGGGCTGATCCTCTTTGAGCGTAACCCCTACTACTGGAAGGTCGACCTGGTTGGCAACCAGCTGCCCTACATCGACACGCTGCGCCTGGATTACCTGGCCAGCACCGAGGCGATGGATCTAAAGATGATCGGGGGCGAGCTCGACTGGATAGGCCAGCACGGCGTGACCATCGCCAACTACCCGCTCTACAAGGAGAACGAAGAGCAAGGCAGGTACGTGATCGGTGACTATCTCTCCTGCATGACCGATCGCTACACGCTCTACCCCCGGCGCACGCTCGCCAACGACCCGGTGCTGGAAGAGATCGTCAACCACCCCAACTGGACCCGAGCGCTTTCGGTGGCCATCGACCGGGAAGAGATCAACGAGAGCCTCTTCTACGGCCAGGCTCGCATGGGGCAGATGGCCCCAATGCCCAACTCCAGCTACTTTAAGGAAAAGTACGGCACGGCGTGGGCGCAGTACGACCCGGCGCTGGCCAACCAGTTGTTGGACGAGATGGGGCTGGACGAGAAGGACAGCGAGGGCTACCGCCTGCGGCCCGATGGTCAGCGTCTCTCCTATGCCATCGAGCACGCCGGGATCCGCGTCGGCGCGTCGGTCCACGAGTTCACCGAGATGGTCACCACCTACTGGCGCGAGATCGGCATCGATGCGACCACCAAAGAGATCGACGAGGCGCTCTACAACGAGCGAATGCTGGCCAATGAGGTCGAGTGCGGCATCTGGCACGCCGACCGCTGCACCGACATGCTCCTGCCGATCCAGATGCAGTGGTACGTGCCGGTGGGTGGTAGTTCACAGGGCAACGTCTCACAGGCCTGGCAACAGTGGTACTCTGCTGAGGACAAGGAAGCGGAAGGCCTCATCACGCCGCCGGAGGAGATCCAGCAGCTGTTCGCCTGGGTCGACGAGATGCGCGCGGTGATTGACGATGCCGAGCGCGTGGCGGTCGGGCAAAAGATCTTTGACTACCTGGCCGAGAACCCATTGGCCATCGCCATTGTGCTCGAAAGCCCGTGCCCTCTGATTATCAACAAGAACATGCGCAACCTGCCGCGGCCCAAAGTGCCGGTCGGGTGGGACACGTACGGCATCAACACCTACCATCCGGCGGCCTTTTTCTACGAAGGCGGCCAGCGGGCGTAAGGCGCTCATAAATACACCAACCGGGTTGCCGTCCCATTATGCCGGCAGCCCGGTTTGGTCTTGCTCCGCGAGCGGTCCATCGCTGCCCTGCGGATCGCCTCTGCGCCGGCAGCGTTGTATAGGAGGTGAACCCTCGTGCTATCGTACATCCTTCAACGTATCCTGCGCGCGATACCCCAACTGTTCCTGATCTCGGTCCTGGCCTTTACCATCATCCAGCTTCCGCCCGGGGATATGGTGACGTATCAGTTACAGCGCCTACGGGCCAGCGGAGTAGAGGTGGACGAAGCGCAGGCTGAGCTCTTGATGAGGCAGTATGGGATGGATAAGCCGATGCCCCAACGGTATCTGCTTTGGATCGGCAACATCATCACCAGGTTCGACTTTGGATATTCGTATACCTTTGAGAAGCCCGTGGCTCAGGTTATTTGGGAGCGCATGGGATACACCTTTGCTATCGCCCTGTTCGCGGCCATCTTTACCTGGGTGGTGGCGATCCCCATTGGCATCTTTGCGGCAGTCAGGCAGTACTCGATTGCCGATTACGTCATCACCTTCCTGACCTTCGTGGGATTGGCCGTTCCCGCGTTCTTCCTGGCTATGATCATCATGTACGTAGCCCTCACCAAGTTTGGCATCCGGGCCGGGGGGCTGTTTTCGCCAGAGTACATGGTCCAGCCGTGGAGTTGGGGCAAGTTCCTGAATCTACTGAGTAACATGTGGCTTCCCATCATCCTCCTCGGCACCGGCGGCGTCGCGGGCACCATCCGCACCATGCGCGCCATGATGCTGGACGAGCTGCGCAAGCAGTACGTGACGGTAGCGCGCGCAAAGGGACTTGCCGAATTGCTGGTCATCATGCGCTACCCTGTGCGGCTGGCCATCAACCCCATTATCAGCGGCCTGATGTGGCTGCTGCCCTGGCTCTTCTCCGGCAGCATTATCCTTGGGATCGTGCTCAACTTGCCTACGGCCGGCCCGGCGTTGTATGCCTCGTTGAGGCAACAGGATATGTATATGGCCGGCGCTTACGTTGTGATTACCGGTGCCTTGACCGCGCTCAGCGCGATCTTTTCCGACGTCCTGCTGGCGATGTCGGATCCACGCATCCGGTTCGGCGGCGTGGAGGGCGTATGAGCAACGAAAATCTTCTGAAAAGGTGGTTGGGTCGCAAGAACCAGCAGGAAGCCGAAAAGAGCCAGGAGGAAGCGTTCTACCGGGCCGGGCAGTGGCAGCTTGTGTGGTGGAAATTCAGGCGGCACAAGCTGGCTCAGTTGGGGACGATCGTCCTGTCTATCCTGTACTTTATCGCCATCTTTGCCGAGTTTGTCAGTCCTCACGATCCCCTGCGGCGTCTTAGACAGTATCTCGCCCATCCCCCAACGACTATCCACATCCGCGATGCGACGGGGCGGTTCCGCAGGCCCTTCATCTATGGCACGGAGATGGGGCGCGACCCGGAGACGTTCAGGCCGGTCTTTGAGGAAGACAGGAGCATCATATACCCGATCGGGTTGTTTGTTCCCGGTGACCCCTACAAATTCTGGGGGTTGTTCCCGGCCAATGTTCATCTCTTTGGCTGCGGGGGAGAGGATGCACCCCTGTTCCTCTTGGGAACCGACAGCATCGGGCGAGACGTGTTGTCGCGCATTTTCTATGGGGCGCGCATTTCACTGAGCGTCGGCCTGGTGGGCATCACCATCAGCTTTGTCCTTGGGCTGCTCCTGGGCGGTGTCTCGGGGTTCTTTGGTGGTTTCATCGACGAGGCGATTCAGCGGAGTATCGAGGTGCTCACCACGCTGCCTCAGATCCCGTTGTGGATGGCGTTGGCCGCCGCCCTGCCCCAGGACTGGCCGCAGTTGCGGATCTACTTTGCCACTACACTCATCCTCTCTATACTCGGTTGGACAGGTCTGGCGCGGACTGTGCGCGGCCGGCTGCTGAGCATGCGCGAGGAGGATTTCGTGCTAGCTGCCCGGCTGGACGGCGAGAGCGAGTGGGCCATCATCACCCGCTACATGATACCCGGCTTTGCCAGCTACATCATCGTCTCGCTGACCGGGTCGCTGCCAGGCATGATCCTCGGCGAGACGGCGCTGAGTTTCCTGGGCATCGGCCTGAACCCGCCGACGATCAGTTGGGGCGTCATGCTACAGGATGCCCAGGACATCATGAATGTGGCCCACCTCCCTTGGCTTCTCTGGCCGGTGCCAGTTGTCGTGCTCGCCGTGCTCATGTTCAACTTTGTGGGCGATGGCCTGCGTGACGCTGCCGATCCGTACGTGACATAGGAAGGTCTGCTGATGGGTGACACGATGAAGAACGTGGCAGCAAACGACGGTGCTGACGCCCTGGTGGAACTCAAGGACCTGCGCACCTACTTCCACCTCGCTGAGGGGGTCGTTCGGGCGGTAGATGGCGTGAACCTCACGATCAAGCGAGGCCGGACGTTGGGCGTCGTCGGCGAGAGCGGCTGCGGCAAGAGCATCACCGCGCACTCAATCTTGCGCATCGTTCCCTCTCCCGGTCAGATCGAGGGCGGCGAGATCCTGTTTCATAGACCGATAGGCGCTAACGGCGCTTCCTCTGCGTGCGAGCTGATCGACCTGGTCCAGCTCAAGCCCGATGGCCCAAGGATCAGGAGCATCCGCGGCAACGAGATCTCGATGGTCTTTCAGGAGCCGATGACGGCGTTGAGCCCTGTGCTCACCGTGGGATACCAGATTATGGAAGCGATCATCCTGCACCAGCAGGTGGGCAAGCACGAGGCGCGCGAGATCGCGGTCGACATGCTGGCCCGGGTCAAGATGCCCAACCCGGAGCGGATCATCGACAGCTATCCCTTCGAGCTGAGCGGCGGGATGCGCCAGCGCGCCGTGATCGCCATGTCCTTGAGCTGCAGCCCGAGCCTGCTCATCGCCGACGAGCCGACGACGGCCCTGGACGTGACCACCGAGGCACAGATCCTGGACCTGATGCGAGACCTGCAAAGGGACCTGGACATGGCCATCATGTACATTACCCACAACCTGGGGGTGATCGCCGAGATGGCGGACGAGGTGGCGGTGATGTACCTGGGCCGGATCGTCGAGCAGGCGCCGGTAGAGCCCATCTTTTTCACGCCCAAGCACCCCTACACGCAGGGCCTGCTCAAGTCCATCCCGCACCTGGACGAGGTAGTCAAGACCGACAAGGCCGACAGGCGGCTGTGGACGATCAAGGGCGTCGTGCCCGACCCCTACACGCGTCTTCGAGGATGCACGTTTCACCCCCGCTGCCCCGAGTTTATGGAGGGGGTGTGCGATCAGGTCGAGCCGCCGATCGCCAAGGTAGGGCTGAACCACGTCGCCCGGTGTCACCTGTACGCCACTACCACCGCTGCCGCTGCCGCTGCGCGGGATCAAGGATGAGCGACATGTCGAACCACATGAGTCAAGCGGGGCCTCTGCTGGAAGTTACGGCGCTGAAAAAGTACTTCCCGATCCGGAAGGGTTTCTTCAAGCGGGTCGTGGGGTATGTCAAGGCCGTGGATGACGTAAGCCTGTACGTCATGGAGGGGGAGACGCTGGGCCTGGTCGGCGAGAGCGGGTGCGGCAAGACGACGACCGGCCGGTCGATCATGCGCGCCATCGAGCCTACCGCTGGCGAGGTCATGTTCAGGGACCCCGAGTTGGGACTGGTCAACGTCCGCGAGCTGAGCAAGGACGGCATCCGGCAGATCCGACGCAGCATGCGCATGATCTTTCAGGACCCATACAACTCGCTGAACCCGCGCATGACCTTGCTCGACATCGTAGGCGCTCCGCTCAGGGCCATGGGCCTCGCCAAGGGAACTGAGTTGGAGGACAGGGTCGCCGAGATGCTGCGCCGCGTCGGCCTCTCGCCGGAGTACATGCGCCGCTACCCGCACGCGTTCAGCGGCGGGCAGCGGCAGCGCATCGGCCTGGCGCGCGCCCTGGCGCCTAATCCCAAGTTTGTGGTGTGCGACGAGCCCGTATCGGCACTGGACGTCTCTGTCCAGGCGCAGATCCTGAACCTGCTGCAGGACCTGCAGCAGGATCTGGGCCTGACATACCTCTTTGTGGCCCACGACCTGAGCGTCGTGGCGCACATCAGCGACCGGGTGGCGGTGATGTACGTGGGCAAGATCGTCGAGCTGGCGCGCACGCCTGAGCTTTTCACCACACCGCTGCATCCCTACACCGAGGCATTGATGGCCGCGATCCCCCGTCCTGACCCAAGCCCGCGTGCGAAGCACATCGTGCTGGCGGGGGAGGTGGCGAGCCCTGCCAACCCGCCTTCCGGCTGCTATTTCCATCCGCGCTGCGAGTACGCGGTTGATCAGTGTAGCGCGGAGGAACCAGTGTGGGAAGAAGTCGGAGATGGACGCTTTGTGAAGTGCCATCGTGCCAGGGAGCTGTCCCTGACCGGGGCAGTACAGGTGCCTGCTATGGCTTGATCTGTCGGCGGCAGTTGACTCGCTTCGCCTCCTCACGATGGGTTCGGCGCAGAAGCACGGTGCGCTGAACCCGTTTTTGCGCAAGACGGCCTGGTATAGTACACTGAGCACCGAGAAAGAGGAGACGGCATGGCAGAGAAGAGTTGGTCTGAGCTACTGGGAGCACACAGCGAGGAGCTAGCCGCGCTGTCAGAGGCGGATGGCGCGTTCCTGGAGGCCGACACCGCGCTCGCGCCGTGGATCAAGTACCTGATGGCCATGCAGCTCGACGCGATCGCCAATCACCCGCGCGGTGTGCGCTGGTATGGGCGACGGGCGCGCGAGCTGGGCGCCAGCGAGGCGCAGGTGGTAGAGGCGATCAAGTTGCTGCGCATTTTCGGCGGTCGCCCGGCTATGGTGACCGGTGTGGAGGGACTGCGCGACGACGAATGATGGCGGGCAGCGCAGTGGCTGCGCGTGCATGACCAGAGTAGCCGCGCGATCGGTTGTGAGAAGGGACGTTGGCATGCGATACGTACAGTTCCTGGGCAGTGAACGGGTTGAGGTGCGAGAGGGACCGATGCCAGAGCCGGGACCTGGCGAGGCACTGGTGCGCATTGCCATCTCGGCCATCTGCGGCAGCGAGTTGTCCGCCTACCGCGGTGCGAGACGCGCGGGCGAGCAGCACAATCCGGGCCACGAGATGGCGGGCACGGTGGTGCAGGCGAACGGCCTGTGCCGGATCGTTGAAGGGCAGCGGGTCGGTGTGCAGGTGCTGATCGGGTGCGGGGAGTGCCTCTACTGCCTACTTGGCGACCCCAAGCACTGCGCACGGGGCGCGTCCTACCTCCAGAACGGGCACAGCGAGTACGTGGTCGCGCCCGAGATTTGCCTCATCCCTTTGCCCGACGAACTCGACTGGGAGACGGCCGTCCTGGTGTGCGGCGATACATTGGGCACGCCCTACCGCGCCCTGCAGCGCCTGGGCGGGGTGCAGGCCACGCAGACGGCAGCCGTGTTTGGCTGCGGGCCGATCGGGTTGGGCTGCCTGACCTGGCTGCGCTACTATGGGCTGCGCACGATCGTCTCAGAGGTACATCCCTACCGCCGCGCGCTGGCCGAGCAGTTGGGGGCTGACGTCGTGCTTGATCCCGATGTGGTGAACGTGGCCGAGGCGATCCGCCAAGAGACCGGCGGGGGCGCGGACGTCTGCCTTGATTG
>Ga0307445_10001930_pt1 | contig 11564 bp, 10 predicted proteins | sample SalMarSW160330MG_FD_202147 | JGI IMG/M metagenome (GOLD analysis project Ga0307445, IMG submission 202147) | Salt marsh sediment microbial communities from the Plum Island Ecosystem LTER, Massachusetts, United States - SW1603-30 | ecosystem: Environmental > Aquatic > Marine > Intertidal zone >...
GCCGCTGGTTTTCAGGAAGGCAAGGTCTTTCTTTACTGCCATGGCTATGGTTTCCGCGTTGCCAAGTGTTATGGTGTGGATTTGGTTGAAGAGTTTATCTGTGTTTTTCTCTTGGGAAACGTAGAGGATGACGGAGTTTGTGTTCATGGACATTCCCAGCAGTGACGCGTGTGCTTCTGTTTTTTCCATCATTTCCAGTATGACTTTGGGTTTTTCAGAGATGCCTTGTCCAACTACGGTTATTTCAGCAACTGGTGAGGGATGGGCGATTTCCACGTCGAGTTCTGTTGACAAGGCTCCTGTGATTAATGTGCCTTTCTGGCTTAAGTCGCCTTGAGCGTGGTTTATTACTTTGACAGGTATGGCTTGTGGTTTGTACTTCAAGGCTTTGCTGTGGATGAATTTGGCGCCTGAATCCGCTAAGCCTACTAGAGTAGTGACGTCTATTTCAGGAAGCCTTTCAGGGTTTGCCACGATTTTTGGGTCACCAGACATTATGCCGTCAGCGTTGGTGACGAGGACGACTTCGTCGGCGTTTATGGCTTGGGATAGGATGAATGCGGTGGTGTCGCTTCCGCCACGTCCTAGGGTGGTGATTTTGCCGTTTAGGGTTCTGCCGATGAAGCCTGCGATTACTGGGACGGTGCCTGTTTCGATGATGGGGAGGATGCATTTGTGGATTCGTTTTTCGCATTCGGTTAGGAGTGGGTTGGCGTTGGTGAAGTTTGCGTCGGTTATTATGGGCCATCTTTCGTCTAGTGGGTCTAGGTAGCAGGATGGTACGTTGTTGGTTCTGAGTGCGGCTGCGAATATGCGTACGCTTGTGCGTTCGCCCATGGCGAGTATGTCGTCTAGTTCGTGTTTTTCCAGTTTTCCGTTTGCGGTGTTTTTCATGGTGTTCATGAGGAGGTCGGTTGTTTTTCCCATGGCTGAAACCACTACTGCGATTCGTGTGCCTTTGGCGGCTTCGTGTGCCACGGCTGCGACAGCTTTCGCTAGTTTTTCATGGTCGGCTAGGCTGGAACCGCCGAATTTAACCACAATTTTTCTGCAGGAATTTTCATTTTTCATTAATTCAACCATCCCATTCGCCCAGAAACCTTCAAAAATTTTGTTGGTCTGGGTTTAGTTAAAATAGTAATAAAAGGTATAGCCGAAGCTATAGAACTGTGAAGACCAGCTTTCTTTTTTTAGCGTTTGTGGCATTGTAGCTTCGAACCTGTTGAATGAGACGTTGCTACGCGAATAAAAGCGTTTCGGAAAACACGCATCGAAAATTCATATCAGAGATAAACGCTTCAGGATTTGGCTGAAACAGGCGTGAACTGACGTGCGATTTTTTGTCTATACCCCCTCCATAAATAGATTAAACCAGAGCGTAAACTAACGCAGGATAGTTTTATAGAAAGAGACTTCAGCCAGGTTTTTCATAAATCGTTTTATGTCAGAAATCGCATCCAAAACATGCCGCAGATATGCTTTATCTTTCCTCATAGATAACGCGCATCTCTCTCCGTACATCATCTACCACGTAAGGGCTTAAGCTGCTGAAAATTCCAAGGTCCACTTTTTTATTGAACATCTGGGTTAACTCGTTTTCCACATGAACCAAATCGAAAAGGCTTTTCTGCTTGTTTTTATCAAACTCGATTGCTATGTCGATGTCACTTGTTTTTTTCTGTTCTCCTCTAACAACGGAGCCAAATACAGCCATGAAGGCTATGTCGTTTTTTTGCAGATTTCAGCTATTTTCTCCTTTAAGCCTCTTTTCTGAAGGATTTTCGGCAAACCTTCAATTTCCAATTCCATGTTTGTTTTTTAACGATTCCTTAGACTTAAGTCTTCTTTGCTCTACTTAGCAATAACGGAAACTTCAGGTTACCTGAAAAGTTAGCAACAATGGTGCGGGGGGTGGGACCCCCGCCTTATTTTACCGGCAAAAATATGCTTAGAATATATTTGGTGAGCGTCTTGATGCTTATTTTCAATTTCGCTCGCGCAATACTATTTAATATTCAAATAAGATAGTTGAATACGGGATAAGTTAAGCATTGATTTGAGGAAGTGGGTATGTCGTGGGAAGAGAATTGTTTGATGTTGAGAAAACTGTAATAGAATTGGTCATGAACGATAATATAACGAAAAAGAGGCAATTGGCAAAAAAGATCTTCGACGTTGCATACGAAGAGGGGGTTTATCCCTCAAGCATCAATGAATTTTATGTAGCTCGCGGCAGGGGCGAATTCAGCGGTTTCACAGTCCCTGCGGTAAACCTGAGGAGCATGACTTATGATCTGGCTCGCGCTATATTTAGAGTGGCAGAAAAAAATGATTCTAGCGCTTTTGTCTTTGAGATTGCCAGGTCTGAGATCGGTTACACCGATCAGCCGCCGATTGAATACGCAAGCATGGTTATGGCAGCAGCTATAAGGGAAAACTATTCCGGGCCAGTCTTCATCCAAGGAGACCATTTTCAGGTCAACGCCGCCAAGCTCAAAGAAAATCCTGATAAGGAAATTGAAGGTTTGCAGGCTTTAATCGGGGACGCGATTAGCGCGGGTTTCTATAATATCGATATTGACTCATCAACGCTTGTCGATGTGTCCAAACCGGATTTGAAAGAACAGCAGCTTCTGAATTATGAGGTCTGCGCAAGGCTCACGCAGTTTATCCGCCGTGTTGAGCCAAGAGGAATTACGATTTCGGTGGGTGGAGAGATTGGCGAGATCGGGCATCAGAATTCGACGCCTGAAGACCTGCATGCGTTTATGGCTGGCCTCGAAGAAAAGCTGGGCAAGGGTTTGGCTGGCATAAGTAAGATTTCAGTTCAGACGGGGACAACTCATGGCGGCGTTGTCCTGCCTGACGGGTCAATCGCACAGATCAAGCTTGACTTTAACACGCTGAAGACTCTTTCTGAGACTGCCCGCAGAGAATACGGGTTGGCTGGGGCTGTGCAGCATGGAGCGTCAACCCTGCCCCCTGAGGCATTCCACAAGTTTGTCGAATGCGAGACCGCCGAAGTGCATTTGGCAACGCAGTTCCAGAACATGATTTACGAATCAGAGCACTTTCCAGCTGACCTGAAGAAGAGAATTTACGAATGGCTAAAAATCAATGTCGCAGGCGAGGCTAAACAAGGCGAAACCGAAGAACAATTCCTCTACAAGACCCGAAAAAAAGCGTTGGGTCCCTTCAAGAAACAGATTATGGGACTGCAACAACAGACGCGTGATGTGATTGCGGCTGAAATCGAGAATAAGTTTGATTTCCTCTTCAAGCAGCTCAACGTCGTAAACAATAGAGCCTTAGTGAATAAATACTGCACGCGCGAGTAAACTAGAGCCTCTTGAAGCGATCGATAAAAAAACATGAAAAATGTGTTCCTCTACGTCAATTGCTTGTATACAGGATGCCCTTTGAACCTTAGGGTAGTTACTGATTTTTCAAAAGTTCCACTCGGAAGCCTAGTGCATATGGAGTTAACAATTGCGCCGTTCGGAATAAATCGCACGCCGTCAAGCAACTCTCCTTTAGTTACGCCGGAGGCAGCGAAGGCGAGTTCATTTCCCTTTGCCAACTCAGATTCGGTGTAGGTTTTATCAATTTCCACGCCTTCAATCTCGAGTCTTTGACGTCGGTTCGAATCGTCCTTTTTATCCTTCCAAACCTTAACCAGCATTGTTCCGCCGAGACACTTTACAGCTGCCGCAGCTATCGTTGCTTCAGCTCCTGCACCAGCACCCAAAAGCAGATCAATGCCCGAGTTGGGTACACAAGTTACAACAGAACCCGCAATGTCACCATCAGCAATCAAAATTATTCTTACTCCCATTCTTCTAAGCCTTGAAAGCAATTCCTGATGTCTCTCGCGCTCAAGCATAATCACCGTAAAATTCTCAAGGAGCAAATTTTTCTGAGAAGCCACAGTTTGCACGATTTCCTCAATGGACATGTCCAGAGAAATCTTGCCTTTCGATTGGCCATCGGTTGCCACTTTAAAATAGTATCCATCGTCAGGAAGAACCTGCAGACAACCTGCTGGAGCACAGGCTAAAGCAGAGATAGCATCCTTCTTTCCCTCAGAAGTGGCCGTTGTACCATCAACTTGATCGATGACAAATTCCACTTTGGGACCACTACACGTGCCGACTTTTTCTCTACGACTAAACGCTGGAGCATTGTCTTTGGGCCCCTCACAGCAGATCACTTCACCGTCGATTTCAGTTTGATTTAGCACCGCACGGGAAAAATCCAGCGCGGTTTGATCAACGATGTTTGAATCGCCCTTGCCTATATGAAGAGCCGCGCCTACAGCCGCGGCGATGGTGATTCTTGTCAATGATGGGGATAAAGCTCTTAATGAGACCATGTTTTGTCGCCTTTTCTAATTCATTAAAACGCGTCGATTGTTATATGAAAGTATGAATTATTAAGAGTTATGCAATGCAGGCATCGACGCCTAAACGACCCTGCTATCGTTTCAGTCTTCCGGCTCCAGCGCATTTTGGGCATAGTTTTCTTGAATCCCCCGACGGGGTCCATACCAAAATGTTCAAATCCATTATACTTAACCTTGACAGGTTTCAGAAAGGGGGTCATTGAAGTTTCAACTTACCGACTTAGAACTATCGGCAGTTTCAGAGCCAACACTTTTACCGGTAAACCTATGTTCAAATTTCAACCCCCAACCACAAAGCCACAAATACCGCCTCTTCTGGAGAAATAAGCTTAAAACATGCCCCAATTCTGGTGCGGGGGGTGGGATTCGAACCCACGGAGGCCTTCGCCAGAGGATCTTAAGTCCTCCCCCTTGTCTTAGGCTTCGGATCTGGCCGCCTATTTAGACCTGGCTCGGGTACCCCCGCATCAACCCTTTACACTTCACGCTGTGCAGTTTAAGGTTTTTGCATGGAAAAGCAGGTGCCACTGGTGTAGGTTGCTGAGTGAAAGGGGATAAAACATGAAAGCGCAGCGCTGTTTAGTCTGTGGAGCTCATGCATTTGATTACGTGTTCACATGTGAGGCATTCGGCAGGTATTTCCTGTTGCTTCTGGCGCTGGTTCAGATAGCCGAGATGGTGAGTGCAGGTGGAATTGGCGGGGGCAGCAACTGGAGCAGCAAGAGGAGCAGTTTTTTGCGGCCGTTTGCGCCGTAGCGGTTTTGGCGGCAGTAATTTTTGTTGCGGGCTTTCCGCCTTGATTCGGTCACGCTTCAAAATTTTGGCTCCTGTCCACATCAACACTATTGCTGCAACCGACCCGACGTAATTCACCACGTTTACTTCAGCAATCGGCTTGTGCCAAACGAAAAAGTCGTAGCACACCCAATACAGAAACCATATGTAAACGGCGATGAATGCGGAGTACCATGCGGCTTGGTACTTGAGCATGCTGGCTGCGGACACGTGAAAGCTGAAGTTTCGCGTAGATTGATGCTTGCGCTTCTTGGATAACGCCTTCAAAGACTAGTCACCAGGCACATAACATGTTACTGAAGCAGGGGTAAATAACTTATGAACTGTCAATAAAAACCTGAACTCAGTGGAGAAAGCCGCCGCGGAACCTCAGTTAAAAAGAACGTTTTTATCTAATTCGTACAATACCTACCTTCAGGTGCTCAGTAATGGGAAAAGGCTCAGGCTACGGAAAAGTCATCTTATTTGGCGAACACTTCGTCGTTCACGGAATACCCGGCATCGTTTCCGCTATCGACTCTACGACTGACGCAGAAGTTAAAAAAACCGGAAACGGAATCGTCGTCAAGGATGAGAGGAAAACCGCGAAAGGCTACAGCGAAGAAAAACGGCTGCAGCAGCTTGAATCCATCGACCGCATGCTGAAAGCCATGGGAATCAACCCTAAAACGCCTTTGAACATTTGGATAGGTGGCACCCTGCCCGGCTTCAGTGGGCTAGGCGCTTCCGCGGCAAGCAGCGTAGCCATCGCCCGAGCCATCGCTGAAGAACTTGGCATGAAAGTGCCCGACAAACGAATTAATGAGGTTGCCTATGAGGCGGAGAAGGCGTATGCCGGGAACCCGTCAGGCATCGACAACACGGCAGCCACTTTCGGCGGATTGATGTGGTTCCAGAAAAACCTGACGGGCGGAGCCAACACCATCGAAAGAATCAGCATAAAGAAGCCAGTGGAGATAGTCATAGGCAGCACGGGCAGGGTAGCGAACACGAAAGCCATGGTGGAAGGCGTGGCGAAGAGAAAACGTGAAAACCCGCAGAAGCATGACCCGTTGTTCAAGCAGGCGGAAGCGCTGGCGCACGCAGGACGGAAAGCGTTGGAAGCCGGTGACCTGAAAAAAATGGGCGAACTCATGAACGAGAACCATCGTTTGCTGCAGGACATCGAGGTTTCAAGCCGCGAGCTTGACTTGCTGGTGGACATAGCCCGAAAACAAGGCGCTTATGGCGCTAAACTGACCGGTGGCGGCGGCGGAGGCTGCATGACCGCGCTAACCCCGACAAGGGAACTGCAGGAGAAAGTTGCCTCAGCCATCGAAAAAGCAGGGTTCGAAGTGTTGAGAACGAAAATCGGGGTTGAAAAAATTTAAGAGAATAATAAACAATTAGAAAGCAAGGCGAATGTGAATTGGGTTTTAGAAGTTTCTTGGAAACGCTTGAAAAAAGCGGCGAATTAACGCGTATAAGCAAGGCGGTGTCCACCGAATACGAGATGGCAGGTGTCATTGAAGCGCTGAGTGAAAAACCCGTGTTTTTTGAAAACGTCAAAGAAGCGGGCATCCCCGTTGTAGGTGGCTTATTATCTTCAAAAGAATTAATTGGCCGAGCTTTAAACCTGAAAAAAGAACATTTGCTGCACAACTTATCCAGCGCCATAGAAAATCCTCTGCCGCCCGAGATTGTGGCGAACGGAGAATGCCAAGAAGTGGTGGAGCCAGCGGTCAATTTAACAACGCTGCCTATCATGCGCTACACGGAAAAAGACGGCGGAAAATACATCGCGTCCGCGGTCTCCATCGTGCGCGACCCTGAACTGGGCAGAAACATGTGCTTCCACAGGCTCATGCTGATAGGCAAGAACCGTTTCGTAGCCCGAATCGTCGAGGAACGAGGCACGGACACTGCTCTCAAAAAGGCTGGCGGAGAACTTGACGTCGCAATTTGCATAGGCAACTCCACTGCTGTTCTGCTTGCCGCTGCCACATCCTTGCCGAAGGGCGTGGACGAGTTGGGAATGGCCAACGCGCTGGAACGAACAGAGCTGGTGAAGTGCAAAACCATAGACCTGGAGGTTCCGAAAGACTGCGAAATCGTGTTGGAAGGCAGAATAACCAAAGAGAAAGCCGCGGAAGGACCGTTCTTGGACACGACGGGAACCATTGACAAGATAAGGCAGCAGCCAGTCGTGGAAATCAAATGCCTCACTCATCGGGAGAAGCCCATTTACCAAACCTTGTTGCCTGGAAGGCATGAGCATCAGTTCTTGATGGGTATGCCGAAAGAGCCTACCATCTTTAATGAGGTGAACAAGGTCTGCGAATGCCGTGATGTTTACATTACGCCTGGCGGCTGCAGTTGGCTCCACGCCGTTGTCCAGATAAAGAAGCAGAACCCAGATGACGGAAAGAAAGCGATAGCGGCGGCGTTTGAAGGGCACAAGTCGCTGAAGCACTGCGTCATAGTTGACGATGACATAAACATTTACGACCCGAACGATGTGGAATGGGCCATCGCCACAAGGTTCCAAGCGGACAAAAACGCCGTCATCCTACCTAACCAGCGTGGCTCGTCTCTTGACCCGTCTGGAGACTTGACGGAAGGGAAAAAAGCGCGAACCTGCAAGATGGGCTTAGACGCCACGATTCCCTCGGGTAAAACGGACAAGAGCTTTGTGAAAGAAAGGTACCGAAAAGTCGACTTAAACAGTTACCTGTGATCCTCATGCACCTCACCAAAGAAGAAGAAAAAATGCTCAACGGCGAAGAAGGCTACGCCGTAAGAAAATCCATGGAAATCCTCGTCGCCCTAGGCGACATCTACGGGGCTGAACGCCTCATAAAAGTGGGTTCCGTCCAAGTGGCAGGCGTCTCCTACCACAACCTCGGCGACGCAGGACTAGAATTCCTAAATGAACTCGCCAAAGACGGCAGAGTCAAGGTGCTTACAACTTTGAACCCTGCGGGCATGGATTTGGAGAACTGGAGGCAACTCGGAATCAGCGAGGAATTCGCGGAAAAACAAAACATGGTCATAGACGCATTCACAAGAATGGGCATACTCATCTCATGCACGTGCACGCCATACCTGATTGGCAACCTACCCCGCTACGGGGAACACGTTGCATGGTCCGAATCGTCAGCCGTAACCTTTGCAAACTCGGTCATCGGAGCAAAAACAAACAGGGAAGGCGGACCTTCGGCGCTTGCAGCGGCGTTCGTGGGCAAGACTCCATGCTACGGGCTTCATCTGGACGAGAACCGAGTGCCAGACATCCACGTCAAAGTAAACACGCGTTTAGTCAATATCTCGGATTGGGGCGCTCTCGGCTACAGCATCGGGAAGAAAGCGGAGAACAAGATACCGTACATAACGGGCATAAAAGACGCGGAAGTGGACGAGTTGAAGTCTTTCTGCGCTTCGGTGGTGACGTATGGGGCTAAACCGCTTTTCTACATGCAGGGCATAACTCCCGGGTCAGAAATGCATCAGCCTCCGAAAGACGCGGTCACCGTGGAAGACGCGGATATTAGAGAGGCGTACGAGAACATCAACGACGAAGTCGAGAACATCGAACTGGTGTGCGTGGGCTGTCCTCACTGCTCCATCAAGGAAATCGCCGCGATAGCCGAGTTGGTGAAGGGCAGGAAAATTTCTGCGAACACGGAGTTTTGGGTTGCCACTTCACGGTTTGCGAAGCAGTTGGCGGACAAACGAGGGTACACCGAGGTGATTGAGCGTGCGGGCGGAAAATTCGCGTGTGACACCTGCATGGCAGTCGCCCCGCTGAAAGGCAGGTTCAAGTCGGTGGCGACAACCTCAGCGAAAGGCTGCTACTATTCGCGGCATAACAAGATGCTTACGAAGATGGGCAGTTTAGAAGAGTGCGTGGAAGCGGCGGTGACGGGGAAATGGAGTTGAAGGGAAGAATCATCTCGAAGGGGACGGCGCAGGAAGAAGCGTTGGTGACTTCGCAGCCCATCTCTTTTTACGGTGGAGTGGACCCGAACACGGGTGAAATAATCGAGAAAGGGCATGAGTTGCAAGGAAAAAGCGTGAAAGGCAAGATACTGGTTTTTCCGAATGGTAAAGGGTCAACTGTTGGCTCTTACACACTGTACCGGATGAAGAAGAACGGGGTGGCTCCTGCTGGAATGATTAACCGCGAGTGTGAGACCGTGGTTGCCGTGGGCGCGATAATCTCTGAGATACCGTGCGTGGACAAGATTGATATTTCTCAGATAAAAACGGGCGACTTAATCCGCATAGACGGAGACGTCGTCACCATAACGTAAAATTAACTGTTTAGCGACTTAACAGATTGAGGTATGTGAGAATTGAGCGAGGCAAAACCTGTAATCCTGAAAATCGGCGGCTCCGTGATTACCAATAAAGATGGCGAACTTGCCGCCCGAACCGAAGTCATAAACCGTTTGGCAGAAGAGATTCAAAAAGCGCAAGTCCAGAACTTGGTGATAGTGCACGGCGGCGGAAGCTTCGGGCACCCCACAGCCCAAAAATACGGCATAAAAGAAGGCTTACGCGAGGAAACGCAGAAAGTTGGGTTCGCCGAAACCCACCACGTCATGACGGTTCTCAACGGCTTAGTCATGGACTCGCTGGTGTGGCACAACATCCCCGCCATAAGCGTCGCCCCCTCATGCTGCGTGATAACGGAAAACGGCAGAATCAAAACCTTTGAAGACGCGGTTTTTAAATCGTACTTGAAAATGGGTTTTGTGCCAGTTCTTTATGGAGACGCAACCCTAGACGGGAAGCTGGGATTCACGGTGCTTTCGGGCGACCAGCTAGTTTCGCACCTAGCGATAACACTCGGGGCAAAGAAAATCATAATCGGAGTGGACACGGACGGCTTGTACGACGCAGACCCAAAGGTGGAAAAAACCGCCAAGATGTACGCGCGCCTCACTGTGAGCGAACTTGAAAAAATCAAGACAAAGCTAGGCGGGTCCACCGCGGCAGACGTTACAGGCGGCATGCTCGGCAAGGTATCGGAACTTATCCCCGCCATAGCCCAAGGCATTCCAGTGACGATGGTGAACGCGGCCAAGCCGAACCGCGTTTACAAAGCTCTTATGGGAGAAGCGGTAGAAGGAACAGTCATACGGAAGGAGTAGGATTGGCGGAAGAAACAGAGAAACGCAAGGCAGACCACATCAAGATTTGTCTGAACGAGGCGGCGCAAGCCAAAGACGCCACCACAGGCTTCAAAGATGTCCAGTTTATTCACCGTGCGTTGCCTGAAGTTGATATGGCAAAAATCGACTTGTCCACGACCGTTTTGGGTCACAAGTTTTCTGCGCCGTTAATGGTGGGTGCTATGACGGGGGGGACAGCGGAAGCCACGCGGATAAACGCAGCTATAGCTGAAGCCGTTGAGCGCTTGAATTTAGGCATGGGTGTGGGAAGCCAACGCGCCGCCATAGAAGACCCGAAACTAGAAAAAACTTTCGCCGTAGCAAGAAAAAAAGCTCCTAACGCTTTCCTGATCGCCAACATAGGCGGAGTGCAGCTTGTCCACGGGTACGGCGTGAAAGAGGTAAAGAAGGCGGTGGAGATGATAGAGGCGGATGCAGTGGCTGTGCACTTGAACGCGTTGCATGAAGCCGTGCAGCCTGAAGGACAAACTAACTTCAAGGGTGTTCTCGCAAAAATCGGCGAGATTGCGGGGGCGCTTGATACACCTGTTATCGTTAAAGAGACTGGGGGAGGCATCAGCGCGGAAGACGCGAAAAAGCTTGAGGCGGCGGGCGTGAAGGCGATAGATGTGGGCGGAGCGGGCGGAACAAGCTTTGCAGCGGTTGAGTATTACCGTTCAGAAGTAACCAGCATGGAGCATTTGTTGGGTGGAGTTTTCTGGGACTGGGGCATCCCAACGGCTGTAAGCCTTGTAGAAGCGACTCAAACTGTTAAAATTCCGGTGATTGCGTCTGGCGGCGTTCGCACCGGTGTGGAAATGGCTAAGGCGTTGGCGCTTAACGCTTGTTTGGTAAGTGTTTCCTTGCCAGTGCTTCAAACCGCGGTGGAAGGTGCCGAAGAAACAGAGAGCCTGCTTTCGATTTTTATAGAGGAGTTGAAAAGTGCTATTTTTCTTGTAGGGGCGGAAAATGTGCAGCAGTTGGCGAAGACGCCCGTTGTGGTGACGGGCATAACTGCCGAGTGGCTGAAAACAAGAGGCTTCAACGTTGAAGGCTACGCCAAGCGAGGAGCGCGTTAACGTGGATATTGAAAAGTTCCTTGAGGAAAAGGCACCTTTAATCGACAAAGCGATTGAAAAGTACATTCCACGGGAATTTTCCGAGGACTCCATCCTCTTCAAGATAAACCCGCCCAAATACAGCAGCAACTT
>Ga0307445_10001931_pt1 | contig 11563 bp, 17 predicted proteins | sample SalMarSW160330MG_FD_202147 | JGI IMG/M metagenome (GOLD analysis project Ga0307445, IMG submission 202147) | Salt marsh sediment microbial communities from the Plum Island Ecosystem LTER, Massachusetts, United States - SW1603-30 | ecosystem: Environmental > Aquatic > Marine > Intertidal zone >...
GGTTGCAAAGAGTCACTTTAGAGGGTGTTTATATATAACGTATGGGTGTATTCTTTTTAATCTATTGTATCATATACATAATCTAGTATATCTTTACTTTAAGAACACGCTTAAACACACACGTATAGGACAGCCAAAGTAAAAATCTAAAGTAACTCTTACAAGAAGACGTTATAACGCCTTAAAACCACTAAAAGAAGCCATTATAGAACTTCTTTTCTTAACTAATAGACACCTAATCTAAAGTGTCTAAAACCTCTTTACAAACACCTATTTACACCAAATTTATATAATAATAACACTAAAAATAATATAAATAATATTCCTTATAATATTTACAATTTATTATATATTATTTTTATTATATTTTTTCTACTATTATTTTCCTTAATTATTTATTACCAATTCCATTTTTCTTTCTCTTTAATTAATCTCTCATATTCCATCCTTGCTTTCTCTATTTCAGGGTCAAATATATCGGCATAAACCTTAATACCAGCAGCATTAACCACTTCTTTTATCTCTTCTATTGTAGCAAATGTAGGAAAACGAATCATTAGACTATCATCCATAGGCCATTCAGATAAAATTGTAAGCATTGTTGTCCTATCATGTCCATCTTTCCATTTGGCATGATCGTATATAGCAATGCTTCCAAATCTTCTTAAAGCTTCTATAACTCCAACCTGAACATTATATTCACCAAATACATCAAATTTATGATATGTTAAGGAACTACTTCTTGGATTCCACATGGTATCTTTAAGACACATATCTTCAAAAATAAGTTTTCTTATTATCTTAGATATTTCTTCTTCTACCATTAATTGCTTAGCATAAGGCACTATTGTTTTATCTAACAAATCTCTTATCTCTGTAGAACCTGGCATATATTTCTTAATATCAGTCATAATATCACCTATCTATATCAAATAATCCAATTCTTTTAATCTTTATCCCTTGTAGATTCCAAAATACAAAATAAGCATATTCTTTCTCATCCATAAGATCTTCTTTTAATGAATCTACATCAAAATTAATATCTTCAGGATCCATATAAACAGGGCCTACAATTTTCATCTTATATTCTATATCTTCAAAGCATGAAAAATCTAATACGCGCCCATCATCAGGCAATAATCTTTTATTAAAATTATTCAAATCACTATCACTTTGTAATCCAATTACTATATACCATCCTTCTGTCATTTTATTCACCATTTGAATGCCTTTATAAAACATATCTTTTAAAAACTAATTCTTCTTATCTTTTAAGGTTCTAACACCATTAGTAGTACCACAATAATCGCAAGTAATATACATCCCAATTTGAGATTCCTCTATTTTATTGGGGTCTAATTTGCCACCACATTGATTACATGTTATTGCCCAAGAAGTTAATTTCTTAGCTGAAATATCTAATGTAGTTTCTATTGGCTCTGTTATAGGCAATATAACTGCTTTTTGTATTGCACTTTCTTCTAATTGTATTATATCCATACTTGCCATCTTTGGAGACATTATAATCTGCTTTATTGGGATTCTTTTACCAGTTTGCGGATCAAATACTACATCAATTAGTCTATCTGTTATTTGCATACCAATCCCATCAACTATACCCCATTTAGTAGGAATTTGCATTGCTGTGTATATTTCCTCATTCAATGGTTCTTTTGTAATATAGAAAGTTTCTTCGCCATTCTCATCTGTTACTAGATAAGTAAATAAGGAATCATCTTTCACACCAATTGAAACATTTTCAACCGGCATATAACTAGTAATAGCAGTGGTATCCGTCCATGAAATGTCATCTAAATATGTCACTGAATCAATAAATAATTTTCCAGCTACCATATCCATTTTCTTCTTACTTCTTACATAACTTAATATTGTAATAGTAGCGAACATTACTGCTAAAGATAACATTGGTTCATATATCATTAAAATTATTGTTAACATAATAATTATATTAATAAAAAACATAAATATCAATTCATTTTTCATGTAATCATCCAAAGGATCATCTAATCCAATTAATTTATCTAATAAAATATCTTTTTTTTTATTATTCATTTCATTTCACTTTTTCACCTAAAATTGCAAAGAAAAATGAATTCAGATTAACTAAATTCATTCATTAAATTTCTAGATTGCATATTTCCAACATTCTGAAAAACATTTGTTTAGCACCTTCAATACCATTTTTCAAATATTCTTCACCTAGCCAAGTCTCAATATAACTTCCTTTTGTGTGAGTAGAAATTAACATCTGAGCCGTGACTATTAATTTATCACCATGCAAACTTTTAGCAAATTTTCTTTGCCTTCTTTTCTTTCGATTACGTAGTCTCATATTAAACAGGTTATCATAAATCTTAGCTAATTCATTGTTATTATGCCATTTCCACATAGTGGGGTTTGGCACTTGCAATTCACCGGCTATAATTTTTAAAACTGCATCACCTATGTAATCGAGATCATTAAACCGATTACTCATTTTTATATCCTGAGAGATAGTTTCTCTCATATACAACACATTATCTTAAAAAACAAATAATAACGAGATTGCTCTCGTTTACTGTTCTGACCGTCCTTCAGCGAGTTGCTTTATTCTCATAAGCTTTTCTACTTTAGCGGCTGCTTTTTCAAACAACTTTAAAAATTCTTCTGAAAATTCATCATCTCGCTGGGACTCGGTGAAAGCCACATTCATGACTTCCACCGTTTCTTCTAGTGATTTTTGAAAACCCATTCATTTCACCTGCCATAGAATACTGGCTCTTAACCTTCCTCTATAATTTGAGATGTTTCTCAATATAAAGTTAGCTAATTCCCAAGACATGTGCTTATCCAACACTAATGTCTTTATCATTTCTTCTGTTCTATCGCACTCTTCAATGGAACCATATTGGCATACATCCAACATATCCCTCATGAATACTAGTAGATCGAAGTTTCCATTATCCAAGAAGTATTTCTGTAAATAAGTTCCTTCGTACATATTAACACCTTCTATATACAACGATTTATCTTAAAATTTATTCTCATACCATTTCTTCAATGTATTGATATGACTTTCTGGAATCGCATATGTTTCGGATAATAAATCAAATACTGCTAATTCAACAAGAACTTGCGTTAATTTAAACACATTTTTCTTTATATTGAAATCCCATATAGATTCTATCTCTAGTTTGAAATCATATCGTTTATAACTGCTGTTTAACAGTATCCTATAGGTTTCATCTATTTCTTTAATATCCAATATTTTTGCAAATTTGTCACCCAAGTTAATCACATCGTAAGTATCAAAGTCTAATCCAAGCACTGGTATTGATAAATCAAATTTGCATTTCTTCATAATCATAACCTCATTTAATAATTAAAGTTTCTTCCTTCATGGAGGTAAGTAGCGACTTGGTTATAAATAATAACTTATTTTTAATAATATCTTCATCTGGCCCTTCTAGAACATACCCACATGCAATATTCCCACACATACATTTCTCAATCCAATCATACTTCACATTACCAAAATTTCTATTAGGATCTATCTTTAAATCAACAAATATTCTTACTAAAAATTCCGCACTCCCACATTTAGGACATTTTATTTCTTCTGTCATTTATATTATACCTCTCAAATAAAAATAAAGGATAAGAGATTTCTCTCTTATCCAGTAACTTCTTCTATCTCATCTGAGATGTTTCTGATTTCTTGATCTTTTTCAATTGAAATATCGCCACGAATACTAAAATCTTCGTATCCGTAGTCCTTTAAAACTTCCACTATTACATATTGTGCCGCCAATGATGGCCAAAGTCGTCTTATCACATATCTAGCCATTCTACCTTTATATATCTTATTTTCCTTATCATCTGTAGGAATATATTCAATCTGTATAAGATATTTCACATTAAACATGAAACTATAACCGCCCCATACACCACTTCCACTTTCATCTTTACCTGTAAGTAGATCATTAACATCAAAATCATAGGTTCTAGATGCATGATTAATAACTAATACTGCTACTCCTAGATCCTCTGCTAGATTTTCTAATTTTGATAGCATCATATTAATCATATCCCCCCTACCAGGTAATCCTTGCGCAGCTGAAGAAGTCATTCCTTTCTTGAACAATGCTGTAAAACTATCCAAAACAATCAAATCAATTTTATTTTCTTTAACAATACCATATAATGGAGATTGCTCTCCTCTAGGCACATTGCTAAAGATTGTTGGAATGATTTTTCCACCTTGCGACCTATAAGACATAGCAATTCCTAAATAACTAGCTAAATCTTGATAATCAGATGGAAATAGAAATTTCATATTTACATCTTTACCTTCTTCTACCAAATCCTTCCAGCGTTCTTTGAAATATCCAGCCATTCTTGGAAATACATCCTTTTGTTTATAATACTTTTCAGTATCTATATACAGAACATGTTTTCCAAGTATTGAATTGTAAATTGCTGTTTGTGATCCTAACCAAGTCTTATTGACTTTAGTTGGCCCAGCAATATAAGTAACAACACCACGCTCGAACCCACCATTCAATAGTTTATCAATCATATTACAACCTGATGGTATTACATCTGGTGGTGTTTTATAAGAAGTATATGTCTTGCTTTGCATTAGCGAATCAAGAAACATTTCAGCATATTTCAATGTTCTTTTCTTAGAACATAAGGTATCAAATAATGCTATTAGATGTGCACAAAATAATAACTCTGGTTGAGCCGCTTTGCCACATCCACAACTAACATCTCCAGTCTCCCAATTAAGAGTTGGATCATAGGCCTCTCCTGAGCCTTTAGCTAATTTACCAACAATTATTGTTGTTTTGTCATCTTTTTCTATTTTTGATACCGATACTTTCCTAGATAATATTCTTTCTCTAACTGTAGTCCAATCATTAAGCAATAATTGCTTGCTATCCATTTTCTTTTCCTCCTAACCTTTAAATTCCTGCGCTTTTGCTAATGGAGATCTCTTCCCCATTAATCCTCTGATTTCTTCTGGTAACTCACCATCTTTGTCCTTATCCTTATAGAAACATCTCACCTTATAGTCACAGTAAGGACACCTATATGGACTTATATTTCTTGGCGGAACTGTTTTATTTGTCAAACATTCCTCGATTTCTTCCTTCTTACCAATTAATTCCATCTCAATCATATTTATATCCCATTTTGGTCCAGTCATCGGAACTGGCACTATCATAGGAGAAAACAATACATCTTTATCAGGTTCCTCAGGATTAATGTATATAGTATAATACAATACATATACTCTTCTAACCATTACCTCATTGTTCTCATTGGCTGGTTTCTTAGTCTTAAAATCTATTCCTTTTTGAAGCAATAAGGCATAGTATCTAAGCTGATTTTCCCATTCTTCTCCTGGCAGATATTTAAAATGATCTCCTCCAGCCTTGTTCAATGCTTGTTTCCAAGGTGCTATCTCGCTCAAAGAAGTTTTCTTTTCCATAAGAATTTTTGTATCTGCAAAATATTCATCTACATGCCCATAAATATCTTCATAGACTAAATGCCATTCTGCTTTATCAGATAATTCAAATGTATCATGTAAAATTACTCCCATCACCATTCTAAGAATTTCTTGTGAACCATAATCTTTATCTACCCCGCTGAAAGAATCTTTTATCTTATAGAAGTTCATTCTATTACATCCAGAGGTTAATTTACCAACACTATAGCATGGAAATCTCTTTTCTTTCTTAAACTTATCTATTATAGACTCAATATGCTTCTCGTAAATATACATCGCAAATGGGTCATTTGTAAACATTTTTACCATATAATCACTCTCATCTGATTCGTTTAATTTTGTCATTACCCATATCCTCATACAATCCATCAACAAGTGTCCACAGTTTTTGTGTAGCTTCTTCCTCGTTGGTAAATTCCATAGGATATTTATCTTCTATCCAATCTAACATGAACTTTTCTACTTGTATTTTTCTTACTGGATTAACCGCCCAATCATTCATAGCACTTTTAAATTCTTCTATTAAATTTGCTTCGAATTCCTTGCTTACCCCATTTTTTCCAATTGGGGTTGTAATAACAATATCATCATCCTCATCAACGAAAGGATTTTTGACATCTATAATTTCTTCCTCATCCTCATCATCAAAGCCAGCTACCTCAACATCATCTCTACCTACTGTAAAGTCATCTCCTGCTCCATCATCTTCGACAGATCCTAACATCAATTTACCTGGTTTGAAGTTTCTAACAGTTGTAACCATCATCAAAATTGGATCTTGATCCAAGTCAATTACACCCTCAACATAGATAGTTGCTCCTGACATATTAAGTTCATTATATTCTCGCATGAACTTTGGACTCATCTTAATAGTAAACTCATCATCACCTTCATAGATAAGCCACTCATTCCAACTGAGTTGTTCTAAATCTATTAATGTTGATCCATGAGCTGCACATTTAGATGACCCTATCTTTTTAGCACTTTTTAAACATTCTGGACAGCCTGTATATGTAATTGCTCTTAATAAGCCAATTACATCTGCATCTTTTATACCAACAAACATCTTTCTTGATGCTGTAGGTTTCTGCCCGCTATTAATCAAATTTATCTCTTCCCAAATTTTAGCTACAGGATAGACTGGATAAGGCTTACTAAGTTTTTTCTTAAGAACCACCTTTGAATAAAGTTGCACCAAAGCTTTATCGCTTACATGTTCCATTTTATTCTCTTTCTGCCACTTTCTAACATCTTGTTCGCTCAAATTTGCTATAACGAAAATATCGTCCTCTTTCTTATTCATATTTTTATTCCTCAAATATTTTTATACTTTTAAAGTACATTGTACTTCATTCTTTAAAACCTTCATCCAACCCAACACTTGTTGCTTTAAATGAATATAATTCTCCAACTTTAGATACTATACCAGCATTAACCATATTTCTTAATGTAAGATACACAGTTATAATAGTAGCCTTAGCATCAATTTCCTCTGTTATGTAGTCATACAAAGATCTCTGTGTCATTGCCCCTTTGTTTTGTAAGGCCAATCTAATTTTGTCCTGCATATTTCTTCTTGCCAAGCTTCATCGCATCCTTTGCCATTTTATCAACACTCTTAAGTTCTTTTCTAGGAACCCATATAATACTTACATTAAGTTCTTCCATTAATTTCCAAATCCTATCTAACAAATCTGTATTCTCTGTACAATTTGAATTTCTGTTCAAACAATTATAAGACCATTCTGAATCTGTTTGTAAAATAAATTTCTCACGATATTTGGCTAGCATGATAGCTATTTTAAGCGCCTGATTAATCGCAGTAAGTTCCATTCTATTATTAGTAGTATTATCATCATATCCTGAAGTCTTATAAATAAGCTCATCATCCCGATAAATTTCTACTGCCCAACCACCTATTCTATCATGCCAGTCTGCTGCACCATCTGTTTGTATTACTATCATGGATTTTTCCTCTTTGCTACTTCACGTATATATTCACAACTTCCAGGGCATAAATCCTTAAGCATCAATCTAACATTTCTGCAACTATATCCACTATGCCCTAAGCTTCTAATCTGTTCTAATGCATAGTCCCTATTAAAATCAGATGTATTTTTAAAATAATCTACTATTTCATATTCACTCAAACCAAATCTAAGCAAATATCCAGCCAAATGCTTTCTCTCATCATGAGTTGCATGTTGATTAATTACTATCTTCTCCATTATTTTAATAACACATTCTGGATACCATCCATTATATCCACCAGCATAATTTGTATCCACTTCCGCTTCAGGTGCTTCTATATCTAAATCTAAATAATCTAATATATTAGTATCTTGTAAAGTCTTATACGCCTCTATTAAAATGATATTATCTTTAGATGCTAATAAAATATCATCTATACTCATTTTAACTCTAGGATATATTGCAAAACTACCAGTTCTAAGATGCTTTGTATAGGGTATCCTTGATATCCTAGCGCTTTCTAAAACACTTGTATCAATCAAATCTAACAATTTTTGTTTCTCTAAAAAATCTAAAACTGTGCTCTTATAATCTTTCATATAAGACGGTTCAAAGTCCAAATAATAATGAAATCCTCTACCACTAAAGAAACATCTGTAGGCTACTTTTAATTTTTTCAATTTCTTATCTAGCAAATGCTTATTCAACATCAGTTCCGCCGCGATATCAGAATTATCATCGTGCGCATCAAACTCTAAAAATATAGTATCAAATATACTATTTTCAATTTGCCAATCAGAAAATACAGATACATAGCAATCTTTTTTCTTATAAATACTACTTAATGATTGTATATATTGTCTCTCACTTATAACCGTTGATCTATTCAAAGGAGTAGGTTTTTCTACTCCATTTGTAATAGTTGTTAATGTATCCCTAGAAGACATATCGCGTGGGAAAAGTGGAGTACCATTCCAAGGTCTGAGATGATATTTCCACATTTCCTTATATTCTGCTAAACCCAAAATACGTCACGCTCCTTAGTCGCTAGGGAACCAATCATACCAGATTTCCCAATCTTCTTCTTCTACTTCCGATAATGCATCATTAATTTGCCATAGTCCATCTCCGAACCATTCACCATTAATCTCATCATTCTCATCATCAGCAACTTTCTTAAGCTGGTCAATATTAAATATTTTATTTGCACGATAATCATTATATGCTTGAGCCCTATTCCATTTATTGTCAATTGCTCTGCCTCTCAAAGAACTACCCCTCTAATCGTCTTCCTCTTCTTCGTAGAATGAGTCTTCGTCTTCCTCTTCCTCGAAGTCAAAATCATCTTCTTCAGTTTCAGAGTCAGAAGATTTTTCATCCTCTTCCTCATCATCCTCATCTATATCATCCTCTTTAAGACCAGCCATAATCAAAGAAATATTACTATTACCACTTATTGCTAATTCTACTATTACTGCTAAAGGCGCATCTTCTTCTGGTTCACCAACATAGAAGACTACATCCTTTGAAAACATTGATAAATTCTTGATCATTTTCATATAGACAGAATTAAACGAACCTGTCCATTCAAATTTAGCATCAACATCAACATCCATCTCGTATTTGGCTGAAAGTGCTCCTTTCAAGCCTGAGAAGGCCAGCTTCTTATTTGCAATTTCCATAGTAATTCCACTATTAGTGAAATGAAGCTGTTCAACGGCGTCAATAAAATCGCCGCGTCCTATTATAACCTTGGTCCTACCTTTCTTGGTATATTTCTTTACAAATCCATCATGATTAGTATACATATCTTTGTCAACATCAGCCTGTTTATCCAGAGTAAATACAATTTTATCACTTTTAATATAAACCTTTGCTGTACCTTCCTCCCCAATTTCAATAGGGGTTTTAATCTTTTTTACAGCATCTAAGAATTCGCCAAATGGTAAATTAACAAATGTATTATTCTTATTATCATATTCAAAATCTTTCATATCCTTCTTATCAAAGTCTATTGTAATAACAACTTCCCTTGTCTGACTGATATTTCTAATCCTATAACCCTCTTTATGTATCTCAATCGGTAAATCTATAAAAACCTGCGCAATCATTTCTTTTATTCTCAGAAAATCCTTAGAGTCTAAGTATACTTTCCACATATCTATCTATCCTTTTTAGTATTTTTCCATTCATCATACGCATTATGGATTTTGTCCATAAAGGTATCTAAATTTTCGTCCTTAATCGCCCAATGAATGTTTGAACGATCGTTATTATCTGTCAACGAAATTATATAATCTTTGTATATGTTCTTGTGGCTTATAGTCACTTTAAAATCTCCCATCTGTTTTATGCATCCAACTCCATCTAAAGTAAATCCATATTGTTTTAATCTATCGCATAATAATGTTAAAGTTTCCTCATCCATCATCTCATAATTTTCATCAAATGAGGTTTGGTATTTATCAACTACTGATCCAAAATAATAATCAGCTGTCTTGACAGGAAACACCCCACAATTCTTAAACATATCCACTAGTCCTTTCACAATCTTTAATATATTATTATCACTATCATAAACAATTTCAGCTAAATGTCTTTCTTTTACATTTAAATCCATCATTCTTACTATAACCTGATTTCTTCCTACTATCAATTGTGCAAATACAATTGGTTTATTCCCATAAACACTATCTATTTGTTTTATCATATCTATTACAAGGATGTAATTCTTGTCTTTATGACGAGAATAAGTCGCTAAATAAGATGAGGGAAACACCTTTCCACATTTTATTTCCTTCTGCATGGCTCGAACCTCGCTAATATAAGCGAAGAGCCTGCCGAAGTTTACTTTTTTGCTTTGTTCCCATCTTCTGAACTTTAGCACATCCATTACTTCTACCATTTAATCATTCCTCCTTTTAAGACTCTTCTACTAAAATGTCTTTTCTACCTTTTAATTGTTGCCAAACAACTCTATCTATCAATCTATCCCCAATTTCAATTTTTACATTAATCGGGTCTACTGCTCTATCTATAACTTTATCATCCTCAATAAAGCTCTTTTCCTTGTTTATAATTTCTTTCAATCTAGTAAGGCCTTCTGTATCAATTAATTTCTGCAATCTACGCTTCAACTCTCTTCGTATATGATAGTCAGAAACTAATGCCTTTTGTTCATCTGTAAGAGAATCCCATGATTTTTGTTCAAGTTCTTTAACCACCCATCTAGGTTCTCTCATTTTCAGAATCTTTTCAACATCACAAACCCTATTAATTAGTTCTGGTGTTATTTCTTCTACTCTAGGATCTAATTTGCTTCCATATTCTAATGGAGCGTGCTTTCTAGCACCATAAAACAATATTGATCTTTTCTTAAGACCACCTAGCTCCTGAATCATTGTATTTTCAATTTCAGCAGTCTCCTGATTATATCTAGCAGCTTTAACACCCAAGGCTTCCTCATCCTCTGCATATTTGACAGCTCTTGCCTTCTTATACAAATCTTTAAAGTCAATATCATATGGTAAGTTTCTAGTATCTTTAAGCGCCTGAATTGTTTCATCTTCTATTTCAATTCTAGCATGCTCAATCGGTGGTGAAAACACAACCACTTGATCACCATCATAATCAATTGTTGCTTTCAATGCTGATTCGGGATGTATCCCAATTGTACCCGTGTACTTTCCATCAAAATCTAATCTAACTGGATGCGTTTGAATACTATCCTTATTTGTCACAGGCTCTTTTCTAAGTGTTATCATAGGTTCCTTATCATATGGATTACCACCAGCATTGATATAATCAATGTGATCCATCACAACGGTATCATATTCTTCTGGCTTTCCATTATAAATTGGAACTGCTACTAGATTAACCGCATCCTCATTTCTTGGAAACAAATATAATTTATTCTTTAACTGTTTAACAATAAATGCCCAATAAAAATCAGAAGCACTTGATACTCCTTGCTTATTATTCCCTGTTTGATAATATTCCATAAGTGTTTTCCCATTGAAATACACCCTAGAAATATAATTCGGAATATATGCATATTCATAAGTTCTTCCTGCA
>Ga0307445_10001933_pt1 | contig 11546 bp, 13 predicted proteins | sample SalMarSW160330MG_FD_202147 | JGI IMG/M metagenome (GOLD analysis project Ga0307445, IMG submission 202147) | Salt marsh sediment microbial communities from the Plum Island Ecosystem LTER, Massachusetts, United States - SW1603-30 | ecosystem: Environmental > Aquatic > Marine > Intertidal zone >...
GGAGCGGATGGGCTTCGACCCCGCCCCGAAACTGGTGGCCGAGAACTTAAACGTTAAAGAGGACGAAGTGGTCTCCATGACCCAGCGGATGGCGGGGGCGGATATCTCCCTCGACGCCCCGGTGGGAGACGATTCCCGGGCCACCTATGGAGACCTCCTGCCCACAGGGGTCCCCGCCCTCGATGAGCGGCTGGGGGATAAAGAACTCAGGGCGCTCTTCGCCGAGAAGTTGGGTGAATTCCGCCTCTCGCTCGATGGGAGGAACCGGGAGATCTTCGAGAAGCGGATGATGGCCGAGAGGCCTCTGACCCTGCGTGAGATCGGCCAGAAGTATAATATATCAGCGGAACGAGTGCGGCAGATAGAGGAGGAAATACTGACAAAGGCCAGGGAGTTTCTGCAGCGGGAGATACCCGATTTCGATGCCTATAAGGGGGATGTGCTCAACCCTCCCGATTGACCACCGCACGCAGACACGCTCATCGTTGAGGAGCATTACCGTGACGATCCGTGAATCTTTAGAGGAGATAGAAAAGAAGGTCCTCTCGCCCCACGCCCAGCTGAGCAGTCAGACCAAGGGGAGGGTGAGGGAGGAGCGGGAGTGTGACCTCCGCCCCCCCTTTCAGCGGGACCGGGATCGGATCATCCATTCCAAGGCCTTCCGCCGCCTCAAGCACAAGACCCAGGTCTTTCTCTCCCCCACCGGCGATCACTATCGCACGCGGTTGACCCATGCCCTGGAAGTTGCTCAGATCGCTCGGACCATCTCCAAGTCCCTGCGGCTCAATGAGGACCTCACCGAGGCCATCGCCCTCGCCCATGACCTGGGGCACACCCCCTTCGGCCATGCCGGCGAGGAGGTCCTCGATCAGATCTCCCCGCATGGATTTTCTCACACCGAGCAGAGCCTGCGGGTCGTGGATCTGCTGGAGCGGGAGGGTAAGGGGCTGAATCTCACGTTTGAAGTAAGGGACGGGATCACAAAACACTCCAAGGGAAAAGGGGCAATCATCCCACAGGATCCTGCGGAGCAGGCCGCTACCGTGGAGGGGGGGGTGGTGCGGGTGGCCGACGTCATCGCCTATGTGAACCATGACCTCGATGACGCGATCAGGGCCGGATTGCTCGCTGAGAAGGATATCCCTCAGGAGTACTCCGAAATTCTTGGTACAACCCACGGGGAGAGGATAGACGCCATGGTGAAGGATGTCATTTACAGCACGCTCTCCTCTCAGGGGGATGGGTTCGCCCTCTCCCTCAGCCCCCCCATACTGGAGGCCATGGTGAGGCTGAGGGATTTCCTCTACGAACGGGTGTATGAATCCGAGGTAGTCCATGAGGATTTCGTGAAGGCCTCCAAGATCTTGATAGAGCTCTATGAGCGGTTCACCTCGGATACCGACCTCTTTCTGCGAGAGATAGACAGGGATGAACTCTACGACGCCGCCGACACGTGCGTGTGCGATTACCTGGCCGGGATGACGGATAGATACGCCTTTTATCTCTATGAGAGGATATTCCTCCCGCGCCCCTGGGTGATCCTGTAACAAAGGAAGGAGAGGCAATGCTGGAAAAGGCCCTGGATAAGATTGCGGAACAGATCATCGCCCTGGACGAGGCCTCCTTGACTCAGTTGCGAAAAAAGTACCTGGACAAGCTCTTCCAGTTCGAGCCCACCAAGGAATGGGAGAAGGCGGTGATCACCTACTTCATCATCAACGGCGTGATCGCCAAGAACAACCTCTTCAATCACCACATCGTAGCCGCACAAAAAGGGGAGACACCAAAAAGACCTGAAGGAGGGCCAAAGAAGAAAAAAAACCGAAGACTGAAGGTCGTAAAATAGGGGGGAAACCCATAAAAAGGGGACAGGCTACTTTTTATAAAGAAGAAAAGGGGCCAGACTAAAAAAGTAGCCTGTCCCCTTTTTTATTTATGCGATTGTTAGAAAAATGATTGCTCCGCCCATTTGCATGTTTTGCATTCCTCAACAGTCATGGAGAAGATAATCGTCGAGGTTCGCTCAGCAATAGGTCGGGCGATCGATTGCCTCACGACATCCTGAAACGTATTGACATGTCCTGAGTAGATGTAGTGTAAGGGGCTTTTCAACTTAACTAGTTCAAAACCGTCCTTGTCCTTCAAGGAAAAGTCGAAGGATACGGAAAAAACAACCTCTTCAATTGGCTGACCCGTAATCTCTTTTCCCTTATATCGTTCTTTACGTGTAACTTTGTACTTTGAGGGCACCTTTTGTAAATCCACTTTGTCATTCTCGACTGAAATGATATACCCCAGATTGAGATCATCATTTCCTGCATTTGTTGTGGGTTTCAAGAACTTGGACTTCCCCCATATTCTTTTAACATCTGGGAAGGGAATATCGGAATTGAATGCGGCTTCAGTCGTAAATGAATACCCCCTTCCTGACTCACCTAGGTCTAGGGTTAGTTTTTTCCAGCCGAAGTTCTTCACAGCTCTCCCAGAGATGCCAAGGTAATATCCAATAGCTATTCCAATCGCCAGTAGGAGTACGCAAATTGCGATAACACTTTTCTGCCTAGTCATTTTTCACCCCTAAACAAAATATTTGAACCGATCTTAGAACACAAAAGCCTCTAAAGAGCGTACAACCCCTCAGAGGCTAATTTAATACCACCTTCCGGCAACCCGTGTTTTTCATCCCCACACTCCCAGAAGGTTAAAGGTTAGTTTGTTAGGTTACTCAAGGCCTGGAGAAATATACGAAAAACTTAGGGCAAAAGCTATGATTTGTCAATAAAAAAAGAGTTATGAGATCAAATCTTCCTCTCTGTTTCATGCCAACAATAAAAATTTGACCACTTTCCCCCTGCTTAGGGTTTTGGGTCGGCTGTTTTGCGTACCACAATCATAAGCTCCATTTCATCCAGATCGATATTTCTTCTGCCCCAGTTTCCCGCGGTGCCACCCCAGATGTTGAGAACCGATATGCCTGCAAGCCGGCAAAGCAAAACCAGTTCCGTGGGCACAAAAGCCCGTTCTCGAACCGCAATTGTCGGCATTCCTTCCTGCGGCGCGTGTTCCGACGATTCAACCATAGTCAGCGGGTCAAAGCGTCCTTCCGCTACGTCTTTATTGGTAAACTTGCGAATCATAAACGTCGCGTTGAGCACGGTGAGGACGGCCTTCGCCCTGGGTTTCAGGCTTCGGGAGATATTGCACAGGATGGAAAGTGGCTGATTAAACGGGTCATCCCTGTGACCAAGAAGACCGAAAGCCCCCTCGCACAGGCAAATCGCGCCATCGTATTTTGGGGGGAGCATGAACTGAGTCGCATCCCCGTGAATCCAGTTAACATGCACTTCGGCAGTCTTGGCTTTTTCTGCGGCTTTGGCCAGCATGTTCGCGGATACATCGATGCCCGTAACGGCATAACCCCGCTTAGAGGGCTAAGGGTCAGGTCTACACATTTCACAAGTAAAATATTAAAGATTGGCTTTTGTCAATTGTGTAGACCTGGCCCTATACTATAAGGGATTGGACTGAAAAAGTAGCCTGTCCCTTTTTTTCTCCTATTTCACTTATACGACTATGGGCTACATGACAAAGATTCAACCATGCCATTGAAAAATGTTTCCAACTTGTTAATAAGAACCCTTTCAACAAGTTTCACCAATTCCGGTGACAAGGCATCCGGATCAGTTTTATTGATTACAGAATCAGTATTATTGAGAAGGCATCTTATCAGCCTTTTACAGCTGGCTTTCAAAGTATTTTCTTTGCTACTTTCATCCAGATCTGCGTAATATTGGCTGCCTCTTTCATTCATTGTCAATAGGAACTTCTCTGCGCGTTCATCGTCAAAGTCAAGCTCATTTCTGATGTGATTTGTCCAGTTAATCTTTGTATTATTGAAAACAACTCCCAAGAATTTCTGCATAAAGTCTGAAGATGACATGGCGCGAGACATAGTTAGTCCCGTCCAAAAAAGGACGAAAGGAATAATTTCGAATAATTGCCTTGCGGTTTTTGTACTTTCATTTTCTTCTGTTCTTATTACGCTAGTCTCAAGGAAAAAAGAAGTTATCATGTCAACTGCTTTTTCCGTATGTTCGTATAGAATGGGCTCTAATTTCTCTTGCAATTCATCTACTGAGGCCGCCTGGTCTGCAAAAAAACGATTCCACAGATAATCTACAGCTTCTTCGGAGGGTGTTTTTTGTTCAGGTCCTATTTCATCAGCTGCCTTGTCCGTTTTCTTCCGGCGAAAATGATCGAAGAAACCCACTTTATTGACCTCCGTTGAATATGTTCTAACGCCCGGCCTGACAGTAGGGAAAAGGGGACAGGCTACTTTTTATGAAAAAGTTAAGGGACTAGGCTGAAAAAGTAGCTTGTCCCCTTTTTATCTCCTGAAGGAGTTGTTAGGCATCTCCTTTTTCTCCGAGAGCAATACTGACAATATTTTTGAGAGAAAGATATAGTTTCTCGGCTTCGTCCATTTTCGCCCTATGAGACTCCGGAGTAATCTCGATAGTCTTTTCCTTTCCGGAACGTGACACTGTCTGGATTAGAATCACGCCTTTGTAATCTCCTGGCGTCATATCAAGACCATGAGCTATTGAGTTACGCCATAACTTGAAGGCCTCAACTTCATTGAGAATAGTCCTCAACAGTTTCTGATCTTTGTCATCTAGCCCGAGCAACGGAGTCATTCCTCTTGTTATTTCAAGCTTGTCCTGAAACGTTAGGCCGTCTCTATACAAAAGCAGCCTGTAGAAGTCGTTCGATTTAGTTTCATCACTTACAAAATAGTCAGTGATCAGACGGTTGATCTCGTCTTCCATCCATAAAGCATAATGCGTCACCTCTCCAGTAACGATGGCGTCAAAGTCCTCTTTATCAAGCTCTTCATATCTCATTTGATTCTATGCCTAACAATTAATATACGACTTTCCTGTGTGTTCTTAGCATAGGTATATTATAGCATGTATACAGATGGTGGGAGCATATAAAAAGGGGAAGCAGGATTTGCTTCCCCTTCATCGTCTCCTTTTGTTTTCACTCGACCCTGTCGCTCTGCGACATCCCGCCATCCTATAAAATCTAGATTAATGAGCGGGACTTGAACCCTTTTTCACCTCCTCCGGCTTGCCACCGTCAGCCTGTTCATGGCCCGTTCCAAGGCACCCATAGACGAATAGAATTCCTTTTCTTCGGGGCTGAGGCTGAGTTGTTTCAACCGTTTCTCGGCCCGCTCCTTGGCCCGCTTGGCCCGCTCCACGTCTATCTCGGGGGGCAGCTCCGCGGCCTCGACTAAGATGGTAACCCGATCGGGGAGGACCTCCACGAACCCCCAGGTCACGGCCATATGCCGCTCCTCTTTGCCGGCGCGGTACATCACTTCACCGATCTTCAAGGTGGTGAAGAAGGGGGTGTGACCGGGCAAGACCCCGAACTCCCCCTCCGCCCCAGGGGCCGTGATCTCCTCAACCTCCTGGCTCAACACCAGGCGATGAGGGGTTACCACCTCCATGAGGAAATTGCCTGCCATGCGTTCTACTCCTCGGCTCTCATTCTTTCTGCCTTTTCCAGAGCCTCTTCGATGGTCCCCACCATGTAAAAGGCCTGCTCAGGGACGTCGTCGTGTTTGCCCTCCACCAGCTCCTGAAAACCCCTGACCGTATCCTCAAGCTTCACGTATTTTCCCTTGCTGCCGGTAAACTCCTCTGCCACGAAAAAGGGCTGGGAGAAGAATCGCTGGATCTTTCTGGCCCGCGACACGGTCAGCTTGTCGTCTTCGGAAAGCTCGTCCATACCCAGGATGGCAATGATGTCCTGCAGGTCTTTGTATTTCTGGAGGATCTGCTGGACATTCCGGGCCACCCGATAGTGGTCCTCCCCCACCACCTGGGCGTTGAGGATCTTGGAGGTGGAATCCAGGGGGTCCACCGCCGGATAGATCCCCAGCTCGGCGATCTGCCGGGAGAGGACGGTGGTGGCGTCGAGGTGGGCGAAGGTGGTGGCGGGTGCGGGATCGGTCAGGTCGTCGGCCGGCACATAGATGGCCTGGACCGAGGTGATGGAACCCTTGGTGGTGGAGGTGATGCGCTCCTCCAATTCCCCCAGGTCCGTGGCCAAGGTAGGCTGATACCCAACTGCCGAGGGCATCCTCCCCAACAGGGCCGAGACCTCGGAGTTGGCCTGGGTAAACCGAAAGATGTTGTCGATGAACAAGAGGACGTCCTGTCCTTCCTCGTCGCGGAAATACTCGGCGGCGGTCAGGGCCGAGAGTCCCACCCGGGCCCGGGCGCCGGGGGTCTCGGTCATCTGTCCGAAGACCAGGGCCGTCTTGTCCAGGACCCCTGATCCCTTCATCTCCAGCCAGAGGTCGTTCCCCTCCCTGGTCCGCTCCCCCACGCCTCCGAAGACGGAAAACCCGCCGTGCTGGGTGGCGATGTTGTGGATGAGCTCCATGATGATCACAGTCTTGCCGACCCCGGCGCCGCCGAAGAGGCCGACCTTGCCGCCCCGGGGGTACGGTTCTAGGAGGTCGATCACCTTGACCCCCGTCTCCAGGAGTGAGACATTGACGTCCTGATCCACAAAGGAGGGGGCCGGACGATGAATGGGGTAGCTCTTGTTGGTGGCGACCGGTCCCTCTTCATCCACGGGTTCGCCGATCACATTGAGAATCCGGCCGAGGACCTCCTTGCCCACGGGTATGGTGATGGGGGCGCCGGTATCGAAGCCCTTCATCCCCCTGACCAAGCCATCGGTGGTATCCATGGCCACACACCTGACCGTGTTCTCCCCGATGTGCTGGGCAACCTCCGCAACCAAGTTCTCTTTCTGATCGCTTATCCGGGGGTTGGTGAGTCTGATCGCGTTAAAGATGGCGGGGAGCTCCCCTTCCTCGAACTCGATATCGATGACCGGCCCGATTACCTGTATGATTTTTCCTTCCTGCCTCTTCTCTTTCTTCATCGTCCGCGCCTTTCTCTTTGTTGTCCTATTCTGAGAGTAAAACCCTTGCTATTAGTCGAAAACCCTTAGTTCGATCCTTTTCACAACAGGATTCAAGGGTCCAATCCCGCTCCTTAATTTAGATTTTATAGGATGCGGGATCCCGCAAAGCGGGAGGGGTCTAGGGTTCAACAAACATGCCGCAGGTGACCCTTTGGCCATTTGAATGATTTTCACCCGAACCCTGCCGCTTGCGGCATCTCGCTACCGTAAATATATATTGTGTCGCTTTGCGACATCCTGCTTTCCTTAGACTTGAAATTTAAGGAGCAGGGCTGAGTGAGATGGAATCCTCGCATCCTTGACCCCTTTAGTTTTCTTTCAGGTGCTATCTCAGCGCCTCCGCACCGCCCACGATCTCCAACATCTCCGTGGTAATGGCGCTCTGGCGCGCCTTGTTATACACAAGGGTAAGCTTCTCGATCATGTCCTGGGCGTTTTCCGTGGCGGCACCCATAGCCGTCATCCTCGCCCCATGCTCCCCGGCCAACGACTCCAGCAGGGCCCGATATATCTGAATCTCCACATACCGCGGCAGGAGTTCGGACAGAATGGCTTCGGCCGACGGCTCATAGATGTATTCCACCGCCGGATAATCCGATTCCGCCTCCAAGGGCTCGATGGGGAGGAGGTCTTTTATCACGACCCGCTGGACCAGGGGGGAGCGGAACTCGTTGTAGACCAGAAAGACCCCGTCAACGGCCTCGCTCGTATATGCCTCCACCACATCCTTGCCGATGGCCGCCGCCGCTTGATAGTCGGTCTCCGGAAAGCGGCCTACGTAGTCTCTGGTAATGGGGACCTGCCTGCGGCGGAAGTAGTCCAGCCCCTTCCTCCCCATCATGGTGAGGGAGATCTCCGCGTAGCGCGTGCGATTTTCCTGAATAAACCGCTCCACGCTCCGAAAGACATTCTGGTTGAAGCTCCCGCACAGCCCCCGATCGGTGGTGATGGCCAACAACTCCACACGCTGCATCTCCCGCCGGACCAACAAGGGGTGCGCCGTGGGATCTGTCCTGAGGCTCAGGCTCTGCAGGACCTCCCGCATCTTATCGGCATAGGGACGGGCCTCGATGATCCGCTCTTGGGCACGTCGCAGCCGGGCCGCAGCCACCATCTTCATGGCCCGGGTAATCTGCTGGGTGCTCTTGATACTGCCGATTCTGCGGCGCAGGGCCTTGAGGCTGATCATCTCGGTTCACTCCTTCAGGGGACGAAAACCTCCTTGAACTCCTCAAGGATCTTGTGGATCCGCGCATCAAGGGCCTCATCCAGTTCCTTCTTTTTATCGATCTCTTGGTAAATATCGGCGTGTCTGTCCTCGATGAACTGGTAGAGCTCCTGCTCATACCGTTGCAGCACAGAGACGGGGTAGCTGTCCAGGAAGCCGTGGACCCCGGCATAGATGACCATGATCTGTTTGGCCACCGTCAGGGGTTGATACTGCCCCTGCTTCAAGATCTCCACCAGGCGCTCACCCTTGGCCAGCTGGGCCTGCGTCGCCTTATCGAGGTCGCTGCCGAACTGGGCAAAGGCGGCCATCTCCCGATATTGAGCCAGGTCCAGACGCAGAGAGCCCGCCACCTGCTTCATCGCCTTGATCTGGGCGTTCCCGCCGACGCGGGAGACGGACAACCCCACGTTGACGGCGGGCCTGATCCCGGAATAGAAGAGGTCGGTCTCCAGGTAGATCTGGCCGTCGGTGATGGAGATGACGTTGGTGGGTATATAGGCGGATACGTCCCCGGCCTGGGTCTCGATGATGGGCAGGGCCGTCAGGGATCCCTCTCCCAATTTTTCGTTGAGCTTGGCAGCCCGTTCCAGCAGCCGCGAGTGGAGGTAGAAGATATCGCCGGGATAGGCCTCCCGGCCAGGGGGTCGGCGCAACAGCAGCGACATCTGACGATAGGCTACAGCGTGCTTGGAGAGGTCGTCATAGATGCACAGGGCGTGTCTCTTGGTATCGCGAAAGTACTCACCCATGGTACAGCCGGCGTAGGGGGCAATATATTGGAGAGGTGCGGGCTCGCTCGCCGTGGCCGAGACCACGGTGGTGTACTCCATGGCCCCCTGTTGGCTGAGTTTGTCAACCACCTGGGCTACAGTGGACTGCTTCTGCCCGATGGCCACATAGAAGCAGTAGACATCCTTTCCCTTCTGGTTGATGATGGTATCCACGGCCAGGGCGGTCTTGCCCGTCTGGCGGTCGCCGATGATAAGCTCCCGCTGCCCCCTCCCGATGGGGATCATGGAATCGATGGCCTTGATACCGGTCTGGAGGGGCTCCTTCACGGGAAGGCGCCATACCACCCCCGGGGCCTTCTCCTCGACATTGCGATATTCCGTGGCCTCGATGGGCCCCTTGCCGTCGACGGGCTGCCCCAGGGGGTCCACCACCCTCCCGACCAGGGGTTCACCGACAGGGACCTGGACGATCCGCCCGGTCCTCTTCACGACGTCCCCCTCTTTCACATAGCGGTCTTCTCCCAAGAGCGCTGCCCCCACATTATCTTCCTCCAGGTTGAGGACCATCCCCATGACCCCGTGGGGAAACTCGAGGAGCTCTCCGGCCATGGCCTTTTCCAGACCGTAGAGCCTGGCGATGCCGTCCCCCACCGAGAGGACCACCCCGGTTTCGCTCACCTCGACCTTCTTGTCGTAGTCCTTGATCTGCTTCTCAATGATCTCGCTTATCTCTTCCGCCCGTATCTGCATCGCCTCTTACCCCTTTGCTAAGGTTTCTCTCAATCTCGCCAACTGCGTCTTGATACTGCCATCGTATACCATCCCCTTGATCCGCGCCACCACCCCGCCGATGAGCGAAGGGTCTGTCTCCACCTCCATGATCACCTGTTTCCCCACCAACCCCTGCAATCCGTGCGTCAGCTCCTCTAGTTTTTTCTTGGAAAGATCCTGGGCGGTGACCAGCGTGACCCGCGCCCTCCCGGCGGCCTCATCCACGAGCTCCCGGTAGAGGGCGGTGATGTCCGGCAGGTATCTCATGCGGTTCTTGTCCACCAGGAGGTGGAGAAAATTGATGATGATGGGACTCAGGCGCAGGCGCTTCCCTAGCTCCTTGATGATGGCCTGTCGTTGGGCGACATTAAAGGTGGGATTGCTCAAGACCGCACTGAGCTGCTCTTCTTGCTGAAAGAGTGAGGTGAAGGCATCAAGCTCCTCCCAATAGGTATCGTACTTGCCGTCCTCCTGTCCGATATTCATGAGGGCCTTGGCATACCGGCGAGCGATCTTTCTGTTGATCACTGCAAGCCCCTCACCCGCTCGATGTATTCATCCACGAGCCGCTCGTGATCCTGTGGTTTCAGGTGTTTCTTCAGCAGGTCCTCGGCCAGTTGCACGGTCATGGAGGCCATCTCCTCCTGCAATCGCGCCTTCACCATCTTCAGCTCCTGCTGGGCGGCGAGTTCTGCCTGCTTTTTGATTTTTTCGGCCATCTGCCGGGCCTCTTGGATGATGCGCTCTTTCTCCCGCTCCCCTTCCTGGATCAACTGCTGGCGAATCCGTTCGATTTCCTGATCTAAGTTCTTTAGCTTCGCCTCATACTCGTCAAAGGCCTTTTCCCCTGCTTGTTTGGCCTGCTCGGCCTCCTCGATGGCGGTCCTGATCGATTCTTGCCTCTTTTTCAGAAAGGATACGAGGGGCTTTTTGGCAAATACATAGATGACGGTGACAAACACCGCAAAATTGAATATTTTAAACGCCAGGTCCCACCACATACCCACCGGATTTGCTCCTTTCTATTTGAGGCTCCTGCCCAGGATCTTCTCGGCGATCTCCCGAGCCATGGCCTCCTTGTTCCGCTCCAATTCGGTCATGGCCTGCCGGCCTTCCTGCGCGATCTGGGCCTTTATCACGGGGATCTCCCCTTCAACCTCTTTTTGGACCGTATCGACCAATTGTTTGCCCTCGTGCGCCCCTGTCTCCTGGATGCGCCCCTTCTCCGCCAGGGCCTGGAGCTGACCCTTGTTCAACCCCTCTTCAAACCGGAGGCGGCGTCTCTCCGCCTCCCCCTGGAGCCTGGCAGCCTCCTGTTCATCCCCACTGATCTTGTTTTGGCGCTCATCGAGGAACCTGAGGAAGGGTTTAAAGAAGATCTTATTCAAGACGATCATCAGGAAGATGAAGAGACAAACCTGGATAAGCAGGCTGCTATTGATATCTATCACGCCGTGCTCCTCTTCCTGTTTATTGCCTTATAATCGAACCAAAAATGTCCTTTTTCCTTAGCTTTCATAAGAACATTGTGAAATATTTTACCAGGAAACATTTTTTTTGCAAGCCCTAAATTTACCTTGGGGGCCATTAACTATTATTTTTGGGCCTTCGGTCTTCGGCACCGGCTCATTGACCGGCGGGCCGAAACCCCTCATTCCCGCACGTGCCTTACGTCCCTCACGGGAGGTTCAGGGGGAGCGAGATCTCCCCCGGGGGGAAGTCGCTCCCCAGCCTCCGATACTCCTGCCGTATCTCCTCCAAAGAGATGTCTTCACCCTGTCCCCGGCGCACGAGGAGTTGGA
>Ga0307445_10001937_pt1 | contig 11537 bp, 7 predicted proteins | sample SalMarSW160330MG_FD_202147 | JGI IMG/M metagenome (GOLD analysis project Ga0307445, IMG submission 202147) | Salt marsh sediment microbial communities from the Plum Island Ecosystem LTER, Massachusetts, United States - SW1603-30 | ecosystem: Environmental > Aquatic > Marine > Intertidal zone >...
GAAATGCTCGACAGGTTTAGTATAGTGGCCAAAAAAGATCTTTTCCCTGTTCAGCTTTCAGGCGGTCAGCAGCAACTTGTCGGAATAGCCAGAGCAATTGTAGGCAAACCTAAATTGTTGCTGGCCGATGAACCAACAGGTAATCTGCATACTGACCAGGGGAAGCAAATAATGGAGCTCCTTAAAATCCTTAATAATGAGGGCATTACTATAATTCAGGTTACGCATAATGAGCAGTTTGCATTGTACGGAAGCCGTATAATACGTCTTATTGACGGAATGATTTCCAGTGATAAAAGAACCTGATCAGATTTATAGATATATGTAATCTGAAAACTATAAAAATGTTCAGGAATTATATAAAAACCGCAATTAATTTATTGATGAAAAAAAAGTTTTTTTCATCAATAAATATTATCGGATTAGCCCTGGGAATAACAGCGTGTTTGTTAATATTGATATATGTAGTAAACGAATTAAGCTATGAAAGCTTTCAGGAAAACAGGCACAATATATACCGTATTGCACTCGAATGGGGGACTGAAGGTAACATAATGAAGTTTGCAGGATCGATGCCGGCGCTGGCTCCTGCATTGAAAGAAGAAATCGCTGAGGTCGAGGAAGCCGTCCGCATAAGGAAAGATTACGATGCTGTTATCAAAACCACGGATAACCAGGAAATTAAGGAAAATAATTTGTTCTTTGCAGATCAGGGAATTTTTAATATTTTTTCATTTGACTTAAACTATGGCGACGCGGAAAATGCACTGACGGATCCGTTTTCAGTAGTTATTTCGAAAAAGATTGCAACAAAGTATTTTGGCGATATTGTTCCTCCGGGACAGGAACTATTGTACCATGACACTCCGTTAAAAATAGCGGGTGTTATGCTTGATATCCCTGAAAACACACATTTAAATTGTGATCTGATAGTCTCTTATTCCACCCTTAAAGCTATGGGTGAAATAGTTGAGCATCCATGGAACCAATGGGGTGATGATCTTACTTATGTTTTGCTGAAGAACAAAACATCTTCAGGTACTATCATCCCAAAACTAAACGATCTTCTTTTAAAAAATGCAGGCGAATGGCTTGCCTCAAGGATGAAGTTTGAAATGCAACCTCTGAGCGAGATTCATTGGGAGACAGATACCCGGGGAGATATCGGGGCAAAAGGGAATAAAACTTATGTCTATATATTCCTCTCTGCAACCATTTTTGTCCTTGTGATAGCTTGTTTCAATTTCTTGAATCTCTCCATATCTCAATATCTGGGCAGGATGAAGGAAGTAGCGATCCGTAAAACATTTGGAGCTCAAAAGAAACAGATGATAGTGCAGTTTATGACGGAATCTCTGGTAGTAATCCTGATTTCATGCCTGATAGGAGTATTCCTTTTTGAGCAATTCTATACTGATCTTTATTCTTACCTGGGTACTGTCTATGTTTTGGCTAAGAATCATTTCATAACATTGTCTTTAATAGTATTTATATTAATTATTATAGTGGGAGCCACCGCAGGAGGATATCCCGCAATTTATATTTCCAGATTCAGGCCGATAGAAATTTTGCATAAAGAGACATTCGGCTTAAACAAAAAACTAACACTACGCAAGCTGTTGATCATGGTTCAGTTTTCCATTTCCATTATTCTTCTGGTCGGGACAATCATCATCTTTCGTCAATTAAATTATATGAAAAATTCTAGTCTTGGCTTTGTAAAGGAGAACGTGGTTCTCTTAAATTTCCCCGGAACAAACCAGGCAATTAACTCTAAATATGATGTTTTAAGAGATGAACTTTTAAAAAACTCAAATATCCGCTATGTCTCAGGAGCATACACTGTACCGGGCATAAACAGCCAGATGAATATAAGTGTAAGAACTGAAGGGACCCCATCAGATAATTCTATCAATATACAGGCACTACCGGCTGATTATGCATTTGTGAAATCGATGGGACTGGAAATTGTTGAAGGGCGGGATTTTTCCAGGAATTATTCAACTGACAGGTATGAGAGTGTCCTCATTAGTCAGGCTGCTGTTGCCTCACTGGGATTAAAAAACCCAGTGGGAACAAAATTAATGATTCCGGGGGAAGAAAATGAAAACGGAGTTAATGTTATTGGAGTGTTTAAAGATTTCCATGTTAGATCGTTCCATGAAAAGATAAATCCGATGTTGATTTATATAAATCCTGAGATGTATATTACTATAGTGCTAAGATTAAATCCACAGAATATTGATGGGACACTTGAATATGTAGAAAAAACCTGGAGCAATATTTTACCGGGGATTGGTCTGAATTACAGGTATCTTGAAGATGCCTATAATAACCAGTATGGTCCGGTAGAAAAAAGCGGCTTTTTATTATTGCTTTTTACGATGACGGCATTATGCATCTCATGTCTTGGATTGTTCGGTTTTGCCTCCCTGGTTATAAGCAGGAGGAAAAAAGAGGTTGGCATAAGAAAGGTTATGGGAGCACCGGTATCAGACATATTACTCCTTTTATCAGGCCAGGTTACTGTCTGGATCCTTACATCAAGTCTGATTGCCTGTCCTGTTGCTTATATCCTTGTCAGGAAATGGCTACAGGATTTCGCATTCCAGGTGAAAATCTCATGGTGGATTTTTCTGGCAGCTGTTTGTTTTGAACTGATAATTGCTTTACTTACAGTGGGTTGGCTTACCTGGCTGGCAGCAACAAGAAACCCGGTCGAAGCATTACGATATGAATAATCTAAGAATTCTAATATGGGTAAATTAATATTCATTTTAAGGGTAAACATCCGTAATTTATTTACCAATAGAAAATTTGCATTGATAAATATAATCGGGTTATCTGTTGGAGTAACTGCCAGTATGTTAATACTCCTTTATGTTCGATATGAAACCTCTTTTGATAACTTTAATCCAAGTGCAAAGAATATATACCGGATAGTTGAAAGTAATATACAGGATGGCTCAATCGGGGCATCAACTCCCCTGGCTTTGTCGGATGTTTTGAAAAAGGATTATCCCGAGATAAAAAATGTAATCGGATTGATGAGTACAATAAATGATTTGAAAATCGGTGAAGATAGATTTGAAAATATCAGAGGAGCAGTTGTTGAAAAGGAGTTTTTTCCTCTTTTCAATTTCCCATTGATATCAGGTAACCAGAGTACTCTTTTTAAGGATCCTTTTGAAGCTGTTATTACCAGAACCCTCGCTGAAAAACTCTACGGAAACATTGATGTATTAGGAAAAACATTTGAATATGAGACCTTTACTTTTAAAGTTACTGGAATAATAAATGATATTCCATCAAATTCAATATTTGATTTTGAATACTTCCTTTCCGATAATTTCAGATATGTATATTTTACCGATATACATGAACGATGGTATCATTTCGGGCTTTACACTTTTGTAACATTTAATGGTAATAAGGTTCCTGATAGATTTGAAAATATACTTACCAATATTGAAAAACAATACTATCCTGATTTTATGAGAAACAGGCATAATTATCTGGTGACTCAATTTTTTGGCAGCCATCTGAACTCTACGCTTGAGAACGATATTGTGCCCGGTGTTAATCCGGCTTACCTTTGGATACTTTCGGCAATTGCATTGGGAATATTGGTGATTGCATGCCTGAATTTCATGAATATATCAATTGCGAATACCGGGAAAAGAAATATTGAAACTGTTATCAAGAAGGTAAACGGGGCTTCTCCCGGGGTTCTTATTGGTGATTTCTTTGCTGAGATAGCTTTTTTGGTAGTCACCAGCCTTATAATCTCCTTTTTTGGTGTATATTTTTTATTGCCCTTTTTCAATAATCTGATAGGAAAGAACATTATCGTAGATCTTTCAGATCCAATATTCTGGTTTGGGACCATTGGATTTGGAATTTTATCAATATTGATCTCCGGACTTTATCCTTCTATTGTATTATCCAGGCCGTCTCCCATAAAGGTTCTGCTTCACAACAGGGAGTCGGATAAAAACAAAATGACTTTTCAGAAAAGTCTTGTTGTGCTTCAATTTACAATAACCATAATATTAGTTGTTGCTCAACTTTTTATCTTCAAACAGATCTCTTTCATGCGGAACCATGATACGGGATTTAATAAAGAGAACCTTATAACTATACCAGTTCGGTCACTTGGATATAGTGGCAATGAAAGGATGAATAATACTACCCTTTTTACCAATACATTAGAAAAATATTCAGCACAGTATGGCTATGGTAATACCTCTGTTACTGAATTTGTTCCCGGATTCGGATTCAGAAATAACTTTAAAATCTATCCTGAGGGAAATGAATATCCCGATGGACTTGAGCTACTCTCCTGCGATGTGGATGAAAATTTTATTGATGTTTTCGGAATGAAATTATTAAATGGAAGGTTTTTCTCAAAAGATTATTCAACTGACAATAATGCATTAATAATTAATGAATCAGCATGGAAAAAGCTTGGATGGAAAGATCTTGACGGGAAAAAGTTTGGATTAATTACCAGGGACAACAGTAAGGAAGTAATAGGTGTAATAAACGATATTAATGTCACATCCTTGCAATATCCTGTTCGTCCAATGATTTATCAATTTGGTCGTCATCACAACTATCCGGGATACATTACAATCAAAATAAATCCTGATAAAAAGTCAGAGACAATTGAATTTATAAAAACACAATGGAATGATATGTTTCCGGGAATCCCGTTTGCATTTGAGAGTATTGATGAAAAATACAGGGATGCCTATGATGCGGAGGAGAAGCTGGCAAGGATAACCGGAATATTTTCGTTTCTTGCGATATTCTTATCGTTAATGGGAATTTTCGCATTAAGTACTCTTGAAGCTGATAAGAGAACCAAGGAGATAGGTATAAGGAAGATTAACGGTGCAAAAGTTACAGAGATACTGTCAATGCTGAATAAAGACTTTGCAAAATGGGTTATTGTAGCATTTTTAATTGCTTGTCCGGTAGCATGGTATTTCATAAGCAGGTGGATACAGAACTTTGCCTATAAAGTCGACTTAAACTGGTGGGTATTTGCTATTGCAGGAATATTAATTCTTGGGATTGCTTTACTTACCGTTAGCTGGCAGGCATGGAGAGCTGCAACGAGGAACCCTGTCGAAGCGTTGAGGTATGAATGACCCCCTCTGCCTCACAGATTCGGCTTCTTACAAAACAACACAATATCATTGTGGTTAATCCTTATTTATCCTACTTTTGAATCCAAATTCTGATTTATGAAAGTATATAAGTTCGGAGGGGCATCAGTCAGGGATGCCGGAGGAATCAGGAATCTGGCTAAAATAGTTACTGATGAGGCAGATTATCTTATTGTAGTTGTTTCTGCATTCGGAAAAACAACAAACGCGCTTGAGAAAGTCCTCAGGTCATGGCTTGCAGGTGAACAAGATTATAAAGACCATCTGGACAACATTTACAGCTATCATTCATCTGTTGCAGAAGATATTTTCCCTTCCGGAAATTCAGCAAAAAGTAAAATAGAGAATTCATTTTTAAAGCTTAAAGAGTATCTGAAATCAGTTAAAGGATCAGGATATGACTTTGAATATGACCAGATTGTATCATACGGTGAATTATGGTCGACAATAATAGTAGCGGAATATCTTATTAAATCAGGGATCAATATAAAGTGGGTGGATATAAGGGATAACCTGCTGACCGACGACAGGTACAGAGATGCCAATGTATTGTGGGATGAAAGTTCGGACAGGATTAAAAATTGTTTTACTTTCAGAGATCATAATGTTTACCTGACCCAGGGTTTTATTGGCGGCACCCTGGAAGGAAAAACCACAACCCTTGGGCGGGAGGGATCTGATTATACTGCTGCAATCCTTGGCAATATACTTAATGCAGAGAGTGTTACAGTATGGAAAGATGTTCCGGGTCTGTTAAATGCCGATCCTAAATGGCTGACTGATGCAAGTAAGCTTGATGAGATGTCATACAGGGAGGCTGTAGAGATGACCTTCTCCGGAGCAAAAGTAATTCATCCCAAAACAATAAAACCACTTCATAATAAGAACATTCCGCTTTATGTAAAGTCATTTCTTGCTCCTGATACAGAAGGAACCCTCGTAACAGATGATCCTGTCCTCAGACAAATTATTCCTGTTTTTATAAAGAAAGAGTGCCAGATACTGATTTCAATTCTACCGAAAGACTTATCTTTTGTAATGGGGGATAACCTGAGCCGGATATTTTACATGTTTACAGAAAAAGGTATCATGGTTAACCTCGTTGAGGCAAGCGCCGTAAGCATTGATGTATGCGTTGATGATGAAAGATCCAAGGTCGATGCCCTGCTTGAGATACTGAAAGATGAATTTTTAGCTATCTACAACGAAAATGCAGAGATACTTTCCATAAGGCATTACACACCTGAGGCAATAGAACGAATAACAACCGGAAGGGAAATACTCCTTGAGCAGAGAACACGAAGTACAGTAAGGTTTGTAGTAAGAAAGGCTTAATGGCATAAAGGCTTAACGGCATAATGGCACAACGGCTCATTGGCCTAACAAAGTAAAATACCTTTACGCCTTATCTTATCTGTCAAACACCAGCCTTTGCCCCCTGTAATCCTCGTCGATCATACCTTTATTATATACTACGGTTCCGTTTACGATTGTCATCATTACTTTCGATCTGAAAGTTGTCCCTTCAAATGGCGACCAATCGCATTTATATAATATGTTATCCCCTGATACAGTCCATGGATTATCCGGATCGACAAGACAGAGGTCTGCTTTGTAATTCTCCCTTATAAATCCCCTTCCTTTAATATTAAACAGAACAGCAGGCCCGTGGCACATCTTTTCAATAATTTTTTCAATGCTGAATATTTTATTATGCCACAATTCAAGCATGACAACCAGTGAATGCTGAACCAGAGGACCGCCGGAGGGTGCTTTGAAATAACTGTTCGTTTTTTCTTTCAGCGTATGAGGAGCATGGTCAGTTGCAATAACATCAATCAGATCATTCCTGACTCCGTTACGCAACGATTCTCTGTCGTATTTGGTCTTGATTGCCGGATTCCATTTTATCCTTGTACCAAGTTCATCATAAAAGGAGTCGTCAAACCAGAGATGATGAACACAAACCTCGCCGGTTATTCTTTTTTCATTTAACGGTAATTCATTATTGAAAAGCTTCATTTCATCAGCCGTTGAAAGATGAAGGACATGGAGCCTTGTATTATATTCCCTGGCTAATGCTATTGCATGGGATGATGAGCGGAAGCAGGCTTCGCGGCTCCGAATAAGAGGATGCATTTTAACCGGCACATCCTCTCCGTATTTTTTCCAGAATGTTTCGGTGTTTCTTCTTATGGTGGGCTCATGTTCACAATGTGTTACCACCGGCATAGTTGCCTGTCTGAATATTGCACGGAGGGAATTCTCATTATCTACGAGCATATTCCCTGTTGATGATCCCATGAAAACCTTAATGCCGCATACTCTGGCGGGATCGGCTTTCATAATTTCATTAATATTATCGTTTGTTGCTCCTATATAGAAAGAATAATTAATAAGGGAATTTTCAGATCCAAACCTGTACTTGTCATCCAGAGCTTCAATAGTAACAGTCTGGGGTATAGTGTTGGGCATATCCATAAATGATGTTACCCCGCCTGCCGCAGCAGCCTTTGTATCGGTAAAAATATCACCTTTATGTGTTAATCCTGGTTCCCTGAAGTGGACCTGATCATCAATTACTCCAGGGATAAGAAGTAATCCTGATGCATCAATTATTTTCGCATCTGACGATGCTTTTACCTGTTCGGGAAATCCTATTGCAGAAATAATCTCATCCTTAATAAGCAAATCGCCCCTGTAAATCCGTCCCTCATTAACTATTGTGGCGTTTCTTATTAATATATTGCTCATTATTAATGATTTTACACGCCGTCTCCTTCAACTTCTTAACCCACCCCCAGCCTTCGCCTTTGGCTACGGCCGGCAAAGCTAACCCCTCCCAGGAGGGGAACTTGTTGACTTCAACTCTTCAACATTCTTCTTATACTTCACAAACCAGCTCCTGAACTTCATTCTCAACACCCCCCATAAAGCTTCATTAAAAACTCCGCCTGTCATTTTTGATGAGCCAAGTTTTCTATCTGTGAAAATAATCGGTACCTCAACAATCTTATATCCGAGTTTCCAGGCAATAAATTTCATTTCAATCTGGAAGCTGTACCCGACTGATTTTATGTGATATTGGTTGATATTTTCAAGTACCTCCCTTTTATAACATTTGAATCCGGCAGTTGTATCCATTATTTTCATACCGGTAACCATTCTCACATAAATTGAGGCAAAATATGACATGAGAACCCTTGATAGAGGCCAGTTCACAACATTAACACCGCTGATATACCGGGATCCAATTGCTACATCGGCATCTCCGTTTTTACATATATTAAAAAGCCTTACCAGATCAGCCGGATCATGGGAAAAATCAGCATCCATTTCATATATGTAGTCATACCCTCTCTCAAGAGCCCAGTTAAAACCTGTCATATATGCAGTGCCCAGTCCAAGTTTTGCTGGTCTTTCAATCAGATGCAGATTGTTAAATGATCCCTTGAGATTTTTTACAATTGCAGCTGTACCGTCGGGAGAATTATCATCAACTATCAGAATATCAAATGCAACATCCTGGGCTGAAATAGCCTTTATCAAAGCTTCAATGTTCTCACTTTCTTTATATGTCGGTATAATAACTATATTTGACATTGCATCGATATTATTGCGAAAATAAGGAAATAAAGTTAATAGTAAATACTACATGCTGATTATTTGGTAAATAAGAGCCTCAATCATAATATTCCGGTAAACGGATCCATTATGATTGCAGGGGAAAACAGATTGTTAAAGCATGATTATCTCTGTATATAAGAAAATAATACCGGTTCTTGTTATTTTGCTGCTTATCAACGGTATAGGATATTCACAGGAGAAAATATGGCGGGTTGGTTTGTTCTCTTTCTTTGATAATCTTGAATTTGGAGGTTCTGAAGTTAAGATACCTCAGACAATGTCGGGGATTATGTTCGCCCCGGAGGCCGGATTAAAATGGGATTCAGTTCATAAATTAAGCATCGGAGTAAACCTTATGCATGAATTCGGGAGCCGGAAAACAATTCAGAATTTTTATCCGACAGCATATTATGAACTGACAAAGGGACCTTTGAATTTTATCATGGGGGCATTCCCGCGCGACAAGGTTACAGGTAACTACCCGCGCCTTTTTATACAGGATTCAATAAGCTATTATCGGCCAATTGTAGAGGGCATCTTTCTTGAATACCGTCGTAACGGAAATTATGTTAAAGCATGGCTCGACTGGACAGGACGGATGTCGGAGACTGTTAATGAGGCATTTATCGCCAGTATCAGCGGAAGATATAATTACGGTTTATTTTATGTAGAGCATTTTGGACATATGTATCATTATGCCGGCAAAATGAATCCGTTAGTCAGTGAAGCTTATCATGATAATCTGCTCTTTAAGACCTCCGCAGGGATCAATCTGTCGGATAAAACATTTCTGAATGTATTTGAAACAAATGCAGGGTGGGTGGCTGGATTTGAAAGGGCCAGAGCTGATAATACGGGCTGGATCAAAATGTACGGATTACTGATGGAAGCCAGGATTGAATATAAAGGAATAGGTTTGTTTAATACCTATTACATTGGAGATGGTTTGATGAGATTCTATGAGGATTATGGCAGTGATCTCTACTGGGGCGATCCGATATACAGGGCAAAAAAATATAACCGCACCGATATGTATCTGACTTTTTACAGGAACCGTACTATAAATATGGAACTGACATACTCACTGCATTTTCTCGAAAACCGGATGTACCATGAGCAAATGCTTAAGATAAGGATAGATCTTAATAACCTGTAGATCAGTATTAATATACCTATATCCGGATTATCAGCAGTGACAGATAATTCCTGATATTAATTTCAGATTTTTTCTACTTCTTTTCTTGTCAGGAATAAATCAATTTATATATTTGCACCCGCTTTAGGTGTAAAAGTCTTACCTTTGGTATCCTGAAGTACACAATTTTAAGATAGTTCTTTGATTTCAAAGTAAAAGGTTCAAAGTTCAAACCCGGGACCTTGAACCTTAAACTTGAATAGTCTCGTAGCTCAGTCCCGATTTGAACGAAGTCATGATGACTTCGTAATCAAATCGAGGATCCTCGAAAAACTACGAAATCAAAGATTTCGGTTTTTCGGGATTGGTTATTTGCACTGTTATTAAGCAGATAATCAAAAAGGGAAGTAGTAAAAATATTTAAGTCCCGTAGCTCAGTTGGTTAGAGCGCTACACTGATAATGTAGAGGTCCCCGGTTCAACTCCGGGCGGGACTACTTGGGGAATTAGCTCAGTTGGCCAGAGCACCTGCCTTGCACGCAGGGGGTCAAGGGTTCGACTCCCTTATTCTCCACCTCCGCCCTACGAAGCCTTGGCGAAGTAGGGCTTCGCCCTTTCGCAGGCTTCTCCGGGCTTACACCTACGCCAAGGCTACGGTGCAGAAACACGGTGGACACAGTCCATAGTTGATTATTAAAGAGTTAGGACAAGCCTGGCTCTTTTTTATTTTATAGGGTTGCAATATGGTTGCAACATTCTTGATCAGCTGGGCACACAGAAAATAAAGCGCACACAGTGATGATATTTATCAGAGTAAACAAACTCACAAAGATCCAAAGTGGTTTTTTTGTCCTAATAAAACTAATTCGTATGATAATATCTGCCGAGATTAAAATGAAGATAAATTCTTTGGGAATGGATCTGGCTATTGATTAAACCTATAATCTTTGAAAAAATTCCAAATTTCAACACTTGCATTAAAATCCTGATTGGTATTCCCTGCTGGGTAACCAGCTGGACCAGCACCAGGCCAAGTATGTCCTCCATTGATCACTTTGTAATAAATTACCTTGGTTTTGTTGGTGCAATTTGAATAACTAATCTTTTCTACTGTACATTCATCAGTTGGATCTATATCTGATAAAATTGTAGTGTCAGCGGAAAAACAATTATTAAAATTAATCCAGTAGTTTACAGTCTGATCTGCTGAATTCCAGCCCATGATACCTCTAAAAGGTACCCACGGATCTTCAGTGCCATGAATCTAAAGAACCGGCATGGTATAAAGTGGATTACAATTGGCTGCGGTACTAGTTGAAATAACCCCAGAGACAAAGGATTCTTTTCTCCGCTAATAAGAGCATCATCAGATAAATCATGAAGAGAAGTAGAAATACTTTTGCTCCATATTATGAAATGTTTATGAAAAAGAATACCTCGGAATTTATTTTATAGGATATTTAAGATTCAAAAGGGAAGTCAACTTAGAAGAACAAATATTTATTTACTCCAATGCTTTATTAAGTTTGTCAATATCTTCATTGTTTGGAATAAAACTGGTACTTGCAAAATCAATTTGCCAAATATCATTGACCTTAACG
>Ga0307445_10001938_pt1 | contig 11536 bp, 7 predicted proteins | sample SalMarSW160330MG_FD_202147 | JGI IMG/M metagenome (GOLD analysis project Ga0307445, IMG submission 202147) | Salt marsh sediment microbial communities from the Plum Island Ecosystem LTER, Massachusetts, United States - SW1603-30 | ecosystem: Environmental > Aquatic > Marine > Intertidal zone >...
ATAGGCGGGGATCTCAACAGCGCAAACATAGCTCAGTACGGCATCCGGGAGCATTATTCCCGTTTCTTTATCCATTACAGCCTTCAGGAACTTATCAGTTCCTACCAGTCCCTTCATTACAATATCTGCCTTACCGCTTTTTGCAAGTCTTACAGCTTCGGCTGCTGCTTCTGACTCGTCGTCAATATCGGTTATTTCAAATTTCTTATAATCGATACCCTTTTTTATGCATGTATTTTTTATTTCACCGGCCTTTCCTATCATCAGGGCTTTAACAAATCCTTCATCAACTGCCCTGTTGATAGCGCCCACAGTATTTATATCCTGTGCCCAGGCAACGGCAATAACATGCTTCTTCTTAAGGATCAGCACATTTTCTACCATCTGATCAAGGGAGCTGATCATAGTGAGATTATTTGCTGGCAGCTGCAGCTAAAAGAATACTGTAGTATTTTGCCTGTTCCGAGTCTGATCTTGATGTCAGCACAATTGGAACCCTGGCACCAAGGATCACTGAGGCTACTTTTGCCCTGGCGAAGAAAACAAGGGATTTATAAAGAACATTTCCGACTTCAATATCGGGCATCAGAAGAAGATCGGTATCGCCGGCAATTTCACTTCTTATCCCCTTATTTTTTGCACTCTCGAGGCTGACAGCATTGTCAAATGCCAGTGGTCCGTCAATAATGCAATTTTTTATCTGGTCACGTTGATTCATCTTTGAGAGGAGTGCAGCATCAAGTGTGGCTTCCATATTTTCATTAACCATTTCCACAGCCCCAAGTACAGCTACTTTTGGCATAGAATAGCCTAGTTGGATAAGGCAGTTAACCGAATTGTTGATTATGGCAATCTTGTCTCTCAGGTTAGGTGCGATATTCATCGCTACATCCGTTACAGCAATAACCTTATGATATGTTTCAACTTCAAAAAGTGCAAAATGAGAAAGAAGATTCCCGGTACGCAGTCCCCATTCTTTATTCAGAATACATTTGAGTAAAGTAGAGGATCCAACCTTTCCTTTCATCAGGATATCTCCCTCATTATTGTGCACCATTTTTACTGCAATCTCCACTGCCATTTCAATACCCGGCTCATGTATTATCCTGAGTCCTGTTATATCGTAATTATTTGAAGTACATATATTCTGGATACTCTCCTTATCGCCGATAAGGATAGGTTCAATAATGTTATCTTTCCATGCTCTTACTACAGCACTTAGGGAATGCTCATCCTGAGCTGTGGCAAGGACAAGTTTCTTCTTTGGACCGCCGGCCACTATAATTTTCAGGTCTTCAAGACTTTTTAATACCATAAAATACTCCTTTTACTTTTGTTTTTCAAGCTGTTCAACGATAGATCTTGTGTCGGATGCAATTACATATTCCTCGTCGGTACAAACTGCCATTACGGTAACTTTTGATTCTGGTTTCGAAATAATTATATCGGTTGCTTTTGCTCCGTCATTTGTTTCTTCATCGAAAATGATACCCAGGCTTTCCATATCAGCGCAGATCATTTTTCTCATATTGAAATCGTTCTCCCCTATTCCTCCAGTAAACACCAAAAGGTCAGCTCCATTCATGGCTGCAAAATATGAACCTATGAATTTCTTTGCCTTATAGGCATACATTTGAAGAGCGAGTATTGCTTTTTTATTACCGGCTTCAGCTGCTGTTTCAAGGTCACGCATATCGGATGATATTTGTGAAATTCCAAAAACACCGCTCTTTTTGTTGATCATATTATTAACACCTGTAACATTAAGATGCTCTTTATCAGCAATATAAACAAGAACCCCGGGATCTACTTCTCCTGTTCTTGTACCCATTATCAATCCATCGACAGGTGTAAATCCCATGGATGTATCCACTGAGATTCCATTTTGTACTGCTGTTATTGATGCACCATTTCCCAGGTGGCATGTTATTATTTTAAGATCTTTTATGTTTTTTCCGATAATCCCGGCAGCTTTATATGCAATAAATTTATGACTGGTTCCATGGTACCCGTATTTTCTTATCCTGTACTTCTCATAGTATTCATAAGGGATGGCATACATATAGGCATAATCAGGCATGGTCTGGTGGAAAGATGTATCAAATACAGCAACCTGCGGAATACCGGGAATAAGTTTCTCCACCGATAATATCCCTTTTAAGTTTGCCGGATTATGAAGAGGAGCCAGTTCAATACATTCTTCAATAGTTTTTTTAACATCATTATCAACAAGGACACTCTCCTTATAGTTTTCCCCGCCATTGACAACCCTGTGGCCCACAGCTGTTATTTCATTGACATCCCTGATAACTCCATATTTGGGATCGCACAGGACATCCATTACCATGTTAATGCCCGTCGTATGATCGGGAATATCGGTGATCACCTTATATTGTTCTCCTCCTGTCGGAGTGTGAGTCAGGATACTCTCATTCAATCCAATACGCTCAAGGAGTCCTTTTGCTTTCATTTCACAGCCGTCCGACATATCAAACAGCTGGTATTTGATTGATGAACTCCCACAGTTTAATACCAGTATAATCATTTTAAAAAATATATATTTTTATGAATCTTGCTATTTTATTCCTGCTGCCTGGTTTGCTGTTATTGCAATCATACTTACAATGTCGCTTACTGAACAACCTCTTGAGAGATCATTTATTGGTGCAGCCATCCCCTGCAATATAGGTCCGATAGCTTCTGCATGAGCCAGGCGTTGAACAAGCTTATAAGCAATATTACCGCAATTAAGGTCGGGAAAGATAAGTACGTTTGCTTTTCCGGCTATCTTACTACCCGGAGCTTTCTTTTTTCCTATTGCTTCAACAAGAGCAGCATCACCCTGCAATTCCCCGTCAATAAGTATATCAGGAGCCATCTTCTGTGCAATTTGTGTTGCATTAATTACTTTGTCGACCATTTCATGCTTTGCGCTTCCTTTTGTTGAGAAGCTCAGGATAGCCACTTTTGGTTCCATTCCTGCAAGAACCTTTGCTGTATGTGCCGATGCCACAGCAATCTCAGCCAGTTCTTTTTCGGTCGGATCAGGATGAACAGCCCCGTCAGCAAAAATAATTGCACCATTATCACCGAAACCTTTATCAGGTAATATCATTATAAATGCCCCGGAGACCACAGAAATACCGGGGGCTGTCTTTACATACTGGAATGCAGGTCTCAGAACATCACCTGTAGCATGGTCAGCTCCGGAAACTTCACCATCTGCATCACCACTCTTTATCATCAATACCCCCAGGTACAGGGGATCTTCAATCAGTACTGCTGCCTCTTCCCTTGTCAGTCCCTTATTCTTCCTAAGTTCAACCATAAGGTCAATGTATTGATCCTTTCTTGAATGTGATCGCGGATCTATAATAGTTGTCCTCCCTATGTTTTTTAAACCAAATTTCGAAGCATGAGACTCTATCTGAACAGGATCGCCTAACAGAATAATTTGTGCAAGTCCCTCTTCCACTGCAATATCTGCTGCCTTAATAGTTCGTTCCTCATATCCTTCCGGCAGTACGATCCTTTTATTGTATAGCTTTGCATTCTGCTTTATCTTTTCTAATAATTCCATTGTATATCAAGATCTTAAATTGTTCGAATTTTTTGTTTTAAAAGTACAAAAAAAAAGTCCGAATATGCAATTCAGGAAACCATGATTATTCTCATTGTATTGTTTTTTTTTAAATTAGCCGCGCAAAACTTTAATATGACTACTGAAGCAATTTCCAAATGTCTTGATTCTTTAGCTGAGACTATAGAAGGTGACCTTAAATACGACACTATTACAAGGACCATCTATTCGACAGATGCATCTGTTTATAAAGAAATGCCCCTGGCGGTTATATGGCCAAAGAATATATCTGATCTTAAAAAAATAGTACAATTTACTTCAAAAGAGGGGATTGGCATTACAATGAGGGCTGCAGGAACCTCTCTTGCAGGCCAGGTAGTAAGCTCAGGTATCATCGTTGACATCTCCAGATACATGAAAAGGATAATTGAGATAAACGAGAATGAGATGTGGGCAAGAGTTGAACCGGGGGTGGTGCTTGATGAGCTTAATATTGAACTTAATAAGAGAGGCCTTTTCTTCGGACCTGAAACCTCAACATCGAACAGATGCAATTTGGGAGGTATGGTAGGCAACAATGCCTGTGGTTCTCATTCTGTTATATACGGATCAACCAGGGACCATACCATTGAACTTAAAACCATACTGAGTGATGGCAGCGAAGCAGTATTCGGTCCTGTTGATAAAGAGACTTTTAATGCAAGGGCTCTGCTAAAGAACCTGGAAGGAGAAATATACCGTAATATCAAGGAGATACTGGGGGACAAGGTGAACAGTGAGAGTATTCTCAGCGAGTATCCCGATCGTGGAATACCCAGGAGAAATACAGGGTATGCTTTGGACATGTTGTTAGACAGTTCAGTTTTTAATGAAGGATCTGATTCACCTTTTAACTTCTGCAAACTTCTTGCAGGATCAGAGGGTACACTTGCGATAATAACTGAAATAAAACTGAATCTCGTTAAACTGCCTCCGCCACAGAAAGCCCTGGTATGTGTACATCTGAAAAAAAGAAACGATGCTTTTCTGGCTAATCTTATAGCACTAAAACATAAGCCGGCTGCCGTTGAGATGATGGATGACAAGATACTGGCGTTAACGGAAAACCATGCCGGACAAAAAAAGAACAGGTTTTTTCTTGAAGGTAAACCTGCTGCTATAGTGATAGTTGAATTTGTCAGAGAGACACAGGAGGAAATCGACGCTGTTGTCGCTGATATGATAGATAACTTAAAATCAGCAGGATACGGATACGCATTTCCTATTGTTAAAGGCAGTGATATTCCGAAAGTATGGGATCTAAGGAAGGCAGGACTGGGTGTACTGGCAAATATGATAGGTGATGCAAAACCGGTATCACTGATTGAAGATACTGCAATTAATGTCGAAGATATGCCGCAGTATATTGACGATTTTGAAAAAATGCTGTCTGCTTATGGTAAAGAATCAGTTTACCATGCACATATAGGAACCGGTGAGTTACATATACGACCTGTATTAAACCTTAAGGATCCTGCTGATGTTGAATTATTCAGAACACTGGGTATTGAGACAGCCAGGCTGGTGAAGAAATACAGGGGCTCAATGAGCGGAGAACATGGTGACGGAAGACTCAGGGGTGAATTTATACCAATGATAATCGGAGAACATAATTTTAATCTCATTAAAGAGGTAAAGAAATCATGGGATCCGCAAAACATACTTAATCCGGGTAAGATTATAAATACTCCGGAAATGAATACTCACCTGAGGTACATTCCGGGTAAGGAAACCCCTGAAATTGAAACAATATTTGATTTCTCCTCTACAGGTGGAATTATTAGAGCAGCTGAGAAATGTAACGGGTCAGGAGATTGTCGTAAAACAAGTGTCATTGGAGGTACCATGTGTCCCTCTTTTATGGTTACAGGTGAGGAACAGAATTGTACAAGAGCCAGGGCAAACATATTGAGGGAGTTCATGTCAGCCGATAAGGACAATCCCTGGGATCACAAAGAAATTTATGAAATTCTTGATCTGTGCCTCTCATGCAAGGGGTGTAAATCTGAATGTCCTTCTGAAGTTGATGTTGCAAAACTTAAAGCTGAGTTTTTGCAGCACTGGTACGATAAACATGGGATACCTCTAAGAACCATGTTAATAGCACATATAACCCAACTAAACAAACTGGGTTCTGTTGCACCGCTGATATTCAATTTCTTTGTAAAAAACAAGCTGATCTCCGGACTGGTAAAATGGGCTGTTAACATTGCTCCTGAGCGGTCAATACCTTCTTTACACAGGTTTACCCTAAGGAGGTGGCTGCATAAAAACCTTGAATCAATAAATCCTGTTGAGCCTACAGGTAAAGTATGCCTTTTTATTGATGAATTTACTAACTATAATGATGTACCAACGGGAATTTCTGCAGTCAGACTTTTAACATCACTGGGATATTATGTAGTAACTCCAGAGCATGGGGAAAGTGCAAGGACCTATCTCTCAAAAGGATTGATAAGAAAAGCAAGGAAGATAATAAGGCACAACCTGTCACTCTTTAAGGATATTATAAATGAGCAGCTGCCCCTGCTTGGTATAGAACCTTCAGCTATTCTCGGATTCCGGGATGAATATCCTGATCTGGCAGGTGATGATCTTAAAGAAGCAGCCGGCAGAATAGCAAAAAACAGTTTTCTCATTGATGAATTCATTACTCACGAATTCAGGTCAGGGAAAATTAATAAAGAACTATTCGCAGACGACACTCGCGAGATAATTTTACATGCACATTGCCAGCAAAAAGCTATTTCTTCGTCCTCGTTTACTATTGAGATGCTTTCAATACCACAAAATTACACTGTCACTGAAATTCCCTCCGGCTGCTGCGGCATGGCAGGATCATTCGGTTACGAAAAAGAGCATTTTGATTTATCCAATAAGATCGGCGAATTGGTCCTCTTCCCTGCGGTAAGGAAGGCCGGAGAGGACATAATTGTTACGGCTCCCGGCACAAGCTGTCGTCATCATATCAAGGATGGAACAGGCAGAATTGCCCTGCATCCTGTCGAGGTTCTTTATAATGCGTTGAAAAAATAAATAGGGTACAAGATACACGATACACGGCTCAAGGTATAGAGCTCAATATTCAAGGTTCAAGGTAAAATCATCGGCATCCTCCTGAACGGGGAATTTATTTCTGAAATGCTCCAGTTCCTTAAGTGTGATCTCTGTTGTAATTAAACATTCCCTGTCACCTGCGTTGGCAAGAATCATGCCTTTTGGATCGATAATCATGGAATCACCCATATATTTGATTCCTGCACCATCGGTGCCAATCCTGTTTGAACCAACCACAAAACATTGATTTTCAATTGCTCTTGCTTTTAAAAGTATTAACCATACATCGCGCCTTACAGCCGGCCAGTTTGCTGAATTGATAAGCAGATCATAATCATTCCTGTTCCTGCTCCATACCGGAAACCTAAGGTCATAGCAAATATTCGGACAAATTCTCACCCCCCTGAATGTAAAAGTAAGTCGTATTTTACCAGGAGTAAATGATTCTTCTTCATTGGTCATCCTGAACAGATGCCGTTTATCATATGACCATGATTCTCCCTCCGGTGTTACTAACACCCATCGGTTGAAGTACTTGTTTCTATCCATGACAATATAACTGGCACATATACCAAAATTACCAGTCAACGAGATATTTTTCAACCACTTAAATGTTTCTCCATCAGGAGGTTCACTTAATTCTCCGGGATTCATTGAGAAACCTGTATTAAACATTTCCGGCATGATTACCAGATCGGTTTTACCACTGATATCTTTTATCAACCGCTCTATTCTTAAAAAGTTACCTCGCTTATTCTCCCATTCAATATCAGGTTGAACAACAGTAATTTTCATTTTAACAAATATTATTTAAAGGACTATCCGGTAAAAAAAAAGTACAGGATTTGAACCTGTACTTCTTCAACATATTTATTTCTAGTTTATTCTGTTGTCAGAGATTCATAATACTGGTTAATTATACTACTTACCAGCGGTTTATAATAGAGCCAGAAGAACCTGCGGAAGTCATCAGGTTTCTCGGTATACAAAATCCCTTTAAGTTTTTCTACCCCCTTTATTCTGGATGTATACATCGAAAGATTCGTGGAGGTAAAGTCGCCGGAGAAGTAATAGGTCCTTTGAACTTTAGGTTCCATAATTACTGCCGGGAATGTTTTTGTCAGTCCGTATTCATACAGAGCTGAATCACCTGCAGTGGTTGTACTCAGACTGAAATTAGATATTATGGTATTTGCCTGTGGGTCTATAATATTAAACCATTCGCCGAATGGAACTGTTTCCGGGAGGTTAAATTTTTTACAGTTAGCAGTATCTGTAACAATCTGTACAGGCATTTTGTTCACATGTGTACCTTCCTCGAGGATTATTATAGATTTATCACGGAGAAGCACAATACCCGGTTTCTTGAAAGTCCAGTGTTTCTTATATTGTTTACGGTACATTGCTGTCATCCAAACGGGGAAGTCCTCACTGAGAGTATCAAGCGAGGTGAAGTATTTACCTGTCCAGCCGTCAAATTTTATTCCAAGCCGCTCCTGTATCCTGTACGATTCATATTCCGGTGTCGGGTAATCAAAAGTGTTGTATTCGAGTATAATAAGTTTATCCCTGTCCTTCATCTCCTTAATGAGGAAATTATCGTTGCTGTTGAGTCCGCCATATAGTTTCCTTGACCTGCGACTCTTATTTATACCCTGATACCAATCGTTAAAGAATACTCCGTATGTATCTGTAATATACAGGGCATCAGTCTGTTCAGCAAGCTTAATAATATCTGCCAGACGATAGTCATTCCTACCCCATAGTTTTGCTTTCTTTGGCCGGGCCGGCATGAATCCATAATAATCTTTAATATACGAGTAGCTTGACTTTTTCTCTTTCTTGACAAACCTGTCGTGTGTTAAGATCCAGTTAAGTGATTTATGTTTTACACGTTCAAAAGTAGAAACAGTCTTATCAACTATAACGATATCCAAAGGCTTTTTTGTTTGAAAAGTCCAGCGAAGCAGGTTTATTACCGGTAGAGCAATAATGACTACAATGATAATAATTACTATAAGCAGAGGTTTTTTCATAACTGAATTGATATCTGAAAGTATTCAAATATTAACACTATCTAAGTACCGTGATAAATCTCTAAATCAATTGTTAAATGTATTAATTTATTTTTTTTAAAGAAAATAAATTTGAAGCAATTTAGTAAAAATTATTTAACCTCAAAACTGTTAATACCCGCAGGCTGTGTTATAACCTCGTTTATCAGCCCCTCCTGACAGCAAATCATCCGGCATAATCTGTATTGCATTCACCTGCCCTATTGAGTGTCTCATCTTTGCTGCATGACCCATAATTTCCAGTTTCATCAAAACAGTAGTGTCAAGACTGTTAGCTTCATAGCTTATCCAATCGGGTTGCCACTGGTGATGAAATCTACCTGTATCAACGGCTTCACCTATGCTCATATTATGTTCAATAACATTTATTATAACCTGGAAAACAGATGTAGGTATTGTAGAACCTCCTGGTGAACCAGCCACCATAAAAAGTTTTCCATCTTTTTCAACAACCACCGGTGTCATTGAACTCAACATTCTTTTTCCGGGTTCGATCGAGTTTGCTTCCCCTCCCGTGAGTCCGAACATATCAGGTACACCCGGTTTCACCGAAAAATCGTTCATTTCATTATTGAGAAGAAATCCTGCACCATCCACAACTATACTATTTCCATATATATTATTCAGGGTGGTTGTTACCGACACTGCATTTCCGAAGCTATCCACCACGGAATAGTGAGTGGTTTCTTCGCTTTCATATTCCCTGGGGTTACCTGCTTTAATGTCATTGGATGGTGTAGCCTTATTCATATTAAAATCATTGAGTCTGTCAGCCAGGTATCGGCGGTCCAGAAGTTCATTTACAGGAACATCCACATAATCCTGGTCACCGGAATACTCAGACCTGTCGGCATATACCCTTTTTTCAGCTTCAGTTATCAGGTGGATTTCCTCCACTGAATGAAAGCCCCACTCTTTTAAAGGAAAAAGTTCTGCTATTCCAAGTAGCTGGAACAGGATTATCCCTCCTCCTGATGGAGGTGGTACAGAGATAAGCTTATAATTCTTATAATCAATTGTTAATGGTTTGCGCGATATCGACCTGTAATTATTAAGATCATCTTCAGTTATCAGGCCATTACCTCTTTCCATCTCCCTGCAAATAAGTTCAGCAGTCTTACCGGAATAAAATCCCTCCCTCCCATGATCCCTTATCCTTTCAAGTGTCTTCGCCAGATCAGGCTGGATAAATATGTCTCCCTCCTTCCATCTTGTTTTCTTTACAAAGGCAGGTCTGTTTTTGTTCTTCTCAATGAAGTTCTCCCTGTTACGGTTAAAAGCTGCAGCCTGTGCAGCATTTAATGGGAATCCTCTCCTTGCCAGGTCAATTGCAGGCTGTATCACCTGCCTGAAACTTAACAGACCATATTTCGAATGTGCCATGACAAGACCGTCCACAGATCCAGGAACTCCTGTAGCAAGGTGGGTTTCAATGCTTAAGCCATCAATTACAACACCTTTATTATCAAGGTACATATCACGTGAAGCCTTTAAGGGAGCCTTTTCCCTGAAGTCTATCACATCCGCTACTCCGTCATTTTTCCTTATTACCATAAAGCCACCTCCTCCTATATTTCCGGCTTCAGGGTAACAAACTGCCAGGGCAAAACCTGTTGCAACGGCTGCATCAACAGCATTACCTCCATTCATGAGAATTTGAACACCTGTTTGTGAGCCCCATGGGTGTGCAGATACTACCATCCCATGTTCTGAAACAATATGCCGACCTTCATCAAACTCTTTCCGGTTACCAGGTGAATGATAAATCATACACCCTGAAATAAGGGAAAAGAAAATTAGCGGTATATAATATCTTTTCATAAGGATTTCCATATAGACTATAATTAAATTAAAAGTGGTGCAGCAAGTATATTAAAAATTATGTATTAAATGCATTTATCAAGGTTTCAGAAGGAAGATTTATTTTAATTACTTTTACACAAACTTCTGTTATGCTTTCAAACCAACCCCTTGCAGAAAGGCTAAGGCCAAGGGACCTCGATGAATTTTGCGGACAGGATCACCTTGTCGGTAAAAATGCGGTGTTAAGAAAGCTGATTGAGTCGGGTAATATTCCATCATTTATTTTATGGGGTCCCCCGGGAGTAGGAAAAACAACCCTTGCATCAATAATTGCACACAGGTTAAAGAGACCATTCTTTCATCTCAGTGCTGTAAATTCGGGGGTCAAGGATGTAAGAGAGACTATTGAAAAGGCAAAGAAACAACAGTTTTTCAATCAACCTAATCCTATTTTATTCATTGACGAGATACACCGGTTCAATAAGTCACAGCAGGATTCACTATTGAGTGCTGTTGAGCAGGGAATAATAACACTTGTTGGTGCAACTACAGAGAATCCATCATTTGAAGTAATAGCACCCCTTCTTTCCCGAGCCCTCAAGAAGGATATATATCTTGCAGAATATAATATTGAAATAGCTGAATATGAAGCTCTTATGCGTTTTTCAGGAGGAGATGCAAGGAAACTATACAATGCACTTGAACTGGTTGTATCATCAGAGATTGATTCTTCGGGAACAGGTAGAATTATCATTACCGACGAGAAGGTTATGGCTCATGTTCAGGAAAAGCTGGCTCTTTATGATAAGAACGGCGAACAGCACTATGATATAATCTCGGCTTTTATTAAATCGATGAGGGGAAGTGATCCGAATGCGGCTGTATACTGGCTTGCCAGGATGGTAGAAGGTGGTGAAGATCCAAAGTTCATAGCACGCCGGATGTTAATACTTGCTGCCGAAGATATAGGTATGGCAAATCC
>Ga0307445_10001941_pt1 | contig 11530 bp, 10 predicted proteins | sample SalMarSW160330MG_FD_202147 | JGI IMG/M metagenome (GOLD analysis project Ga0307445, IMG submission 202147) | Salt marsh sediment microbial communities from the Plum Island Ecosystem LTER, Massachusetts, United States - SW1603-30 | ecosystem: Environmental > Aquatic > Marine > Intertidal zone >...
GGTATCCGATCGTATATGTAGAACATCTTTGAATTCCCCATATTTATCCGGAATAAAATTTACAGTAATTGGAGTTGATCCCAAAGGTGGAATGATAAAAGGCAGCGAATCCGATGTAACGCTAAAAACAGAATCGGTATTATAAAATCCTGTTATAGTTAATGAATCGGATGAGTTATTAATTAATTCAACGATAGAAGATAAGGTATCACCGACATAGACAGAATCAAAAAACAGTGAGTCAGGATTTGTTACAAACAGATTTGTTTTCCAGGGAAATTTAAATGCCCGATAGCTCAGAACGTTATCAGGAAGTAAAAGTTCTAATGCTACAGATCCATCATCATTTACCTCGGTAACAGCACGCGGATCGGTAAAACTCCAGCCCCAACCAATTATGCTTCTACCATTTGAAAGTCTTTGATTACTACCCATTGCCACAGAATATGTAGTGGGATTATATTCAAAACTCCATACTAACTCTGCTGATTTATTAACCTGATCAAGATGATACTCAAGCGCTCTTGATTTAGTTGGAATAACCAGATTACCATTATCAAAGAGGGTATAATTTCCGTTAGGTAATAATCTTATATGATGTTGATGTGAAAATGTAACCGGATCGTTAACAAATGTAAATTGATTGTTCTTCGATTGAGTCCCTCCCCATCTCCAGATAATATTTCCTGTTTGCCTGTCTATTTTTGTTATCTCATCCATATGTCGGCATGAAAGTAATATATTGCCATCTGTATCAACTTCAAGTGCATTGCCATGAACATAATCAATAGACGATGCAGTTAAATTAATATCCCGGGTTGCATCAGTAATTTTAAAATGATCCCAGCTTCGCCATTGAAAAACTACTTTTTTATCTGCATCAATTTCCTGAATAATGAGACCGTCCACTAGCGCATTAGGATTACCGCCTGTAACAATCGTATCCATCCTAATTGATTGTCTATCATTGGCAATTAACAATACATGACCATTCTCTAATAACCTCAATTCATGAAGATTTGTTTTGTAACCATTCCCTGCCTTTATAGTATCAACAATCGAATAAGATGAATCCATTGCGTAAAAACTAATATCTGCCAGATCAAAGAAGGTAATCTGTCCATTAGGTTGAAGCTTCCAATCAATTGTCAGTCCGTTTCGACGTCGATAAAAAATTGGAATCCCGTTATTGTCGATAATTGTTAAATAGCCAAATGGGATAAGAGATTCTAAAATTGGAGCAATAAAATAATATCCCGGGGAAGGTTTATTGGGGTTTTTTATAGTGATAGCCGGAAAGTCTGAAGGATAATCATCTGAGCTTTTGGATATAAAAGTTACTCTTTTATTTTCCGGAATCTGAAATCTTCCTTCTTTTTCCAATACCGGAATTTCATTAGTACTTGTTTTAAAATTAATGGATGGATCCGTTTCAGTAATTTTAAATTGAAAATCAAATGCGGGAAGTTCAACACCAGCGTCACTCAGTATTCCATCGTAATAATACACATTAACCGTTTCACCGAGTCTAAATTTTGATATCGGATTAATAAGAATTGTTTTACGATCATCAGCAAGTTTATTTTTAAATGTATGAATTCCGCTTTGCGTTCCCACTATTTTAAAATTCTTTGAAAATAAAGATTGGGGATTAACAATACTTCCTTCCCTGATTATAATATTCGTTCCGGGCATATTCATAGAAGAACCAGGAACTGGAGAAATATACTGATACTTCTGTAAGCCTGACTTTTGAGCAAATTGAAATTGTGATATGAACAGAATTATCGATAAACTTTTAAATAATGTTTTGAAAGAAACCGGTTTCAAAATTTCTACAAAAAATCCTGATAAATAATGAGTAATCTTAGTTATATTTTTATAAACTAATCATTCCTTTTAAATTCAATTAAATGATTTTACTTTGTACCTGCCTGGTGAGTTAACTAATTATCTAATTGTATGCTCTCTTCCACAGCGTGGGCAATATACTTTGTCTTTCTTATAGTCCGGTGGAATTTTAATCTTAACACCACAGGGACAATTTATAAAGGAATAATCATTCAGCTTCATTATTAAATCTCCCACGTTACGCTGGCTTTTTTTCTGAGTTAAACCAGCGAGCGGAATGCCCAGGGCTTCTCTTAACCCCACAGGTGTTACATCTTTTAATGCGGATTGAGGAATAATCTTAGAGGTTTTTCCTTTAACCTTGTTAAATGCATTTTGATATTCGGCAAAATCAGCAGAGTGTGCGATGCTTCTTAATATTCTTATTCTTTCCGATACGGGTGGATGAGTACTGGTAAGATCATGAAGTTTCTCACCTTTTTTCTTTAATGGATTGGCAATATACATTGCCGCAGTAACTTTATTTGCTTTGGGCATATCGATTGTAGATTGAGAAATCTTTTCAAGTGCGGAAGCCAGGCCTTCCGGATAACGTGTAAAGCGCACAGCAGATGCGTCGGCAAGGTATTCTCTCTTCCTGGAAATTGCAAAGTAAAGAAGCTGTGCTGCAATTGGACCAAGAATTGCAAAAATAATTGCGATAGCCAGAAAAATCAGTTGTGCCTGTCCGCTGTCTTTTGAAGAACGTGAACGGTAACGTCCGCCACCACCGAACCAGAGACTGCGAATAAAGACTTCAGAGATTAGTACTATCGCACCAAGCATAATCCCGGAAACTGTCATGAATAAAATATCACGATTAACTATGTGAGACATTTCGTGGGCAATAACTCCCTGCAATTCATCCCTGTTTAATCTCCCAAGTAATCCTGCAGTTACTGCTATAGCTGTGTTATCCGGTTTTATTCCTGTGGCAAAAGCATTTGGTGCGGCTGAATCAATTATATAAATTTTAGGCATATAAGGATGCCCGGAAGCAATTTTCATCTCTTCCACAATGTTGAATAATTGGGGATGAACCTGCTTGGTAACTTCTTTTGCGCCGCTTACAGCAAGAAGAATCTTGCTGCCGCTTGAAAACGCGATCAAATAAAGTATTCCCCAAATAATTAACGCAATAACAACTCCAACTATTCCCCCGCCTTTTGGGTAGTAAGCACTACCTAAAATAAAACCGAGAAGTACAAGTATCAAACCCATGGTTATAATAAGAACCGTGGATTTACGTTTATTTGCCTGAATTAATTCCCACATAAAATGGATCCGGAGAATGTATTAAAAACTAACTTTGGGAACTTCTCTCTCAGTTGCTTCTTCTATCTCAAAGAACTCTTCAGCTTTGAAGTTGAACATTCCAGCCATAATGTTTGATGGAAACATCTGAATCTTATTATTGTAGAAAAGTACCTGGTCGTTATAATTCTGACGTGAGAATGATATTTTATTTTCGGTTGAGGTCAATTCTTCCTGTAACGATAAGAAGTTCTGATTTGCTTTCAGATCAGGATAGTTTTCAACTACAAGATTAAACTTGCCAAGTGCTTTTGTTAATTCACCTTCAGCTTTGGCTTTGTCTCCAACTGATTCAGCTTCAACAGCCTGGCTTCTTGCTTTTGTGATATTTTCAAGTGTGTCGCGTTCATGATGCATATAACCTTTTACAGTTTCTATCAGGTTCGGAATAAGATCATGCCTTCTCTTTAACTGAACATCTATTTGTGACCATGCATTTTTTACCTGGTTCCTCAGTTTTACCAGGGAGTTGTACATAGAAATCATGATCAACGCTACAACTACAATTAGTATGATTAAAATTATAACCGCAGTCATTTGTTTTCTCCATTCTGATTATTGGTTAATTTTTCACCGAATAAGTCATTTAAATGCTGGATAACCTTATCCTCCCCGGATGAAAGTTCAATTACACTTTTTAATTCTCCTTTATCAAACCACAAACCATGACCCGCAGGACATTTATCTATTAAGACTTTCTTATGCTCACCTACATAAACCTTATCCATTTTTTTCTTACAGATCGGGCATTTATATTTTTTTTCAGGATAGTCTGGCTCGATTTGAAATGAAGATAAAATTTTTCTTCTTTCATTTTCATCTTCTATCAATAATTCAAGCTCGCCACCGTCCAGCCAAATACCTTTGCAGGCAGAACAATAATCAATCTCAATTTCGTTCAGTTCCAGAACGATCATTGGTTCGTTAGAAACCGGGCATGTCATAATCTAATCCAATTCATTTTCATAAGAAACTTAGTAAATAATGCTGAAATTTTAAAAGCAAATCGGTTTTCACATATTCCTTCAATTAAAATAGACTGTATGAAAAGCCTAATTGAAGTGCTTCTTTAATCTGTCTTTTTAAAGATTGATCTTCATCATAAATCAACAGGAAGTTAAAATTTACATTAACATAATCGTTAACTTTTGCTGTTATAAGATTATCCCAACGAACATCCCACTTATCCAGATTATTAAATCTTGTAAACAAACGCAGATAACCATTATAAGTCATATTCTCCAGAAATTCATATTTTACTTCGGTAACCGATTCCATACCACTTTCGAACTTAAATTTTTCAACCCTGTCCATTGTTTCCGGATCATCGGAATAAAGAAAATCATATTTGTCAGCAATAGTTTGTTTAAAAGAAATACCGATTCTTTGTTTTATTCCTTTGTCCTCATCATAAGCAAATCCAAAGCCCTGGGTAAAATAGGCAGGATCAAAAAAGTCGGCAATTTGCATCGCCGGATCAGAATCATAATTATAGCCATTGGTGATAGCTGTTTTGAAAGTAGCACCCACATAAGGATTTACTTTCCACCCTAAACGACGGATAAGTACGCTTTCATAATAAATTTCATTGTCATTTGTCCTATATCCCTGGCTGCCTATTTTAGATCTGCCGTAAGTTAGCTTCAGACTATTGGTCCATTTCCAGGGCATCCCAATGTAATCTAAACCAAGATTTGAAAAAATTGTGAATGATAATGAACTTTCTCCACCCTGAGTCCAGTTCGAAAATGAAATCTGGCTGAGATTTAGTCCTATTATTCCACGTGGTGTCCATAATGTATCCTTCTTTTCTTCGTCACTTTTTGCAATGGTAATTGTTGAGAAAAACAGCAATAAAGTAAATAAATGGATGACTTTCATTCTCTCCTCCTAATTAGAGTTATTCCAACAAATTTAGAATAAATGTTTACGAAATAGATTAAAAATTGAAATGATAATTTACATATAAAACTGAAGTAGTTGAATATATATTTAACTTAAATTTGCCTCAATTTTATCGATGAATTTTATAAATCTTCAAACTTTTTCTACCGGGAATTTAAGTACAAATCACAAGAGTAAATGCGAACAACACCACGATTACAGACTTCTTAATCCCTTTGTTTTTGTTTGCATTATTAATCAATTTTACGTGTTAACAGGGAAGTATTTTTATGAGGAAGAGCGAGAACTCCATCTTTTTTCCAATTCTTTTAAATCTTCAAAAATTCCCCTGTTTAATAGTTGGTGGTGGTAAAGTAGCCCATAGAAAAGCTCAATCTCTTCTCCTGTTTAGTGCAAAAATTACCGTTATCTCCCCGAGAATTTGCAAGCCACTTAAAGAACTTCAAAAATCGAAAAAAATAAAACTTATTACAAAATCCTATTCAAAAGATTACCTTAAAAACTTCAAAATTGTTTTCAGTACCACAGATAATAAAAAGGTTAACGAACAGGTTCGTAAGGACTGTAACAATGAAGGTATTCTTTTAAATGTGGCAGATAACCCTTCCTTGTGTGATTTTATTTTGCCTGCAAATGTTAAACGTGGAGCTTTAACCGTATCAATTTCTTCTCAGGGAAAAGCTCCTTTTATGGTCAGCGAGTTGAAAAAAAAATCTGAACATATTTTTTCACCAGTTTATATCAACATAATGGAATTAGCAGGTGAATTCAGAAAAAGATTGTTAACAAATGGAAAATTCAAATCACCCAAAACCAGAACAAAGGCTTTCAACAAATTTCTTATGATTGATTGGGAATCGATACTTGGACAGGAAGGGAAGAATAAAGCACATAAACATTTGCGCGAAATCCTAAAAGACTTCAAATAATTGTTGGTTCTTTGAGATGTAAAAATGAGAGAATTCCAAAAGACTTTAAAAAACAGAGTAATATTTTCTTTCGTTGTAATTATTATTCTAATTCTTATTAGCGGTATACTCGGCTGGTTTCTTACGAAACAAGTAGAAAGAAGCGATAGCATTATAGAAACCGTTCATAAATTTAAAGAAGATGAACTTCAGTTAAGAAGAGAAGAAAAGAATCTTATTATCAGAGGTTATTCACACCAGAGATTGGAAAGATGGCAAATTGCTAAAGAAGATTTTAACCAGCGATTCGGTGAACTGGTCGGGAAGGATGCTTTAACAAAAGAAGAGATTGGAAAATTGAAAGCGACTATTTCTGAAATGTCGAAAGCATACAATCAGTTCTTTCATGACATTCAAAATCACAAATTAGGCGATGATGAAATTGCACAGTACGATGCTCATTTTAAAAAGCTTGGCAGAGGTTCCCTGGTAATAATAGATGATATCTTAAAAAATGAAATGCAAAATTCAAAGAATGTTGATTCGAGAACCGATATTCTCATAGTAATATTCTCTGTTGTGTTTGTTTTAATTGCTGCTTTCTTGGTGGTAAACGTTTTAAAAAATCTATAACTATTTAAGTTTATTTAAAATGACTGGAACGGGTAAAGTTTATTTAGTTGGAGCAGGGCCGGGAGACTGCGGGCTTTTAGCTGTTAAAGGATTGGAAAAATTAAAGTCCGCAGATGTTGTGGTTTATGATAGATTAATCAACAATGAATTACTATCCTGCTGCAAAAACGATTGCGAAAAAATCTTTGTAGGGAAAGAATCCGGTTATCATCCGATTGAACAGGAAAAGATAACTGAAATTTTGTTAAAAAAATCCCGGGCAGGTTCTAATGTTGTTCGGCTGAAAGGTGGTAATCCTTTCATCTTCGGCAGAGGTTCTGAAGAAGCTATCGAATTAAAAAAGGCAGGCATAGATTACGAAATAATTCCGGGAATAACTTCCGGACTTGCAGCACCCATCTACAGCGGCATTCCAATTACTCAAAGAGGTCTTATTACGCAATGTGTTTTTGTTACAGCTCACGAATGTCCCGGCAAACCCGGAACGCAGGTCGAGTGGGAAAAACTTGCCAAACTAAAAAACACATCACTCATTATTTATATGGGTGCATCGAGAATTGCACCGATTAGTGAAAAATTAATTGAATACGGAATGGACCCGGCAATGCCCGCTGCGGTAGTTGAGAATGGTACACTCCCAAAGCAAAGAACCATAACGGGTCGTCTTGATGCTATCCCTGAAGTATTTAAAAGAGAAAATTTTCATGCTCCTGCAATCATTATAATTAGTCCTGCAATATCACTGAGAGATAAAATATCATGGTTCGAAAAGAAACCTTTGCTAAATAAAAGAATCGTTATAACCGGTGAGAAAACTCAACAGGATGAATTATTTAATGAACTTAGTGAACTCGGAGCAGAGGTCTTAAGACTTTCCTTTATTAAAACTCAGATTAAAAATCCCTTGATAGATATCCAGGAATTGTTTACAAAAAATAATTTTGAATGGGTTTTATTCACCGGGGAGAACGAAGTTAACTCATTCTTCGAATTATTAAAAGGAAAAAAGTTCGATTCAAGAATATTCGGAAATAAAAAAATAGCATCAGTTGGCCCTGCAACATCAAGAGCCCTTGAATCTTTTGGTCTTAGCCCGGACTACATCCGGGAAAACTCATCTTCATTTTCAGTGACTGAGAATGAATTTAGCAATATAAATATGAATGGACATGATTTATTATGGATAAGAAATTTTGATGAACATCAACAGATACCTGTTGAGTTTAAAAGTGTAGAAAAAAGAATAAGAACAATTAATGTTTGCGAATATTTGCCGAATAATCCGGATCCAAATGTAATTGTAGATATAGAAAAAAACGGTGCCGATGTTTTCGTTTTCACTACCCCGGCATCCGTAATGAATTTCTTCAATCTTTTTAACAATGAGATTGTGACAAAAACTATAAACAATGCAAAGGTATTGGTGACTAATCCTGCTGCTGCGGGAGTTTTATGCTATAAGAATCTCAAGAATGTAATTATATCATCCAAACAATCTGCTCAGGGAATTTGTGAAGTTATCAACAGCTTGTTTTAACAGTGGAATAAATGAGTGTCTTTAATATTAACTTACCCGTAGTAGGAATTCATTTTAATATTCTGATATTAATTCTGATTGGCTTCTGTGTTGGGGTTATCGCAGGATTTTTTGGCGAGGGCGGCGGCTGGTTCGTTACTCCCGCATTAAACATCTTCGGATTTCCCATGGCTTATGCAATAGGAACATGCCTTTCTAATATTTTCGGTCAATCGATCGGGGCAACAAAAAGACATCAGAGAATGGGTAACATCGATTGGAAATTAGGTATCTTCTCCATTACAGTTTCTATCGTTGGATTTGAAATCGGTTCCCAGGTTGTACTGGCATTGGAAAAAACAGGTGACGCCGGAAATATTATCCGTTGGTGCTATGTTGTGTTTTTATCAGGCTTAAGCTGCTTTATGTTTTATGATTATTTCGTACTTCAAAAACGCCAGCTTAAAGATGAAGAAGAAAACGAGGGGACTCGTGTTGAAGATATACAACCTTGCAGAAGCAAAATTGCCGAGAGGTTATACGTTATAAAGCTTCCCCCGATGATTTCATTTCCCATATCGCAAATCGAGTCGGTTTCACTCTGGATAATTATTGTGATTTTTCTAATAACAGGTTTTTGTTCGGGACTTTTAGGGATTGGTGGAGGTTTTATCATTATGCCCACTCTTATTTATTTAATTGGTCTTCCAACAATCATAGCAGTGGGCACAAGCTTAATTACCGTTCTATTTAGTTCAGCTTACGGATGTTTAATATACGCTATTAATGGTCGCGTAGAATTAGTTGCTGCAGTCATTTTGCTTGTAGGCGCTTCGATAGGAGTTCAGATTGGAGCCACCGCCGTTAAATATGTTAAAGGATATGGAATAAGATTACTGTTTGCAATTATGATTGCTTTTGCCGCATTGTCTGTAACTACAGAACAATTTTTTAAGATGACGGGAAGATCATTTTTTCAGGCTATGGCTGAAATTATTTTATTAGGAACAGCCCTGATCATAACTACAATAATCGTTAGTAAGCTTTACATCGAAATAAGAAAAGAACGGGGAACATATTAATGCCAATAAATGCACAACTGAAAAGAAAAAAATAGTATGGATATTTTTAACATTAGTCTTCCTGTTGCCGGAATCGAGTTTAATATACTGTTACTGATCACTATTGGATTTTGTGTAGGTGTTTTAGGTGGTTTCTTTGGTGTTGGCGGTGGCTGGATTGTTACCCCGGCACTTAACATTTTCGGCTTTCACATGGCTTTTGCAATCGGGACCGATCTTTCCAACATTTTCGGACAAACAATCGGCGCCGTAAAAAAACATCAGAAAATGGGTAACATCGATTGGAAGCTTGGTTTCATTTCAATTATCACTTCAGTAATAGGGTTGGAAATCGGCTCACAGGTTATTCTTATTTTGGAAAAAGCCGGTGAGGTAGGAATTATTGTGCGATGGTGTTATATGACTTTTCTTTTCGGTCTCGGTGCTTTCATGTTTTATGATTATTTCGTTCTTCACCCAAAACAATTTAAAAAAACAGACGAAGAACCCAATAACACTAAGGAAACCAGGTTAAACACTGAGCGGAGCAAATTAGCAGAAAGATTATACACCATTAAAATACCGCCGATGATTTCATTTCCTTCTTCAGGTATCGAAGGAGTCTCACTCTGGATAATTTTTCTTATTTTTTTATGCACCGGCTTTCTTTCTGGCTTTTTAGGTGTCGGCGGCGGATTTATAATTATGCCGGCTTTAGTGTATTTGATTGGTCTTCCAACTATTGTGGCAGTTGGAACAAGCCTGATTACCGTCCTCTTTTCCGGTGCTTACGGATGTTTTACCTATGCACTCAAAGGTCGTGTAGAAATAGTTGCAGCATTTGTTATGCTCATCGGCGCTTCAATCGGTGCACAGATTGGCGCTACTGCGGTTAAATATATCCGTGGTTACGGAATAAGATTATTGTTCGCAATAATGATAGTCTTCGCCGGGATTTCAATTGTAACTGAACAATTTTATAAAATGACAAACAAACCGTTGTTTCAAACCTTTGCAGGAATTGTTTTGATGGGAACAGCACTTACTATGACCATTATCGTAATTGGTAAACTTATAATCGAATCGAGAAAAGAGAAGAGTGGAAAAATTAATAACTAAAATGAATTAAAAACTATCAATTTTCACACAGGGAAAAAATCATGGATATTTTTGAAATCTATTTACCTGTTGCAGGGATTGAGTTTAATGTTCTTCTATTAATTCTAATTGGGTTTTGTGTCGGAGTTCTCGGAGGATTTTTCGGCGTAGGAGGCGGATGGATTGTTACACCTGCCCTGAACATTTTTGGATTTCACATGTCGTATGCCATTGGTACCGATCTTGCCAATATTTTTGGACAATCCATAGGTGCCACGAAAAAACATCACAAAATGGGCAACATTGATTGGAAACTCGGGTTTATTTCTATTATAGCGTCAATAGTTGGTCTGGAAATCGGTTCTCAGGTAATACTTATTCTTGAAAAAACCGGGAGTGCGGGTTCGATAGTAAGATGGTGCTATCTCTTCATGATGTTTGGGCTGAGTTCCTTTATGTTATATGACTATTTCGTTGTGCATAAAAGAGAGTTAAAACAATTATCACTTGATGACTCTCAAGCAGATAGTCATAAAACCAGAAGTACAAGAAGTAGAATTGCAGAGAAACTACACAGTATTAATCTGCCACCTATGATATCTTTCCCTGCTTCGGATATTAAATCGGTTTCTTTGTGGATAGTGCTGCTTGTTTTCCTGGTCACGGGTTTTCTATCAGGATTTTTAGGAGTCGGTGGTGGATTCATAAGAATGCCTGCTTTAGTTTACCTGATTGGGGTTCCAACAGTTATTGCAGTTGGAACTGATTTAATGAGTGTTCTTTTTGCCGGGGCTTACGGCTGTTTCACTTATGCACTTAAAGGTCGTGTGGAATTTATTGCTGCTTTTTTTATGCTCATCGGTGCCTCTATCGGCGCTCAGATAGGTGCAACTGCGGTGAGGTATATTAAAGGTTACGGAATTAGATTAATGTTTGCAATTATGATATTCTGTGCAGGATGCTCGGTTGTATTGGAACAAATTTATAAAATGTCGAATATTCATATTTACCAAACCGCGGCTGGATTAGCTTTAATGGGAACAGCAGTCTTTATGACTTTATTGATTATTACCAAACTTATAATCGAAGCAAGAAAAGAGAAACAGCTAAGAAACAATTTGGGTATGTAGAATTGAAAGTAATTATTACTTTTTAAAACATTAAATGGAATACAAAATTTTTTAAGGAATAAATCATGTCTGTAA
>Ga0307445_10001943_pt1 | contig 11524 bp, 11 predicted proteins | sample SalMarSW160330MG_FD_202147 | JGI IMG/M metagenome (GOLD analysis project Ga0307445, IMG submission 202147) | Salt marsh sediment microbial communities from the Plum Island Ecosystem LTER, Massachusetts, United States - SW1603-30 | ecosystem: Environmental > Aquatic > Marine > Intertidal zone >...
AAAATTCAATCCACTATATGCTAAACTTTCAATATAATCCTTTACTTGGACAGCAACATTTCCTAATTGAAGACTCAATTATTTACTCCTCTTCTTTTAAAGTATTTTTAACACTCTCTACTGTCATGATCTTCTCAAGCATTCTGGTTACTGCTATTATACGTAAAATCTCGATCGATATCTCTTTTTTTAAATTGATAGGAATAGGTTTATGAGTCAAATTTTGTATTTTTTCTAAAAATGATTCTAAAAGCTCACTCAGTGTCGTAAAATTCATCTCCTTTAGCCTGTCTTTTAAATCCACGAGATCGGAGCTGTTTTCGTAACTTACACTGTCTATTCCTTTGATTATAATTTCATTTAACTTGATTTTAATAATATCCAGAATATGGAAGCTTTCTCTTATTTGTTCATCTTGTGCCACTTTTCTCTACCCATCTTGATTAAAAAGCAAAAAAATCCTCTGGTAATATTTCAACGGGGCGCCATTCAATCACGCCTTCTAAAGCATTTTGATATTTTAAAAAAATCCCTGTAGCTTCGTTTTTATCGAAATATGGCTTATTTAGCTTTGTTTTATCCACCCATTTTATCATTTCATCAATTGTTCCTTGATTTGTCTTTATGACCGCAATCAACGCCAATATAATATGCTTGCAAATTTTCCCCCTAAGACCACCGCAAGGATGAAGATTTTGAGTACCGCAAAAAAAATTCCCCTTGGATGAAAGTTTTACGGCATATTCTAAACTTTCTGGATGGGTCTGTGATTTAATAACTGCTTTAAACGATTCAGCATTTTTGTCAATATAAAGGAGATTTATTTCTTTTTTGTACATATTTATAGCTTTATCAATCCGAGGAGGAATCGTATCATCTTTTATTGATGAATTGAGCTGTTTTACAAATTTTAAGATACTATTATCTGTTATACTCATATTAATCCCTAGACTTTTTTGTATTTATTATAAATAGATAAATACTTATTAAAAACTAACGATTTTTTTTTGCCTAAGAAAGCAGTTAGACTTATGAAAGAATTTTGCATATATCATTATAAATCACTATCTAAAAATCCAAAACGACAATGAATAAAACTCAACTTCCTACTACTTGTCCGAATTGTGGGAAACCACTTCGTGAGCGAAAGGGGAAATATGGACCGTTTTTAGGTTGTATGGGTTATCCGGAGTGTAACTTTACATTTGATCTATCAGAACAATCAAGGATCACATGTCCAATATGCGATAAAAAGTTAAAAATACGCCTTGGAAGAATTAACAAGTACTTAAGTTGTAGCGGTTATCCCGAATGTACATTTAATTATTTCCCAGATAGCGAGGAACAAGAATTCGTCCTCTCTTGTCCCGATTGTAAAAATGATCTTTTTACAGATAAACACCGAAATTTACAAATTTTATGTAAAGGATGTAAATTTACGTTGAGCATGAACCGAGATGATATGATTCTCTGTCCAAATTGTAATAAACCATTAACGGTTAGAACGGGAACATATGGAAGATTTCTTGGATGTACGGGGTATCCCGACTGCCGATTTGCTAGCAATCTAGAACGTTCCTATACAGGGAAACAAAAAAAAGTGTACTGTTCAAAATGCGGAAGTGCATTGGAATTAATATCTGCAAGTTCTGGAGATTTTCTTCGATGTACATCACATCCAAAATGTGATTTCACTTATATTCTTGAATAAATTTTTTAAGATTGGCATTAAAATTTGTTTGATTACAGTGATCCTTTTATTCCATTACCATTTAGGTGAATTGAAACAAAAATTGGAATATTTTTTATTTAAATAGATGAAATTAAGAAAAAAAAAAAATAGGTTACATTTTTGATTCTTCTACCACTTTGATCGCATCGGCCTTTACTTTTACTGTTGCTACGGAATCAAGGATTTTTTTATGCCAAATAGTTTGAATATCTACCATATTTTTTAGAAGAACTTGCATTTTTTCTAATTTAACTTTATTAAAGTCCTCAGTTGCTACTTTTACAACGTTTTGTTCTTTGGCAGCGTTGTCTTTCGCAGTTTTTAATGCTGTTTCAGCCGTTTCTATTTCGTTTGGCTTTAATTTTTCTTTTGGTTTGCTTTGGATTTTAGTTAGATGCTTTTCAGCTTTTTCTAATTCTTTTGTAGCCTTTTCAGCTTCATTTTGTTCAGTTTGGAGTTTTTGTAGACCAATTAAAAGATCATTTAGTGGTGCAATGTATTCTTCTCGGAGTCTCTTGATTTTCTCCGCGCTTTCTTTTTCAATCATTTCAAATGTCGAAGCTAATGAATTTATTGCTTGTCCTAAAGAAGGAGTCTCTGTTTCAGCATAAGCTTTTAACGCATTGGAAGTCTTTTTAATTTCCCTTGTGACATTTTCCTCTGCATTAATATATTGATTACTTTCTTTAATCAACTCACTAATTTTATTGCTCGTAATTCCTAAAGCATTTGTCAAGTTATCCATAAATTTCTTAAACGTTTTTAAACACCTATTTTATTATTTGAGATCTAAATTATAAAAGAGTTTATAACGTTATTGTTTATAAAAAATCAATCATAATTCTTAATATAACATTTTCAACCAAACTCAGAAATAATTAAGTGTTGCTTTATTAAAAATGGTAAAAAACGAATAAAATCTTTAGAAATACCAATATCTTACAAATTCATTGAAAAAATAATGTTTATATTTAAATATTAATCATATTTACATGATTTAATCAATTTCCCTTTCTCTGATAAATTCAGTACAATAACTTTTGGTCTACTCATTGCTTCAATCGAATATTTTATTCCTTGTGTTCCTAACCCTGATGATTTAGTTCCCAAAAATGGAAAATGATCGGGACCTCTTTCACTTTTTCCATTTATTTGTACAGTACCCACTTCCAATTCCTGCGCAATATTAAAAGCTAAATCGATATTTTCTGTGAAAATCATGCCTTGCAGGCCATATTCTGACTTATTTGATATTTCTATTGCTTCTTCAGCACTTTTAACTCTTAAAAAAGGTAATATAGGGCCAAAAGGTTCTTCCCAAGCGATTTTCATGTCAATTGTAACGTTATCAACCAATGTAGGCCACATGATGTTACCTTCCCTTTTATTTCCGCACAGCAGAGTGCCTCTCTTTTCTAAAGCATCGTCTATCAGTCCTTGAACAAAATCACAATGTTCCGAGCTTATGAGGGGTCCAATGTTTGCATTTTTTTCAGGATCTCCAATGGATAAATTCAAAGTCTTCTTTTTGACCAATTCTATTAATTTATCAGCAATTCCGGGCATTGGAAGAACCCTTTTCACTGCAGTACATCTTTGCCCACTATAAGAAAATGCTCCCGAGACAATTGCTTCTGCCGTTAATTCTAAATCTGCATCGTTTAAAACGATGGCGGCATCTTTACCTCCTAATTCTAATAACAAAGGTTTCATTCCGACAATACTAGCAAGATGCTTTCCCGTTTCAGAGGACCCGGTGAAACACACCATATCAACGAGGGGATGTTGTACTAAATAATCACCAATTTCAGATCCCTTTCCAGTGATTATATTAATAACTCCAGGAGGAACTCCTGCTTTTTCCAAAATCAATCCAAAAAATAAAGGACTAATGGCTCCTTGGGAAGGTGGTTTTACCACAACAGTATTTCCTGCCATTAATGCAGGAGCTATTTTCGATCCTGTAAGATTAAAGGGATAATTAAAGGGACCTATGCAAAGAATCACCCCCAAGGGAACCCGATACGTAATTGACATTTTATTTTTGCCGAAACCTTTAAAAGATTCACCGTAAATGGCTTCCCCTTCTTGTTGCAAACCTGCTTCTGCTGTGGCTTCAAAAAGTTCAGCTGTTCGTGTTATTTCAGATACAGCACTTTTTAGTGGCTTACCTATCTCTTTCATCATTATATACCCTAAAGGATTAGCCCATTCTTTCATTAATTCAGCAGCTTTTTTTAGTATTTCAGCTCTTTCTTTCTGAGTTTTTTCTTCCCAACACTCCAAACTTTCTTTTGCAACGGTTATGACATTATTAGCTTCTTCAATGGAACATGCCTGCACAGTCCCTACTATCTCATCATCAAAAGGATTCTTAATGATTATGGTTTTTCCCGAAGATGACTTTTTCCATGTACCAGATACATAATATTTAAAATCTAAATTATCTCTCATTACAATCGAATTAGGAATTTTTTCGATTTCTTCTAACATGATTTTCTTCTTTCTAACTATTGCATTTTTATAAATAAATGTTCTTAGAAATCTTAGAACAATATCATTTTTATATTTATTAATTATAATTCAAATGTCGGAAGAAATCTAAAAGTAAAAAAAAAATGAAGGAATTTAATTTTTAATTGAGAGATGCAAGTGCTTCTTTTTAATTGTTATTATAGAGATAATAGATATTATAGCAATTAAGATAAAGAAGTTTCCAAGTGGAATAGCGATGGGAAGAACTGGAATTTCTTGATAAAACAAATAAACTTGCATGTCTTTTGATCCGGCTACAATATGACTCCCATCTGCGGAAATAGTCACACAATTTATATCATCACCCGTAGTATAATTCCATAAAGGCGTTGAACTTGATTTTGCGAATAAATACACCCTGTTATCATAACTTCCCATTGCAATGTAATTTCCATTATCCGAGAGTGCTATACATCTTGGAAAATTATGATCTCCAATTTGATCACCTGCGGAATAATTCCATAATGGAATTGGACTTGATCTTTCAAATAGATAAAGTTTACCTTCGTCTCCCCCAGCCGCCATATAGTTACCATCAGAATCTATCGCAACATTATATATGAACCCTGCTGTTGTATAATTCCATAAAGGAATTGAGCTTGATCGATGAAAGAGAGTGACCTTGTCATCTGCTGCTCCTGAGATGATATAATTCCCATCAGATGAAATTGCAACCGAATATACATCCCCTCCTGCAGTATAATTCCATAACGGTGTAGAACTTTCTTTATTAAATAGATATAAATGATTATTTTGACTCACCGTAGCGATATAGCTTCCATCAGCAGATATTGCAACGGAAAATCCTCCCTCTCCCATATCATATGTCCACATCTCGGTTTTAGGACTTGAAATGGAGTCATTAAGTAAGAAAATTACACCAGAATCTGTCGCTGCAACAATATATTTGCCATCCAAAGAAATCGCAACGTCGTTCATTAGATCTCCTGTTGGAAAATAATCCCAAATTGGTAATTTGGGCGAACTTACTGAATTATTCAAAAAGAAGATATGACCCCCATCATTTACTGCTGCGATATGACTTCCATCTGATGAAATTGCGGCAGCATATACGTTATTAGACGTTAAAAACCTCCAAAGTGGTGTTTTCATTGTAGAACTAGTTTGATTAAATAAATAAATACTGCTATCTGGCGAGGAACTACTTGCTGTAATAAAATTTCCTTGCGATGAAATATCAACAGATCTGATTTCATCAGTAGTAGTATAATTCCAGAGAAGATCTCCTGAATTAGCACTTATATGTATATTAGATTGTTCTTCGTCTTGTTGATTATTCATCGGAATCTTAAATGAAATAAAAATAAAAACCAAGAGGAAAGATAACAATATCAGATTGAAATAATTTGATTTTTTTTTCATAGAATTTCAATACCTCATATATTTGTATTAGTGATGCATTATTTAGTTATAATTCTTTTTATTCAGAGAATTCATCATATAAAATTTTAAACTCATTTCTCATAATCTGTGAATTGAGGTATAAATCCTTCTTTCATTAATAATCTGAATTGTCCTTGAGAATTATCAATTATTTTCTTAGATTTGGAGATTAGTTCTTCCTCAGAGAGATTAATTTTTGCAATTCCTTGCTCAATTGCTTTCAGTCCTACAGCAGAAGCTTGCGTAACAAACGCATTTTCATATTGCATGTTAGGGAGAATACAATTATCCACGAGACACCCTTCAATCTCATCTACTAATTTTGCGAGAGCATGCGCCGCTGCAATGCACATTTCATCAGTTATGGTTTTAGCACGTACATCTAAGGTTCCCCTAAATATTCCGGGAAAACAAAGTGAATTATTAACCTGATTTGGAAAATCAGAGCGGCCAGTTGCGACAATTCGAGCTCCAGCTTCTTTAGCATCCCATGGAAAAATCTCCGGAATTGGATTCGCTAGGGCAAAAACTATTGCATCATCGGCCATTTTTGAAATCCATTCTTTTTTTATAACATTTGGTCCTGGAATGCTTGAAGAAATGAGAATATCCGCACCTTCTAAAGCTTTACTACAATCTCCCATAACTTGTTCTTTATTACTTATTTTAGCGACTTCACATTTATAATCTTGAGGACATTGTAGATCTGGTCGCTCTTTATATAAGATTCCATTACTATCAACAAATATTGAGTCCGTAATGTTAAATTCGTCAGTTTTTAATAAGCGATAAATCCCAAAATTAGCAGCACCTATTCCATTGAAAACGATCTTAACTTGTTCTTTTTTCTTTCCAACAATTCGTAGAGAATTCATTAATCCTGCAAGAGTGACACAAGCCGTACCCTGTTGATCATCATGCCAAACAGGAATATTGATGTCTGGATCACTGCGCAATTTATCTAAAACGGTAAAACATTTTGGATTGCTAATATCTTCTAAATTGATTCCACCAAATGTAGGTTGAACCATCTTTACAAACTCTATAATATCTTCGGCTTTACAACATTTTTTTTTACCGATACACAATGGAAACGCATCCACTCCTCCTAAATATTTAAATAGTAAAGCTTTACCTTCCATTACCGGCATTGCTGCTTCAGGACCAATATTTCCAAGACCTAACACTCTACTTCCATCACTTACGACCGCGACAAAATTCCACTTACTCGTATAATCATAAACTTTTTCTTTATTCTGAAAGATTTCAGATGAGGGTGCGGCTACTCCAGGAGAATACCAAATTCCAAAATCATCATAATTTCGAACTTGACAACGTGAAATAACTTGAATCTTTCCTCTGTAGAACTTATGCATTTTAATTGCATTTATTCCCGGTTTTTTTGCACTTTTAAGGAGTTGTTCTTTAGTTTTTTTTTCCATGATAAATATTAAACGAAATAATATTAAAATTGAATTGTCATTAGACCATAAAACAAAACCTTATTAATAAACAATCAACTGAGCTATATAATAAATTTAAAGCATAACCAATTGAAAATGAAGCTGCTACTCGTATTGTCCATACTTCAGAACAGGAAATTACAGTATTGATAACGTAGATGAATGAATTAAGCTCTATTTAACATCAATTTTGCTAGTTTCTTAAAAGATTTTTCGACATTTTCTCCTGTCTTGCTGGAACATTCAAGAAATAAATTTAACCTCATTTTCCTAGCGAGTTCGCTCCCTTCTTCTGGATTAACTTTTCTCATGTATTCTAAATCTGATTTGGCTCCGAGTAACAAAATAGGAAAGGACTTTTTAGCTCCATTTACGATTGATAGCCAATTTGCCACATGTAAAAAGGAAGAGTAATCTGTAATATCGTACATCAATATACCGCCTCTGGCGCCTGCGATATAATGAGGAAACATGAATCGAAATCTTTCTTCACCAGCAAAATCCCATATCATTAATTTTACTCTCTGATTATCGACAATTACAGATTTGTATTCAAAATCTACCCCAATAGTCATACATCTATCTGGAATAAAAGCTTTAGTCAAAAAACGCTTCGCTAAGGATGTTTTTCCTGAACCGGCATCTCCAAAAATGACTACTTTAAAGATTTTGCCACTCATTTTTATAATTTCTTTTTTTCGTTTTAATTATAGTGATCATTAAATGTGAATTTCAAGGGTATACCTACCCATTAAACGCACATGCATACAGACCCTCTTAAGTTTAGATATAATTTTTCCATTTTTGTAAAAAATATATCAAATTTACAAATAGCACTGTTCCTATTTAAATCTTTTCAATCTATATTTCCAATTAACTAAAAATTTGCAATATTTTAGCTGAAACTCAATATCAAGAAAGAATTGGAGATCTTTTTCATTTCTGTTCTATGAATAAAGAGTGAAATTGTCACTATAACTGCATCAGAAACCATATTTTGGTAATTCTAATTTAGAAATCAATTTTTTTTTTAGTATAGTTTTCCCCGCTCAGGTTGGTGGATCAGGGGGTTTTTCAGGAAATGGTGATTGGGATCCATAATCAGCACCAAATTTGTCAGGATTTTTTAATATTTCTTTTATTTTGGAAATTAAATCTATTCTTAATCCTGAACTAGTAGAAACAGCTAATACATCTTTTGGTCCTGCTTGTAAAATTAATAAGTAACCATTGCTTCCTTTAGCAAAAAACGTATCGAATTTATCCATATTTATCTCTTCTACCGCGCTTTTAGATAAGGAAAGTAAAGCTGCAATTATCGCTGAAATTTTCGTCTCATCAACACCTTGTGGGAGCACTGACGCGATATGAGATCCTTCAAAAGTTACAATCGCAGCATATTCTACTTCGGGAGCTAGCGTTAAAATTGATTGCAAAATGCCATCAGTTAATGGTCTCATATAAGTCACGTTTTAGTTACTTTTTATTAATATATGGATTAGCATATTAATTAATATACATATTTGTATATATGATTTTATTTTATCCCATTTTATCATTTTCTCAGTAAAATTACATAATGCTTGCTCAATTTTGTCCAACTTGTCATTTTAAGAAATATTTAATACTTTGAGAATATTAAAACCATAAATATCAAGGATGAAAAGCGTAGGAAAGATACGTGAACTCTCTTTATTTTTCATGATCTATGGTCATCTGATTTAATTTTGGTCACGATCCGAAGATCAATGGTTGAAATTTTGGTTATTTGTATTTTTAAAATCTGTACGTGTAACAAGTTTCCTATTTGTTTCAGGAGTTAGTGTTGCTTTAACTTTTAAAAATAATGTGACATGAATCTTCAAAGAGACCTATATGGTAATATAATTCTCTCTGGGGGCTCCACTAATTTTCCAAGTCTTAGGGAACGCTTAAAATTCGAACTTTCTAAGATCGTGCCAAATTCCATGGAAGTTGACATACACGTTCCTCCAGAAAGAGAATTATCTACTTGGGTTGGAGGGTTAATCAATGATTCCCTTCAAAATTTCTCTCAAATAACCACATCAAGAGAGTAATTCATTGAGCGTGGTTACACGTATTATTATTAAAAAGTAAAATTTTGATTTGGAAAAGCGTGGCTAACTTTTTAGAATAAAATTCAAACATTTATTATATTTTATTCCATCCAAATCGATTTTATTTATTTAAATTTCTTAATATTTCTAATATTTCTTCATTTTTGGGAATATCATCCATCGAATCACTGTAATACGCATATCTTATAATCCCTTGCTTATCTATTATTAGAAGAGCTGGCATTCTTCCTAACTTTAATGGTTTTATTTCTTGGTGTAACATTTTATTGACCTTTTTTTTGTCATCAAAATAGATAGGATATACTTGTGCAAATTCGGATCCAAATTTTCGCGCATTTTCAAGATTATCAGGCAAAATAGCGTATATTTCTGTATTTAGTTCATTGAATTTTTCAAAATCGTGTTCTAATTTTTTTGAATGAGCTTTCGCATAAGGTCAACTTTTATTTCTGAATAATACTATTACCACATTTTTATTCCCTTCGAATTCACGTATATTAGTTGTTTCATTTCGAGAATTTGGTAAACTAAACTCCTTGATTTTAGTTCCTACTAAATTGTATTTATCTTTCATGTTAATTTCACGTTATTTTTTATTTAGATAACTAACTATCTTTTGAAATGATTATATAATTTATACTTCTAAATTAAAAATATTTAATCCAATCAATAAATCTACATTTGATTAAAAACTATGCTTAGATTTGGTTAAATAATAGTTACAAAAAAATATACTAAATTTGGTATGTCTTAAATTTTTAAATAGTTGAAAAAATATAATTAACTATCCTCGAGATAAAAAAACCTGAATTAATCAATTTGTGGTACTAATGGCAATTAATTTTGAAATTTCAGAAATTCTAAACCAATTTGAATTAACTGATAGAGATAAGAAAGACCTTGTTCAATTATTTGAGTTTACAAAATATTTGTACGACAACGAAGAAAATTTAACAAAAACAATGAATTTAGTCAAAAAAGGGCGGGATCAAATAATAGAAAGGATTTTAGAGATGTTTGAGAGTGAAATCTCCGGAGAAATCTGATGAACAGTATTTTTTATAAGGAGAGAGATGTTTACCATGATTGAATCTATTCGATTGAAAAATTTTAGAAAACATGAAGACATGAGTTTAGATTTTGACGATAAATTTAATCTCATCCATGGTAGAAATAATGCGGGCAAAACTTCCATCTTTTTTGCCATTGAATATTGCTTATTTGGAGGAGTGCTAGGTTTTAAAAAAATTTCCCAATTAACTTCGTATAAGAGTAAAGTAATTGGGGTGGAATTAATTTTTAGAAGTAGAAATGGAGATCGTTTTAAATTACAGAGAATGCATAAATTATTGGGAAAAAGTCAATCAGCAAAAGGCTTTTTCACGTTAAAAAAGTTTGTTGAAGATGGGGAAAGCTACATAATCGCGTCTGATTTTGGAGACCGAGAAGAAGATTTATCTCTGAAACTTAATGAATTGACTGGAATTTCTAAGAGATATTTTGAAACTGGGATTCATTTTCATCAAGGTACAATTTCTGAAATCTTGAATGGATCCAAAAAGTTAGACATAGTATTTGGAATTACGGCTGCCACCACACTTGCCGATATCTTCAAAACAAAAGTTTTAGACTATGAAAAGGAAATTGGGAACATAGAAAAAGTTAGAATTTTTTTAGATCAATCCATAAAAGAAAAAAATGAACGATCCGAAAAAGCTAAAGAACATGCTAACAAGATTGAAGACTTAGAAGCCAATATTCTTCTTAAAGAAGAACAATTAAAAAGTCTTCAAATAATGAAAAATACTTCAGAAGAAATTTCGAACGCGGTGATGGAATATGAAGCCTCAAAAAAGAAATTTGATGAAATTAAAGTAAAGGATGAACTATTCAGTAAAGAATTTCAAGATTTAAAAGCAAAGTTTGGTTCGAAATCTAAATTAGACGATGAGTTAGAGGAATGTAAAAAAAAATTTAAAACGACTCAAAAAGATATTAAAGAAATTAAAATAAAAATTGAGACCATTCAAGAGTCTATTAGAACGTCTGAAAAGAAACAAGTTGAAATCGAGAATGATTTAAAAAATATTGATAGAATTACTGAAGAATTAAAAGGTTTGACACAAGATGTTGGGGGAAAACAAGATTTAAAAACGAAATTAAACTCAGACTCCTCTAACGTAAAAGAAACATGTCAAAAAATTGCTCAACTGGAGAAAGAATTAGAACAACATCAAGTAATATTAAGAGATTCGGAACGTGAAAAAGGCGATATAGACGGAATTTTGAAT
>Ga0307445_10001957_pt1 | contig 11488 bp, 9 predicted proteins | sample SalMarSW160330MG_FD_202147 | JGI IMG/M metagenome (GOLD analysis project Ga0307445, IMG submission 202147) | Salt marsh sediment microbial communities from the Plum Island Ecosystem LTER, Massachusetts, United States - SW1603-30 | ecosystem: Environmental > Aquatic > Marine > Intertidal zone >...
CATCGTCCTTGACCACAATGCTCCGCCCACCAATGCCAAACTTGCCACGGATTATCAGGCCATCCGTGACTTTGTGAAGGAGCAGGGGGTGGAAAAATTCTACGATGCCGGGAAGGGCATCTGCCATCAGATCATGTCGTACCACGCCAGGCCGGGCATGGTGATCGTCGGATCCGACAGCCATACCTGTACAGCCGGTGCCTTCAACACCCTGGCGGCAGGTATTGACAGAACCGAAACCGCAGGGATATGGCGAAGGGGCGAAACCTGGTTCCGGGTACCGGAGAGCATGAAGATCACACTGAGCGGGAAGCTGAGGGAAGGCGTTTACGCCAAGGACCTTTCCCTCTGGATCATCGGCCTGATCGGCTCGGATGGCGCTAATTACCGATCCATTGAGTTTCACGGGAGAGGCATTGGCTCCTTGAATATTTCCGACCGCATGACCCTGGCCAACCTCGCTTCCGAGATGGGTGCCAAGAATGCCGTATTCCCGGCAGATGACGTACTTCGGGATTTCTACGGGAACGAGGTAACGGGCGTATGGGCAGATGATGACGCGGATTACGTGGAAGAGATCCGCATAGACATGGGGGAGGTGGTCCCCCTGGTGGCCGCACCGCATCACGTGGACAATGTCAAAACGGTCCTGGAGGTGGAGGGGACGGCGGTCCAGCAGGGACTGATCGGAACCTGCACGAACGGGCGGATTGAGGACCTCAGGGCGGCTGCTGAAATCCTTAAAGGGAAGACGGTGGCGCCCGGTTTCCAGTTGCTGGTCATACCGGCATCCCAGAAGATCTACCTGGAGGCCATGGAAGAGGGACTCATCAAGGTCTTCCTGGAAGCGGGCGCAAACGTCCTCTCTTCTTCCTGCGGTCCATGCCTGGGCACCGGCCAGGGCATCCCTGCCGATGGATTTACGGTGATTTCCACGGCGAACCGGAACTTCAAGGGCCGCATGGGCAACATGGAGGCACAGATATACCTGGCCTCGCCTGCCACCGTGGCCGCCTCGGCCCTTGAAGGCAGGATCAGGGCCGTAAAATCTTACCCTGAGGAAAAAGACATTGTTCATCGCAGCAAGGGCGAATCCCTGACAGGGATACCGGAGGGGGAGAACCGCAGGATGAATGCCGTCTGGAATTATGCAGATGCCGATAATCTGAATACCGACCAGATGTTCGCAGGCAACCTTACCTATAACATCCTCAGCACGGATCCCGGAGCCATCCTCCCGCACCTTTTTGAAGGTTTTGACCCGTCCTTTGCGCAAAATGTCCGCGAAGGGGATGTGATCGTTGCGGGGGAGAATTTCGGCTGCGGGAGTTCGCGCGAGCATCCTGCAGTGGGACTGGCATATGCCGGCGTCAGGGCAGTGATAGTGAAGTCCGTTAACCGGATTTTTTTCCGTTCCTGCATCAACCAGGGACTTCCCCTGATCCTTCAGAGAGAAGTTGTATCAGCATACCATCCGGGTGACCGGGTCTCGGTAGATCTCATTTCAGGGTGCATCAACCTGAATGACAAAGGATATGCTTTTGTCCCGCTTCCCGATAAACTTATGCGGATCATCGTAAACAGGGGATTGGTGAACTGGATCAGGGAATCCTGAAAACGGTAATAAAAAGATATTCTATGGATCAGCAAAAAAGGATCTGCGTTGTCGGGGCCGGCGCCATCGGGGGTGTGGTGGCTGGAGTGCTGGCCCGGGAGAAGTACGATATCCGGCTTGTCACCAAGTACCCGGAACTTGCCGAAAGGATCAGTAATGACGGAATCCATGTCAGCGGCTATTGCGGGGATTTTTCCATACGGATCCCCAGTGTTGCCCTGCCGGAGGAACTTGAAGGGACCTTCGATTACGTACTGATCGCAACAAAGGCCGGTTCCCTGGTTCAGGCGGCGCAGGCTATGCTCCCATTTATGCACGAAGGTTCCAGAACGGTATCCATGCAGAACGGGATATGCGAGGAATTGCTTGCCGGCGTGGCAGGACCGGATCGAACTATTGGCTGTGTTGTTGGCTGGGGCGGGACAATGCATGAGTCCGGCAGGGTGGAAATGACTTCCGGCGGGGAATTCGTCCTCGGGAACTGGAGAAGGGGAACCGACCTTCCCCTGGGTGAACTTGCAGGCATTCTAAGCCACATCGTTCCGGCACGTACCAGCGAGAATATCCTTTCAGATCTCTATTCCAAGCTGATCATCAATTCCTGCATCACAACCCTCGGGGCGATCTGTGGACTTTACCTGGGGGAAATGCTGGCAAAAAGAAAGGTGCGTGATCTCTTCATTGAAATCATCCGCGAGGCCATGGAGGTGGCCGGGGCCATGGACCTGGAAGTAGCACCCGCTGCCGGGGGCAAACTGGATTACTACCGCTTTCTCTCCGCGGGGATCCTGTCGGGATTCAGGCGGCAGCTAACCATCCGTTTTATCGGCCTGAAATACCGCAAACTGAAATCTTCAAGCCTCCAGAGCCTGGAAAGGGGAAAGAAAACGGAAGTCGATAATTATAACGGGTACATATCGGACAAGGGAAAGGAGTACGGTGTTGCGACCCCGGTGAATGATCAGCTGACACGAATGGTAATGGAGATTGAAAACGGAAAGCGGCCCATCAGTCCGGTTAATTTCAGGGAGATCAGGATCGGCTGAATCCACGGTCAGATGAAACCAGGCGGGTGAAGTTGGAACTGCCATGTAAAGGTCACGCCTGTTGCTCCTTCCCTGGATTTTTGTATTTTTGCAGGCGATTTACGCCCTCGTAGCTCAGTTGGATAGAGCAACGGCCTTCTAAGCCGTAGGTCATGGGTTCGAATCCCGTCGAGGGTGCGCATCTGCCGCTCCGGGCTGCAACACTTTCTGCAACCGGCTGAGATCGTATCCCCGCCTTTCTGCTATTCTCAGCAGTTCACGGTAGAGTTCATCGTCCATGACCGGTTCCCTGCAAAGTATCCAGAAGTAATCCGGCGAGGAACTGCCGATCATGACCCATTGATAATTCTCCTGGTCAAGCTCCAGGATCAGGTAATCGGCATAGAAGAACAGGAAAAAGGAGACTTTCAGCCTGCCGGGTTCTGCCGGGTCCGGTATTTTGGCCTTTCCCTTTGCCTTCTTGTGCTTACCGTCAAGGGTGTAAAGGTATCCCTGGTTCATGACATCTATCATTCCATTGTCACGCAGGGTATAGGTGGCCGTAACACCAGCCAGGTTCTTTTCAAATGAATGGGGGAAGCGGGCAATTTCGTACCAGGTTCCCATGTAACGGTTGAGGTCAACGTTCCGGACGGTTGTTTTATCGATCATGGCTTGGGGTATATTGGACTGACAATTGACGAAAAGGAAAAGTGCAACGAGCATCAGGGTAACGGCTGTCTTTTTCATGCGCTTGGTATTTATTTGATACACTTATCGTTTGTTTCATTCGATTACGATTTATGTTCCAGGTCGTTTTTTTCGCCTGCCAATCCAGGCAATGAACTGCCATATCAGGATGCCGGCCAGCCCTGTTTCGTCAGTTATATTTTTACAAAATTTACGAATAATCCGATTTAAACCCTAAATTTAAAAGGCAATATTGCATGTGCCATGATCGATTCCGGGGAATTCAGAAAATATGCCCATGAGTTTGCCGACTGGATGGCGGACTATCTCGAAACGGTGGAAAACCTGCCGGTCAAGTCCCAGGTCAGTCCCGGTGAAATATTTGCCCGCATCCCCGACCAGCCCCCTGAAGAGGCGGAATCCATGAGCCTCATTTTTGAAGATTTCAGGAAGATCATACTGCCGGGGATGACCCACTGGCAGAGTCCCAATTACTTTGCCTATTTCACGGCCAATTCCAGCTATCCCTCCGTACTGGCCGAGATGCTGACCTCAACCCTGGCCGCCCAGTGCATGGTATGGGAGACCTCACCGGCCGCAGCAGAGCTGGAAGAGAAGGTCATGAACTGGCTCAGGGACATGATCGGCCTGCCGGGAACCTTTGAAGGTGTGATACAGGACACGGCATCCACCGCCACCCTGGTTGCACTTCTTACGGCCCGGGAGAAAGCCTCGGGATTCAAGATCAATGAAGAGGGATTCACGGGCGAACAGCGTTACCGGGTTTATTGCAGCACCGAGGCGCATTCCTCGATCGAGAAAGCGGTCCGGATGGCAGGATTCGGAAGGAAGAACCTGGTCAAGGTGGAAGTGGATGAAACGTTGGCCGTTCGTCCTGACAGCCTGCTCGAGGCTGTGGAGAAGGATCTCGGGGCGGGTTACATTCCTCTTTGCGTGGTAGCTGCCCTGGGCACTACCGGAACGGCAGCCATCGATCCGCTTGAACCCCTCGCAGGGATCTGCAGCAAATACGGGATCTGGCTGCACGTGGATGCCGCCTATGCCGGGACCGCCCTGGTCCTGCCCGAACAGAGACGGATGATCCGGGGAATTGAGGGAGTGGACAGTTTCGTGTTCAATCCCCATAAATGGATGTTCACCAATTTTGATTGCTCGGCCTATTATGTCAAAGATCCTGCCCCCCTGATACGGACCTTCGAGATCCTTCCCGAATACCTGAAGACCGGGACCAGGGGCAGGGTGAATGAGTACCGGGACTGGGGGATACAGCTGGGCAGGAGGTTCAGGGCCCTGAAGCTCTGGTTTGTGATCAGGGATTACGGAGTGGAAGGGATCCGCCGGAAGATCCGGGATCACCTGGCATGGGCTGCCGAGCTGGCCGAAGAGATAAGAAGCACCGGAGATTTCGAACTGTTTGAACCGCAGAACCTGGGACTGGTGTGTTTCCGCTACAGTCCACCCGGGGAAGCCAACCGGGATAAACTGAACGAAGTGAATGATAAATTGATGCGCCGCCTGAATGCGACCGGGAAAATATACCTTACCCATACCAGGGTGAATGGACTGATCACCCTGAGGATGGTTGTGGGCCAGACCAATGTGACAAGAGCTCATGTTCAGAATGCCTGGAAGCTTATAAGGGAAACCGCAAAGAATTTATAACAGGAAACCTGCCGAAAAAGTGCCGGCTCTATGAATGAACGATGGACACTCGAAGGTAAAACGGCCCTTGTGACCGGGGGTACAAAGGGAATGGGGCGTGCTATTACCGAATCCCTGGCTTCATGGGGAGCAGAGGTGGTTTTTGCTGCCCGCAGTGAAGATGAGGTCAGGCAGACGCAAAACGAACTGGAATCCCGTGGCTGGAATGTGCGGGGATACAGGGCAGATGTGAGCATTCAAAAGGACAGGAACATGCTCGTCCGTATCCTGCAGGACCTCTTCCCACGGCTTGATATACTGATAAATAACGTCGGCACGAACATACGCAACAAGATCCAGGATTATTCGGATGATCAGGTCCATCACCTGATTGATACAAATTTCATTTCTGCCTTCGACCTTTCCCGGCGCTGCCTTCCCCTTTTAAAGTCCTCAGGTGCAGGGAGCGTGGTATTCAATTCTTCGGTAGCGGGACTGAACCATATCCGTACCGGGTCCCTGTACGGGTCCACCAAGGCTGCCCTTATCCAGCTCACCAAAAACCTGGCAGTGGAATGGGCTGAATACGGCATCCGGGTGAACGCCGTCGCTCCCTGGTACATAAGAACCCCACTGGTTAATCACCTGCTCGAGGATAAGAAATTCCTGCAGGATGTTCTGGATCATACGCCCATGAAAAGGGTAGGGGAAGCCCATGAGGTCGCAGACCTCGTGACTTTCCTCTGCATGCCCGCTGCCTCTTACATCACAGGGCAGTGGGTGGCGGTCGACGGAGGAATGACGGTTAATATGTTTTAATTATGGACTATTCAAAGATTAAGCTCTTAAGCTTCGATTGTTACGGAACGCTCATCGACTGGCGCAAAAGCTTGCTGGATATCCTTGAACCTTTCTTCAGGGATCTTCATGTCTCGTTTAGCAGGGATGAACTTTTCACTGCGTTCCTGGAAGCCGATCGCAGGCTGACCGGCGCGGCCTTCATGCCGTACAGGGAGATACTCGCGGAAATCATTCAACATATGGCCAATGCTGCGAAAGTTACCATCCCGCTTAAAAGCAGGTACATCCTTTCCGAAAAATTTGACCAATGGCTTCCCTTTCCGGATACGGTTGAAAGCCTGCGAATCCTGAAGAACCATTACAAGCTGGCTATTATCTCAAATGTTGACGATGACCTCTTTGCCATAAGCAATAAATTGCTCGGGGTTGATTTTGATTTCATCGTGACGGCAAAGCAGGTGGGATCCTATAAGCCTTCGCATGAAAACTTCATCATGGCGCAGGAAAAGTTCGGGCTGGATCTGGAAGAAATATTACACGTTGCCCAGAGCATTTTTCATGACATCAGGCCAGGCAATAAACTGGGCTGGAACAATGTCTGGGTAAATCGTTACCACGAGGCGGAACTGACCGACCCGGCGGAGTTCCCCGACCTGGAGGTGCCGGACCTGGCCAGCCTGGTGAAAATCCTTAAGATCGAAGCCGAAAAATCCTGAGTGCACCTTTCCGGGACGGTACCCTGAAAGAAACTAGCCCTCCAGGCTTTCCAGGTCGGGAACTCTCGCAGAGATTTTCTCAGCGAATTGTTCTGACGGATCCATCCGACGGTTATTATTAAAGCCTATCTCAAATATTATCCGGGACCATCTCTGGTACTTAATGTCATCTAATACTAAATATCGAAGAATGTTCAAAGAATTTTCCATATCCTTATATCCATTCCCTGAAGGAAATGGTTTTACGGATATGATTGATGAAATAATGAAAATAAATCATATGTTTATCGGGGAATACGATCTTTATTAACGAAAGATCTTTATCCCGGATATGAAGCGCATAGAGTTACTTGCCGCAATGGTACTCTCGTTTGTGAACATCCCTGCCCAGGATGGTAGCGGTAATTCCTCCATCCTGACGGATACCTCCGGCAGCAAACACCCCTGGAACCACCTGAGGACCAACAGCTCACCCGGGAATTTCCAGTTTGCCATAGTGGCTGACCGCACCGGAGGCCACCGTCCCGGGATATTCGAGGATGCCGTTCGCAAACTGAACCTGCTCCAGCCAGAATTAGTGGTAAGTATGGGAGATCTGATCGAAGGCTATACCCGTGAAAGTGAAATGATCAACCGGGAATGGGACGAGTTCAACGGGATCATCGGGCAGCTTGAAATGCCATTCTTTTACCTTCCGGGGAACCATGATTATACAAATGATGTAATGGCGGGTATCTGGAAGGAAAGATATGGACCATCATACTATCATTTTCTGTACAGGGATGTCCTGTTCCTGTTCCTGAATTCAGAAGAGGCCATGAAAGGTTCCGGCCTGGGAGGCATTGAGCAGGCCCAGTACCTGTACGTGAAAAACGTCCTGGAAGAGTACAGGGATGCAAGATGGACCCTGGTTTTCATGCATCAACCGCTCTGGCTGCTCGATTCTGCCGGCTACTGGAAGGATATCGAGTCTTTGCTGGGGGACCGGAAACACACGGTATTTGCAGGGCATAATCACCGTTACGTAAAATATGAGCGGGACAGCAGTAATTACTTCATGCTGGCAACAACCGGGGGGATCAGCAAGCTCAGGGGACCCAATTTCGGGGAATTTGACCAGTTGGTATGGATTACTATGACCGGGGAGGGACCGGTAATCGCCAATCTCATCCTGGCAGGGATATGGGATGAGAATGTGGTGACCGAGGAGTTGTCCCGGATGATCGGTTCAGAAAGGATACAGATTGAACCCCTTTTCGTTGATGATGGATTCCGGGAAGGGAAATTCAGGATAAAGATCAGCAACGATGCAAATTACTCCATGTGGACCGTACTCAGGTTCGGTGAAAGCCAGTACCTGAGCCCGGAAATCCTTGAATATCAGAAAACCGTTCCTCCGAATTCCGAGGCGATGCTGGATATTCCCGTACATGAACGCCCGGTGACCAGCCTTCGGTACATCGAGCCCATTCCCCTGTACGTCTGGTATATATATAAGTATGAAGGTGGAAGGGAAATAAAACTGGATCAGCAGTTCGGCCTTGCTCCTGTACGGAAGAATTATCTGAATAAGTCGGAAGTTCCCATCACAGTGGATGGCGACCCGGGGGAATGGACCGGGTTGCCCCACCGGGCGGGACTGGAATCGGTCATTACCGAAGGACGGGACAATTACCTGGGAGACTACGATGCCCATTTCGATTTCAATCTCACCTTCGATGATGATAACCTGTATCTTGCGATGGCCGTGTGGGACGACGAACTGGAACTTGACCGGCAGGCGTCCCTCTGGTCACAGGATGCGGTCCTGATCAACCTGGATCCCAGGCCCGTCCTGATCAGCTCCAATGATCATTCGGATAACCGGTACCGTAACAATTATTTCTACCTCAATTGTGCCCCTTCCCTTGCCAGGAACCAGTCCCCCCTGATCGAACAGGAGGAACTGCTGCCTGAAGGCACACGGATTGCAACTCGGAAATCAGTCGAGGGATTTACCCTGGAGCTCTCCATTCCCCTGGATTACATTCGCCAGCTGGGGGGAGGGGACTGGAGCACTGTCCGGCTGAACATTGCCTATTTCGACCGCGATGGCAAGGACCCCAGGTCCGCCATCTGGTGGAAACCCAACTGGTCCTCAGACGAAAACTACATCGGTTCCGGCATGTTCTTCAGGACGCGGGGGGAGTAACAGAAGGGAACTTAATCGATTCCGTAATGTTCTTCAGGCCCCGGAAGGATTGACAGACGGGCATTGCATCGGTTCCGGAATGACATTCAAAATCTGCAGGGAGTAATATTCCGGGAATTATTTTTAATTTTGATTGATTTTAATTTAATCTGAATAAACAGATCCGAGATCATGGAGATCGTATTTCTGGATAAAAAAACCATCGGGGAAGTAAGCAATTTTACCATGTTACATAAACTGGGTAATGTCGAGGTTTTCGATCAAACGGATCCGTCGGAGGTTGTTCCCCGGGCCAGCGGGAAGGAGGTGGTTATTACCAATAAGGTACCCCTTACCAGGGAAACCCTGGATGCCCTTCCCGGATTAAAACTCATTTGCGTGGCCGCCACCGGAACAAACAATATTGATCTTAAATATGCCCAGGAAAAAGGAATCCAGGTCAGAAACGTAAAATCCTATTCCACGGAAAGTGTGGCCCAGTCCACGTTTGCCATGCTGCTTCACCTGCTTAACCGGATGTCCTATTACGAGGCTTATGTAAAATCCGGTGCCTATTCAAAAGGCAAGATATTCACCCATCATGGACCAGCCTTCTGGGAACTGAGCGGAAAACGGATGGGGATAGTGGGACTCGGAAACATTGGCAGGAAGGTGGCCAGGATCGCCGAAAGCTTCGGAATGGAGGTTGTTTTTTACTCCACCACCGGGAGAAATAATAACATCAATTACAAGCGGTTTGACCTCGATACGCTCCTTGCCACCTCGGATGTGGTTTCCATACATGCCCCGCTGTCAGAATCCACGCAGAACCTGATTACCTATGAGAAAATCAGACTCATGCGTCCCTGCGCCATTCTCCTGAACACAGGCAGGGGAGGCATCGTTAACGAAGCCGGCCTTGCCAGGGCCCTGAATGAGAACCTCATCGGAGCCGCCGGCATCGATGTTCTCCTGGAAGAGCCGATAACACCCGACAATCCCCTTATGCGGGTGGTAGACAAGCAAAAAATACTGATCACGCCCCATATGGCATGGGCAAGCATGGAATCCAGGGCACGTCTCATCGAGGGCATTGCACGAAACATCGAACAGTACAAACAGGATCAGGCGGCCGACTGATCCCACCCTGACATACCCTTTCCGGACGAACGGAACATACTGCCTGCATATGGGTGTTAACCTTCAGGCTAGTGCTACCCTGCAGGCGAGTGCTAACCTTCAGGCGAGTGCTGCCCTGCAGGCCAGTGCTAAGGTTGATTATTTTGGTTAGGTCCCGGTAACAGTTGCACCTGCTTTTTCAAGCAGGGCCTTGGTGGCCTTTATCCCGTCCGCTTCGCTCAGCCTGCCACCTTCATACTCGATGCCTATATGCCCGGTGTAACCGGCATCCTTAACGATTTTCAGCATCCTGAAGTAATCGATGGTGGTCTCGTTCCCTTCGTCATCGAAATCGTAGGATTTGGCGCTGACCCCCTTCGCCCAGGGCATCATTTCCTCCGTTCCCAGGTAACGGTCGTATTCTTCATCGGGACTGATCCTGAAGTTCCCGAAATCCGGCAGGGTTCCGCAGAGCGGGTGATCGGTCATCTTCATTACCCCGGTGAGCCACTTTCCGTTGGATGAGAGGCCCCCGTGGTTCTCAACGATCACATTCAACCCGTAATCCTCCGCGAATTCACACAGGCTTCTGAGACCCTCCGAGGCAAGCTTCATTTGTTCTTCCCAGCTGCCCTTACTGCGCGCATTGACTCGAATGGAATGGCAGCCCAGGAACTTTGCAGCTTCCACCCATTTGTAATGGTTCTGGACGGCCCGGGTACGCTGTTCCTCATCAGGATCTCCCAGGTCGCCTTCCGAATCCACCATGATCAGCATGCTTTTCACGCCTTCTCCGTCACACCTGTTCTTCAGCTCGGTCATAAAATTTTTATCTCCGGTCTTGTGAAAAAAGAAAGTATTCACGTATTCCACCGCATCGATCCCGTAAAGATTGCGGGCCATGATGGGGAAGTCCAGCGGATCGCCCGTGGCATCCGTGTAATGGTCATTATCCCAGCGTTTCAGGGTTCTGTTCAGGGACCACTCGGCGAGGGAGATTGAAAAGAACAATGGTGCGGGACCGTTACAGGCTGCCAGGAGCCCGGGCATCAAGCCTGATGCAGCAACTCCGGCACCGATCCCAGCCATGTTCCGGATGAATTTTCTTCTGCTTTTTTCCATCGGTTTATTGTTTTATAAATTAAAGAAGAGGCTGAATGTCCCCGGACATTCAGCCCCTGTCGACAGTTCATCCTTTTCTCCGGATGACTAGAGTTCTCTTAGTTTGATATTCCGGAACCATACGGCATGTCCATGGTCTTGCAGGCAGATGTAACCCTCGTGTGCAACGTTAGCAAAATCCGGATTGAATTCGGGGAATTTGCTGCCTGAAATCAGTGCCTTCCATTCGGGCGTCCACAGGTGGTATTCGAGTACGGTCTCCCCGTTCATCTTGTGGAAAACGGATCCGTCGTAAACGATGATTTCCGCAGAGTTCCATTCCATGGCACCTTTGGCATTCTGGGGGACGGGGGCGATAAGATCGTAAAGGGACCCTGCACGCCTGTTGCCGTCCTTGCCTGCGAAGTTGTCCGGGTGGTTTGAGTTATTATCCAGGAGCTGGTATTCGGGAGCGGTATACCAGATGGCTTCCCCGGGAATTTCCTGTCCCAGGTAGAATATCCCCGAATTCCCTCCCTCTTCGATCATCCATTCCAGTTTCAGGTGAAAATTCCTGAATTTCTTGTCA
>Ga0307445_10001959_pt1 | contig 11482 bp, 7 predicted proteins | sample SalMarSW160330MG_FD_202147 | JGI IMG/M metagenome (GOLD analysis project Ga0307445, IMG submission 202147) | Salt marsh sediment microbial communities from the Plum Island Ecosystem LTER, Massachusetts, United States - SW1603-30 | ecosystem: Environmental > Aquatic > Marine > Intertidal zone >...
AATCCAGCAGGCAAACACTGCCGCTTCCCTCTCCTCCAATCCCAGCGCCTACGGATTCCATAACATGGACGACCGAAGATTGCCCGACTTTTGTGCGTGAAAGGCTGACTCCGATGTTTTGCGCTGCCCAATCAGCCCAGGACGTTGTCACTGTCGTGGTGATGGCCTGATCTATCCGGCCTTTCAAAGAAAGAAGCGCAAGGGGAAAAGTCATTTCCTCACTCAATCCAATACCTTTTTCACTGACCAAGGATATGCGGCTTCCATCGGAATTCAGCAGAAAACCGAGATCCGCATCAGTGGACCCAACAACAGCTTCCACCTGTGAGGCGTGTTCGATCGATGGCTCTGGGGGATGGGGAAATGGCTTATCCGGATTATCGTTGATCGGTATGAGATCGAGACCGAAAAAATCGCCGAAATCCTTCAAGAAGGATGACATAGCACCGTTGCAGGGATCGGCGACAACTTTGAGTCCCCTTTTTCTTATTCGGTCTGCATCGACAAAGCGGGACAACTCTTCGAAATATCGATCCATCGGGAAAATCATTGTCTGGATATAGCCCAATTTTTTCCATGGAGCTTTGGTGAAATCGCCGGCTTCGTAGATGTTAAACACTTCCGATCCTTCCGAAATATCCAGATAATCCCCCTCCGTATCCAGTAGGATCACCGCATTCCACGAATCCGGATTATGCCCACCGGTGATGGCGATCCCTCCGGAATGTTTTTCTTTTCCCATCAAAAATTGCAGGAAAGGCGTGGGCAGTAGCCCGAAATCCACACAATCCAATCCTCCAGCGATGACCGAAGATAAAACTGCCATTGAAAGCATATGGCTCGTGTTTCGGGAATCCCTGCAAACAGCGACCCGCCCTTTCTCGAGAGATGATACAAAAGCCGAAGAAAATTTAGAGACCAACTCCACATTGAGAGCTCCGGGGACTTCTCCCCTGATTCCCGAAACATTGATCCTCACCCTGTCCTTCATTTCTATTTTCTTATACACCAAACTCAAATCCAAACACAACAGAGAAAATTGACCCTAACATAAAGTTGATATATCCTTTTGGCGATGAACCTCTACTCTTTGGATCTGATTCTGATAATCGGCTACCTATTGATTGTCGCAATTATCGGCTTTTGGGTCAAAAAAAAGGCCAAGGACAGACTGGATTCTTATTATCTGGCAGGCCGCAATGTGCCCTGGTGGATGCTGGGGCTTTCCGGATGCTCCAGCTACATCGACATCGGCGGCACTATGGCCATGGTGGGAGCCCTGTATTATATGGGTTTAAAGGCCATCTGGGCCACCCATATCTACTGGGGATGGTTCATCCTCTGCTTTTACATGGCCTTCCAGGCCAAGTGGATCCGCCGATCCGGTGTGATGACCTTTGCCGAATGGAACAAGACCCGCTTCGGGGAGACGAAGGATGCAGAGATGGCCAGGATCGCTGCGGCTGTGTTTCTTCTGCTCCTGATGATCTTCAACCTGATGTATATCGCGGTGGGCATCGGAAAATTCGCCGAGGAATTTTTTCCGATACCAAGATGGGGAGCCACCTTGATCGTTTTCGCCGTTGTCGGTGTGTATGTGACACTGGCCGGATTCTTCGGGGTGATCCTCACGGACATGCTCCAGACACTCCTGATCGCCATGGGAGCAGTTATCCTAACGATAATCGTGTTTGTCCAGACTTCTCCTGCTAATTTTCTCGCCCAACAAGATCCGGGTTGGGGATCGTTGAGCCTATCCTGGAAGCTGTGGCCAGGCTACCTACAGACAACACCGGATAGCTATCACCATTTTTATCTTTTCGGGCCGATTATCCTGGCAGGTTTTTCCTGGGTCGTGTTCCGGATCCTAGCCGGACCGAACGTGTGGGATTTCCAGTTTTTTCTGACAGCCCGCAGTTCCCGCGATGCGGCCTTGGCCGGGGGAATGTGGACTGTCGGTTATACGCTGCGCTGGATCCTTGGATGCGCCTTCCTGATGCTCGGCATCTTTTATCTTGGGTCCCAAGCTGGATTCGACGCGGAGAAGATCATGCCGCTCGTCCTGACCAATCTTCCAGTGGGAGTGCGTGGCCTGTTCCTGGCTGTTCTGCTGGCAGCCCTGATGTCCACGCTGGATGCCATGATCAATGTCACAAGCTCGGTGGTCGTCAATGATTTTTTAAAGCGCTATTTTCTGAAAAACTGGCCCGAAAAGCGTTTGGTGCGCATGGGTCAACTGGCTTCGGTCGTGGCCCTGGCCATCGGATTCGTGTGTAGTCTCCTGTTTCAAGACATCATTTCCGCCTGGGAAACCATGATCTTCGTTATCGTCACGATGATCCTTGTACCCGCCACTTTCCGTTGGCACTGGTGGCGGTTCAGTGCCAGGGCCTTTGTGTTCAGCATGATCGCTTCGGCCTGTATCATTGTTATCCAGAAGACCGTGTTTCCCCACTGGTCGGCTTCCACATCTTTGCTCAGCATCACTTTTGCATGTTTATTCGCTACTTTATTTATCGGATTTAGGATAAAACCCACGGATAAAGAAATCCTCTGCCAGTTCTACTCCCGCATCCGCCCGTTCGGTGTGTGGGGGCCGGTCCGCCGGTTGGCTGAAGAGCGAGGCCTTGTGCCCAAAAAAGACCGGATGCCGGCATTCGATGCATTGAACGGCGTGTTGTCCGCCGGTTTCCAGATCTCTTTGGCTTTGGTTCCCTTTTATTGCTTCCTTCGTGTCTGGAATCAAGCCATCATCTGGGCCGTTGCAGCCATGGGTTTGGGGATAATCCTCTACTTCACGTGGTACAAAAACCTCCCCGCTCAAAGCGAGGGCTAACAGTCAGGCAAGCTGATGAGGAAGGCACTTGGGGAGGCGAGCGGGCATGAAAGCAAGCTTTACTGGTAGGTAAGAGGAGCGAGCCGAGGAATAAGGGGATTTTCCTCGCTGAAACAAGGCGGAAAATCACCGGCCTGACGTTTCAACTTGCCTGCCTGTTTCTTTTATGGTTTTGGAAATGCTTCGGGACCAAAAACTGGGGTCAATCAGGCTCGACATCTGGGACGCGGCGGACACGTGGATCGGTAAAAACGTCTTCCTCGTCGATGCTGGCCGATGAAAATTCAGAGACAATGCACCCCTCATCCCCAGCCTGAAACCAGTGTTTGGTGTCCGCGGGGAGCGTGTACTGGTCTCCGGGCCGCAAAACGATCTCCTTCCACACCGTGAGATACTCCCGGTATTTATCCGGTATCCGGGCTTTGGGATCGGGTGTGGGCTGCCCATCCACGTACAGATACAGCTCTCCCCAGCGGCAACGGAATGTCTCCTGTTTACCGATATTGCCCTCACCGATCTGGGGATGCCTGTGTTCGGGGCACAATTGACGGGGAAACTGGATCAACTCCTTGGCACAATACCGGTCGTTGTTTTCGTACACCACGACCTGAAGACCGCAATTTTCGATGTCATCCAAGCCTAAATCAGCTATTTCGATGTTTTTTTGTTCCTCGGGTGCGATCACGATCCCGGCCTTTCGGAGCATCTGGTATACCCTTTCCTGGAGCTGGACCTTTTCGGTGCGCTTCATCCCTTACTCCTATTGTATGGCGTGTTTTTCACGATGGCGATGATATGGGCACTGGCACCCAAAAGGGACGGCCCTCTTCATCTGCGTGGTCGTAATATTCTATGAGGGGCTCGGTCGTCAAATTTATCGATTTTTTGGATTCGGTCATCCCTCTATCCCTTTACTTTTTCAAGATCGCACCGGCAACGACATTCGCTACCCGGCTGCGCATAGAAATGATATCGCCCTTGTCCTCGGGATGGACACTGTTGGTCAAGAATATCACGACCGTTTCCGTATCGGGATCGATGACAAGAGACGTCCCCGTGTATCCTGTGTGGCCGAATGCATTGGGACCGAACAGGTCGCCTTGGTTTGTCGCATATCCGGACTCCAAATCCCAGCCCAGCCCCCTCCCGGCAAAATCTACGATCCTGTAAATTTCCGTCATCCGGGCCACAGCCAAGGGGCTGAGTATCCGCTTACCGTTAAAGCTTCCTGCGTTGAGCATCATCCTGGCAAAAATCGCTAGGTCATCAGCCGTGGAAAAAAGGCCTGCGTTTCCGGATATTCCTCCCAACAATCTTGCCAAAGGATCGTGGACCACCCCGATGAGAGGTTTTCCGTCGTATACCTGTGTCGGCACGCACATCGGCAGGAACTCTTCTTCCGGCGTATAGAAGGTGTTGTTCATCCCCAGCGGCTGGAAGATATTTTCACTGGCATACCGGTCAATTGTCTGACCCGTCACTTTTTTCACGATATAGGATAGGGTTATGAAACCCAGGCAGCTGTAATGGAATTCTTCTCCAGGGGGGCTGATTTTCTCCAAGTGGGCGATGTGATCGATCATGGACTCCAGCGTTATCGGATTTCCGTATTTGTCCTTCAAGTCCTCGGCATCCGTGTAAGGAGGAAGGCCGGAGGTGTGGGTGAGCAGATTCCAGATCCGGGCATCCTCCCCGGTTTTTCCCTCTTCATCGGTGAAGGCAACAAACTCCGGGACAAAATCTTTTACCTTATCCCACAACCGGAACCTCCCCTGCTCGACCAGCATCAAAACCGATGTGGCTGTGGCTACAGGTTTGGTGATGGAAGCCATATCGAAGATTTTTGTAACCTCCATCGGAACCATCTCAGGAACCCACTGACTATGGCCAAAGGCCTTGCGCCACACGGTTTTGCCTTTTCGAACGACCAGTATAACTGCACCGGGGAAGTCTTTCCTTTCGATGGCTTCCGTTATGATCTTGTCCATAATAGCAAGGCGGGCCGAGGACATCCCCACCGATTCAGGCGTTTCCGCAGGTTCGAGTTTGGGTTTTGTCTGACAACCAAGGAGAAAAACAAGGATCGCCAGGAGAAAAAAAATTGATATTTTGAAAAACGATTTCATCCACAATTCCTTAAAAATACGGATTAACCATATTACACAAATGTCCCTTTGGCAACCATTATGGCCCTTCCGCCCACAAAAACGTCGATATCATCCGCTTTTTCTTCGGCCTTCAAATAAAGAAGCGATGGTCGGCCGATCTCATGGCCCTGCTCGACACGAACATCGATCCGGTTCTGGCCGAAATAACGGTGTTTTGTGAGGTATCCAGCCAAACATCCGTTGGCACTTCCCGTAGCGGGGTCCTCGGGGATGCCGTAATAGTCCACAAAAACGCGCACACTGAGGTCATTTTGCTTTTCCCTTGCCCCGGGACAGAATACGAGAGGAGCCTTGGCCTCGATATTTTCCACAGCTTTCATGAATTTTGCAAAGTCCACTTTGGCTTTCTTGAGATAGTCCAAACCCTTGAGTGGAACGATCAAAAAAGGAATGCCGGTGGAAACCTCTTGGATCGGGAATCTTTCATCCAAAGCGTTCTGATCGAGATTCAAAGATCGGGCCAACTCTCCTCTGTCGACCTCCTGTCCGAAAACAGGGGGCTTCTGTTTCATCCATAAGATATCAGGCATATCCTCTTTATAGCTGAACGAAACAGGAATCTGACCGACCTTCAGGTTCAATACAATCTTTTCAACGGGCCTTTTCAGTATTTCCTGCTGAATCACAAAAGCCGTTCCCAGCGTAGGGTGCCCGGCAAACGGAAGTTCCTCCTCGGGCGTGAAAATGCGGACATCGAATCCCCCGTCCCTCTCCTCGTCTGTGAGAATGAAGGTCGTCTCCGAGTAGTTCATCTCCTTGGCGATCCTCTGCATGTCTGCGTCCGTGATATCGGCCGCTTTTCGGAAGACTCCCAACTGGTTACCGGCGTACTTCTCCTCGGCAAACACATCCACGATGTAAAACTCATGTTCCATATACAATACCTCCTTGTCTATTTTATTTTTTGGTATCAGACCTAGTCAAGCCATTCAATTAATTGAGGCATCTCTATTTCCGCAAAAAATTGGGCTTTAGGAATAGTTTTGCTCCTGTGAAGATTTTTCACGCCATTCTTTCACCGTTCTTCTCGGCGGCTCCGGAACTGCGCGCGCACAATTCCCTCCTCTACCCTTCAGCCTTGTTCCAATGATTGCCCGTATCTCCACCCCTTTAGTCCAGCCGTGCTCAATACATCCTCACCGTCTGACTCCGTCAGATTCCCTCGAAGAACGACAGGATTAGTTGGGTGGGGTGGGTTGGCTTCAATGGTCGCATCAACTATCCCTGAGAGCCTATTAATAGTGGAAATTGAGATGCCTTTTCAATTACAAGCAGATTTGACTTTGGCATACCGTTGTTTTATAAATCCAACGAATTGACTTTTCCGGGACTCAGTCCTTTTTTACTCGAAGGCTATCTCCGTGAGCTTGGGCATTTTATCATTACTGGCGTTATTGCCCATCCTCTCTGTGTTTATTCTGATCGTCATTCTAAAGAGACCTGCCACTCGAGCCATGCCCGTGGCGTATCTCCTCACCGTTCTCATTGCCCTGTTCATATGGAAAGTCCCACTCCTTCAAGTCACAGCCGCTTCCATCGATGGCCTCGTAACCGCTGCCTCTATTCTATATATTGTACTGGGCGCGGTGCTTCTTCTCAATCTGCTCCAGGAAAGCGGGTCGATCCAGGCCATCCGGAGGAGCATGTTCCTGATCTCACCGGACCGACGTGTCCAGGCCATCATCATCGCTTTTTTGTTCGGCGCTTTTATCGAGGGATCGGCCGGATTCGGTACGCCGGCCGCAGTGGCCGCTCCCCTTTTGGTCGCTATCGGCTTCCCGGCTATGGCTGCCGTTATGGTCACCTTGATCATTCAAAGCACGCCGGTTTCCTTCGGGGCGGTCGGGACACCCATTTTGATCGGCGTCAACGCGGGCTTGAGCGGACAAGCCGAAGTGACCGGCTACCTGAATGCCCATTCCATCGACTTTCCCAGCTATTTACACGCCATAGGCGCCAAAGTGGCCATCATTCACGGAATAACAGGAACCCTCATTCCCCTTATCCTGGTGATGATGATGACCCGGTTTTTCGGTCAAAAACGGAGCTGGACAGAGGGCATTTCTATCCTGCCCTTCGCACTTTTTTCCGGTCTGTGTTTCACTGTTCCTTACACATTGACCGGTATATTTTTCGGGCCAGAATTTCCCACCCTTGCCGGTTCCCTCCTCGGATTGATTATTGTCATCCCTGCGGCCACGTCCGGTTTTCTTATCCCCAAGGATATCTGGGACTTCCCGTTGCGAAAAACGTGGCCCTCTGAATGGGAAGGCCAAAAATTTGTTGCAGACAGGAACGATCATGTAAAGACCAATATATTAATGGCCTGGCTTCCTTACATTCTTGTGGCGATTTTCCTTCTTGCCAGCCGCCTCTGGCCATGGCTCATGAATGTTTTGGCTTCTGTCACCCTGAGTTGGCGTCAAATTTTCGGCACGCCGATCGACACCAGCTTCCAGCCTTTTTTTTTACCGGGATTTCTGTTCCTATTCGTGTCTCTCCTCACCTTATTCGTGCAACAGATTACTAAAAGTCAGGCAAAAAAAGCTGCCAAAAAATCGTTGAGAATGCTCCTTGCCCCCACAATAGCCCTTGCTTTCGCTGTGCCTATGGTCAAAGTCTTTATCAACAGCGGAATCCCAGGAGGGCTGGATAAAATGCCCGTTGTTCTCGCCTCAGGAGCGTCTGCTCTTGTCGGAAAAGCTTGGGTGGGATTGGCTGCTGTGATCGGCTCTTTGGGAGCATTCATCGCAGGGAGCAACACATTCTCCAACATGATGTTCAGTTTGTTCCAGTTCGCGACAGCGATCAAAACGGGTGTCGTACCTGGAGTCATCGTCGCCCTCCAAGTGGTCGGAGGAGCCGCGGGAAATATGATATGCGTGCACAACGTGGTCGCGGCATCGGCTGTCGTGGGATTGATCGGAAAAGAGGGACACCTCATCCGCAAAACCCTTATCCCGATGATCTATTACCTGATCGCGGCAGCCATAGTCGGCATTGCCATGCAACAATTTTTCAGAATTTAATACGGCGATACAGGACCTTCCCGGAGAGCGGGTGATTGGCATTCAAAAGGAATTATGCAAGTTAATCCTTGTGTAACATCAATTTTTCGATCTCTTCCAGTTCTTTGGGCACATCTTTTGTCAAAACCTCGCACCCACCTTTCGTGATTAGAACGGTATCTTCGATCCTGATCCCGAAGTTTTTTTCTGGATAGTACAGAGCCGGCTCGATGGCAAAAACCATGCCTTCTTTCAACGGGACACCTATCGGGCCTACATCATGCACACACATACCCACATAGTGTCCTATTCCTCCCCTCAATCCCCTGGGATCTAAACCCTTTTGTTTCATGACATCGGCCACATGTTTTTGAACATCCGTCGACGTCACCCCAGGTTTATACGCTTCGATACAGGCCTTCTGAACGGCTAGCACGATCTGGTATGCCTCTCTTTGTTCAGGAGTAAACCTACCTGAAACAGGCCATGTCCGGGTAATATCCATGCAAAGGTAATCGAGATCGGCCCCAAAATCCATCAGCACCAAATCGCCAGACTCTGTCTTTCTCGCATTTTCATCGTAATGCCAGATGCAGGAGTTGGGACCCGAACCCACTATCGGGGGATAGGCTGCCCCCTTGGCCCCATTTTTGAGTATGACATGCATTGCCGCTGCTTCGATCTGATACTCGAAAATACCTGGTTTGGTGGCCAGCATGGCCTGCTTAATTCCTTCCGCCGAGATTTTTCCGTTCCTCCTCAAGATTTCGATCTCCTCGGCTGACTTGATCACCCGCATATCATCGATCAAAGGAGTGATGTCCTGAAAGGCCAAAACCGGATACCGCTCCTTGAGTTTTTTTATCCGGTAATTGTCGAGAGAAATCTGGTCGTTGTAGTGAGTCCTGTTCTTGCGGCCCACAAAAATCAGTGTCTCCCAGCGGGCATTGTCCACAGAATCTTTTGGGGATAGCCGCATGTGAAAGGTCAATCCATGTCCTCGGGCATTCCGCGCTATAAATTCATCGAAATAGGAAACCGGATAGATATCTGTAAAACCCGTTTTTTGTTCAGCATCCTCATCGTTTAAAAGATTTTCTCCTTCGATCATTATCTCTCTGGGTGTCTGCCTCGGAAGGAACAAAAAGGACTCCTTGGTTTTCGGAGTCAAAATCACGATCGCCCCTGCATCTTCTATCCCTGTGAAGTAGTAAAAGTCATTGTCCTGCCGGAAATGTCCTCCAGGTGTGGGCAAACAATCGCCAAACAAGACGATCATTCCGCTATCCAAGTTGTCCATCAAAGCCTCTCTACGTCCGTTCATTTCCTCTTTGGAATATCCGACTCTTTGGGCAAACAGGATGGGATGGAGGGCCATAACAGACAAAGCCAAAAGAACGAGCCAGAACTTTTTCCGGGGCATGACAGCCTCCTATTTGTCGATTTTGACGATCCTTCCTTCGATCTTGTAATCCAGGCTTTCGTACTTTTCCAACCAGCTGATCAGGACTTGATTGATAAACACGCCTATATCCTGACCGTCTCTTATAGGAAAACCGAAATATTTATCCTTGGCTTGGCTGACCAGGTAGTTGTTGCTCACGACAGTGAAGACTTTATCCGGTTGAAGGACCTTTCCGTCTTCAACCAGGATCTCCCCATTAACAGAGATGTGCCGAATCCGTTTTCCCAAAAGTTCCGAATTTTTGGAATAGTAGGAATAACGCAATCCCGATATCTGAAGTCTATCCCAATCTTTTTCCACATCGTGTTCAAGAAGGTCCTTGATCTCCTTCCCGGTGAGTTCGAATTGCACCAGGGTATTCCGGAAGGGAGACACTTCGAAGATATCCCCTTTCGTGATCGGACCTGCCAATAGATTGTCCCGAATTCCTCCTGAATTTTGAAAGCTTATATCGGCTCCCGTTTTCCAGCGCATGGCATCTGTTATCCAATTTCCTAGAGGATTCTCTACTGATTTTCCCTCATAATAATAATCTCTTTTTGCCCTGCCTATCTCCTTGTCATATTCTGATCCGACCGCTTCATCCACATGTTTGACCAACGCACTAATTTCTGGGGAAGGTTTCATTCCTTCTTCCGTCCACAACCGGACTTGTTTTCCTTCATAATCCATCACGCGATCGTTTTGGACATTCACTTTTAAATACCCCAGTGATCTTTGGTGTCCGAGAGTGGACTGGATCAATACCCCATTGACCTTCTCGAACTGGCCTTCTTCGGATGCAACCAGAATGACATCGATTCCTGAGACATTTTTGGCGACATCCAAGGCTTCGTGGTATTTGCCATGGAACATAACGACGATCAGGTCCGACTTTTTGTCCAATTCAGGGATCCTGGACTGAAGGGTTGTAACGACGGGCAAGATGTCCAAATCGGCGATGCGCTCCCTCAAAACTTCGATCACGAATCTTTCCGACATGATCCCGATAAATCCTATGTTCAGCTCTCCGACTTTGGAGATATGGTATGGCCTCACAGGCAGGAGCTCGCCAGTTTTTTTGTAAACGATATTGGACGCAACCGTCGGAAAATTCGCCAGCCGGGCAAGTCCCAGGGCATTGTCGGGACCCAGATCAAACTCATGATTCCCGAAACACCAGACATCACAACCCAGCTTGTTCAAGAATTCGATCATCAACCCGCCGATGACATTATTGTATTCCAATTCTGCCGCCAGAGTTCCTGTCATGATATCCCCAGTGTCGACATAAAGGACATGATCCTCGCATCCCCTGATGGCATTTATGTAGTGGCAAGTGGCCTCCATACCCCCTATCCATTTTTCACCATCTTTGGTTTTAATTTTGTATGGTTTATAGATCCCGTGCGTGTCGTTGGAATGAAGAAAAACGATGGTTTCCGAAAAAAGAGTGGGAACAGCTAAAAAGAAAAGGATTAAGCTCAAAACAAATGACTTGGATTTGCTCACAAAAAGGCTTATAGCACAGACAAAAAATTAAAGTCAAATAACGTTATCAGCCTTGCGGCTAGTTTTTGATGACTTTATAGGACGCTTTTTCCAAAAATAGGTTATCTCGTTCATCCGATCGAACAAAATAAATATAATTCTCTGAAATGTATAGGGGCCTATCGGACACGTGCGCGGTTCCCAAGAATTCACCCTTTACCGAAAAAATATCCACCTGAATCGGGCCCGTCTCCATTGAAATGTCATTTTTTATCCGAAACACGAAGACATATTTCTCGGTCATCAAAACATAATCGAAAAAGATCTTTTTATCAGGAATTATTTTAATGAGGCTTCGAATGACACTCCTTGGCCATCCGTGTTCTTTCCCAAGGGTTTCTATTTCGCTTTCAAAATATTTTTTTTCCTTTTTGCTGAAGCTTTCTGGCTGTATCTCTTTGCGGATGTGGCTGATGGTTTCTCCTTCCTCATTCAGAACTAAGATGTCGTACCTATCCCCTATTCCCACGACAGA
>Ga0307445_10001960_pt1 | contig 11482 bp, 10 predicted proteins | sample SalMarSW160330MG_FD_202147 | JGI IMG/M metagenome (GOLD analysis project Ga0307445, IMG submission 202147) | Salt marsh sediment microbial communities from the Plum Island Ecosystem LTER, Massachusetts, United States - SW1603-30 | ecosystem: Environmental > Aquatic > Marine > Intertidal zone >...
TTGACATAGGCACTGCCGAACGCCGCCGAGACCGTGTCGTGAATGGAACTGATGGGCACGCCCAAGGCACCCGCTTTTTCCCAGTCCACATCCAGGCGGTATTGGGGCACATCGTCCATGCCGTTGGGACGCACACGGGTCAGGCGCTCGTCCTTCATAGCCATGCCCAGCAACTGATTGCGTGCCTGCATCAACTCGGCGTGCCCCATGCCGCCTCGGTCCTGCAACTGGAAGTCAAACCCTTTGGAAGTACCCAACTCCGGAATAGACGGCGGCGCAAAGGCAAAAACGCGGGCGTTTCGGATTTGGGAAAACCGCCCCATGGCACGGCGGGACAGGGCGTCTACTTTCAAATCGGGCCTTTGGCGAAGCTCCCAGTCCTCGAGCCGGACAAAGCCCAGACCCAAGTTCTGACCGGCGCCGGCAAAGCTCCGGCCCGCAAGGGTCATGACCGAGGCCACGGCCTCGTCCTCCTCCTCCATAAAATAGGAGCGGATTTCATCCATAACCTTTTCGGTCTGTTCCAGGGTGGAGCCCGTGGCTAGCTGTACCTGGAGGAGCATGATACCCTGGTCCTCATCCGGAAGATAGGCGGTAGGCATGCGCTGGAACAGGTATCCCAGGGCCGCCACAATCAGGACGTAGATGAAAAAATAGCGCCACTTTTTATTCAATATTCGACCAACCAGGCCCTGGTACTTGTCCCGGGTCCAATTGAACCCCCGGTTGAACCATCGAAAAAACCTCCTGAACAGGGAGAATCCGGTTTCAGAGGCCTCGTGCCCCTGGGACACGGGTTTCAATAGCGATGCGCACAAGACCGGGGTCAGGATCAGGGCGACCAAAACCGAGAGGAGCATGGCGGAGATGATGGTAACGGAGAACTGCCGGTAAATCACACCGGTGGAACCGCCGAAAAACGCCATAGGGCCGAACACGGCGGATAGCACCAGGCCGATGCCAATCAGTGCGCTGGTGATTTCCTCCATGGACTTGCGGGTCGCTTCCCTGGGAGACAGCCCTTCGTCGCGCATGACCCGCTCCACGTTTTCCACCACTACAATGGCGTCGTCCACCAGCAGGCCGATGGCCAGCACCATGGCGAACATGGTCAGCATGTTGATGGAAAACCCAAAAAGCCCCAGAACGGCAAAGGTCCCAAGGATGACCACCGGCACGGCCACCGTGGGAATCAAAGTGGCGCGGAAGCTGCCCAGGAAGAGAAACATCACCAGGAACACCAGCCCGATCGCTTCGAGCAAGGTTTTGACCACCTCCTCGATGGCAACTCTCACAAAGGGCGTGGTGTCAAAAGGGTACACCACTTTCACGCCCGGAGGAAAGTAATTGGACAGCTCCTCCATCTTGGCTCGCACAGCACCGGCGGTACCCAGGGCATTTGCTCCCGGGGCTTGGCGGATGGCCAGGGCTGCGCTGGGTTTGCCGTTGTATAGGCCTTCGAGCTCATAGCGCTCGGCTCCCAGTTCCGTGCGACCCACATCCCCCAATCGGACAATGGAACCGTCCGAGTTGGTCCTGAGCGGAACCGCGGCAAACTCCTGCGGGGTCTTTAGGAGGTTCTGGACGATAATGGAGGCGTTCAGCCTCTGGCCTTGCACGGCCGGGGCTCCACCGAACTGACCGGCCGAAACCTCCACGTTGTAAGCGCGAAGGCCTGCGACCACATCCGCCACGGTCAACTGGTAGTCCACCAGCTTTTCCGGGTTCAGCCAGACCCGCATGGCATACTGGGATCCGAAAGCGTTCACCTCACCGACCCCCGGCACGCGGGCCAGCACCTTTTCGAGGTTGGATTGGGCATAGTCTCTCAGGTCATCGCCGTCCATGCTGCCGTCTTCCGAGATCAGGCCCACGAGAATCAAATAGTTCCGGGTGGATTTGCTGACCTTGACCCCCTGGCGCTGGACCATATCCGGCAGGCTCGACATAGCCAGCTGGAGCTTGTTCTGTACCTGGGACCAGGCCAGATCCGGATCGGTCCCCGGCGTAAAGGTGAGTTCGATTCGACCGGAGCCGGAGGAGTCGCTGGTGGAGTCCAAATACAGCAGATTGTCGAACCCGGTCATCTTCTGCTCGATGATCTGGACCACGCTGTTTTCCACCGTCTGGGCCGAGGCCCCGGGGTAAAATGCATCGATGGCAATGGAAGGCGGTGCAATGGGCGGATACTGCGAGATGGGCAAGTTGTAGATAGCCATCGCGCCTGCCAGCATCATGATAATGGCAATCACCCACGCAAAGACCGGGCGATCCAGGAAAAACTTCGAGAGCATAACAGGCCTCCGTTACTTCTTTGCTTCTTCGGACGCTGGATTTTCGTTCGGGGAGGATGGTTCGACCTTTTGCCCGTCCGGCTCCGTATCCAGAGAAACGACCTTTACTTTTTGTCCCGGCTTGACATTCAACCGTCCCTCAACTATCACGCGATCACCGATGGACAGGCCGGAAGTTACCAGCCAATTATTGCCGACCGCACGGTCGATCGTCAGCTTTTTCTGTTGGACCACACCGGCGTCATCCACGATGAGTGCAATGGCTTCTCCTTTTGGATTGCGGGTGACGCCCTCGTGGGGGGCGAGGATAGCCTGCTCAACTGTCCCTTCTTTCACCACAGCCCGCACATACATGCCCGGCAGGAGCAGATAGTCCGGGTTGGGCACCTCGATGCGCAAAATGTATGATCCCGTGGCCGGGTTCACGGAGGTCACATCGCGAAACTGTAACTTCCCTTCAAGAGGATACGGGGATCCGTCCTCCAGGTGGATGCGGACCGTCTTTCCATTGTCGTCCTGATGGCTGATCCGGCCGGCTTTCATGCTGCGCCTAAGCTCGAGTAACGCAGAAGTCGATTGGGTGACATCCACGTACATAGGGTTCAGCTGCTCGATGGTTGCCAGAAGGCTGTCCTGATAAGCCTTTACCAAGGCTCCGTCCGTTACCTTGGACCGACTGATTTGACCTGAAATCGGTGCGGTGATCTTAGTGTACCCCAGATTGATCCGCGCCGTCTGCAATGCCGCTTCGGCCTGCCCGATGGCAGCTTCCGCCGCGGCCAGGGCCTGCCGATCGCTCTCCACCTGTGCCTCGGCGGCCTTCAGCGAGGCCTCGGCCACCTCGGCATCAGTCTCCGCCCGCTCACGCTCATCGGCGGAAACCGCCCCGTCCTTGAAAAGGCCATCCAACCGTCTGTAATTCCTCAGGGCCTGTTTCAGCAAGGCCCGCTTTTGGTTGACGCCTGCCGTGCTCGTTTCTATGGCGGCCCGGGCCCGGTCGGCGGCCTTGCGGCAGGCATTGAGGGTTGCCGCTGCATTGGCCACGGCCGCCTCAAAGGGGGCGGGATCGATCTGATAGAGCACCTGCCCGGCCTTTACATCGGAACCTTCCGTAAACAGGCGTTTCTGGATAAGACCATCCACTTGGGGACGGATTTCCGCGAACAAATAGGATGACGTCCGGCCCGGTAATTCCGTAGTCAGCACGACCTTTTGTGGCTCAAGGGTCACAACGGCGACTTCGGTGGTTCGGTCCTTGGGCGGTCCATGAGTAGCGCCTTGCGGTTCACATCCGGAAAATATCAGGCCGCCGAAAAAAATGCCTGCGGCGGCTATTAGCTTAATCCCGTCACTTATTCGCATAAAGAACCTCCAAAACTTTAATACTCAGTAGATTGAATATTTTTAACTCAATGTTACTTTAAGGGTCTCTGGTATTATGGAACACTTGGAATAGAACGTGTCCTGTTTCAAGAGGCGGCAAGGAGGCCCGGCAGGAGCAAGGCCATGCACTCTTCTGCGTCCTCCTCGACCCTCCTTTCAGGGGCCAGCCCTTTGATTTTCAACATCATCATCCCGTCCAAGGCCCCGAAGACCATGGCGGCGGTCTCAAGGGCTTCGCATCTCCGAAAGGAGGCCTTGGCCACGCCCTCCTCGATGATCCCGGAAATGATTCGGATGATTTTCATCCGATAATCCGTCTCAGGGTCACGGTCAATTTCCGCACCGAGGCCCAGATCCCTGGCCCGGATGAGAATGTCGATGATGTCCCTCTGTTCATTCATGATTTCGCATGTCTGGCGAAAATAGGCCTCCAGTTTCTCCTGCGGATCGGTATCACCGTTGAGGATGGCGACCAATCCCGCATGATAGGGCTTAAACAGGGTATCGAGGACATGAAGGAGCAGGGCGTTCTTATCTTTGAAATAGTTGTACAGGGTCCCGGTGGCCATATCCGCGGCCCTGGCCACCTGATCCATGCGGATCTCTGCCGGACCGTACTCCTTCATCACCTTCACGGTGGCCTCAAAGATGGACTGTTTCATCATGTCTTCCCAGGCGGCCTTGCGTTTTTCTGCGGGTCCTGACATTAGGAATATCTCCTTAATCGTGAATTTACAATCAGATATATGAATAATTAATTCATTTGTCAATAAATGAGTTCATAATAATGAATCTAAATTCACATTTTCCTTTGCCATCTCCTGTGCTCGTGCCTCCCCTTTCTGAGGGATCAGATAAAACCATTCCGTCATCCAGGTATTTTAGTCTTTCTTATAGTAAGGATTTGAAAGGGGGATGTTTCCGGACTGCGGACTGCTTGAAAGGATAAAGATATCCTCGAATAAAACCCATAGAAATGGTTACGTCAAAGGTAAAGAAGCGCTATGTTCCCATAGATTTTCCCTCTCAACCGATTCCGTCTTTGGAGAAAACCGCGGATCTGCTTAAATGAATATGAGGTTCTCTAATAAGCCTCAATCCAGCGTTTTGTGCCCCATTGATGAGCTTTTTGAAAAACTTCGATGATACGTGAAGTCTCGGCTCGGCCAACAGGAACAGGCTCTGGTTGCTTAAGCAGGAGTATACCTGTTTAAAGAACTCCTTCGGCCTCTGAACTTCATGGACCATCCAAAAGGCCAGGGCGAAATGGACATCTTTGTGGTCGCCTATTCGCCAAGGCTCACAAAGATAGGTGCGGATTCGATGCTCCACACCCGCCTTTGCAGCTCGCCTTTCAACAACCTCCAGCATCTCATTTTGGATGTCCACGGAGATCACCAACCCATCATCGCCCACCAACCTGGCCATGCCGATGGAGAAAACACCCATGCCGCACCCGGCATCCATGACAGTCATACCCGGCCTGACATAAGGGGAGAGGACCTTTTCGGGCCTGTGAATCATGCTTCGTAACCGGTTGTCAAATGTGTAGGCTAGCCACCACGGACAGACATGAGACATTTTTTAAACTCCCTTCCAGTGTTGCGTCCCGGAATTAATTTAAATAATTCAGCCAAGTTTTCTGTCTCGAAAAAGTGCGTTTAAAATCCGAAACAAACCCGCATATCAAAATACAATAGGCCTTTTCCTGACCCAGCTTCTTTTTCAACCTGGTTAAAAACATAATATGAACTCATATTCATATTGTCAAGTTAAAAATATGATGTCATATTCATATTTTTTCATTGACTTTCAGTCCTGCAATGGAGAATATGACGAAAAAGACAATTTAGGAGGCTTGCATTGCCGCAAAAACAGAAAAATGGCGTGAGGGAACCTGTTCAGCAAAGAGGAAAGGCAAAAAAGGCAAGAATAGTCACGGCGGCGCGCAAGCTAATGAACAGCTTGGATTATGAGGCCGTTACAACGAACAGGATCGCAGGGGAAGCCGGGGTCTCCGTGGGCACCTTCTATTCCTATTTCAAGGACAAGCAGGACGTGTTCCTCGAGGTGATCAGGCAATATTCAGGGGACGTCTTCGGCGAGCTGACTGCCAACATTCAGGAGATGAAACAGGGCCCCGCAAAACTGGAGGAGGTAGTGCGCCGCCTGATCCTGGTGGCCAAGAAAAGACACGATCATGAAAAGGGCCTCCACAAACAGATGCTGGTCCAGTCCATCCGGGACCCGGAGATCCGGGAACTCGCACTCAAGGAGGAGGGCCGGGCAGATTCCCTGATAAGAGCCATCTTTGACCAATACACGGATCAGATCGATGTCAAAGACGTGGAAGCGGCCATCTTCCTTGTGACGAACTGCGTGGAAGAGATGATCCACCACCTAATTCTTCATGGAAGCGAGATCCCCGAGGAGAGGCTGTTCCATGAGCTGGCCCGCATGGTGTACAGGTATCTGGCAAGGCCTTGAAGCTCAAAAAACATGGTTTGTGCTCATAACAAGCACTTATGACCTATCTTTTCATTTACTCTTCTGATAAACTTTGTATTGTGCAACAACTACCTACAAGGAAAAAGGAGGGTTGGATATGCCTATATTCATGATGTTTGGAAAATATTCCTCAGAGGCATTAAAGGGAATCAGTTCCGATAGAACGGATAAAGCCGTTGAATTAGTAAAAAACAATGGTGGAAAGGTCATATCGATGTACGCTGTGATGGGAGAACACGACCTTGTATTTACCTTGGATTTCCCTGATGCTGAAAAGGCCTTCGCCACATCTGTTGCCTTAAACAAATTGACAGGAATCTCCTTTACAACATCACCTGTGGTGGAAGTCGAAAAATTTGATAAGTTAGTGGCCGAGGCAAAAGATATTTAATCCATGACTCGCCCAAAAATCCATTTAGGATTATCCTCTCTTACGATTTCTTTTTGTGGCAACCACTGCACTTTCTGAAGGGTGCGTCATCGGATATACCCTCTTTTTTCAATTCCCTGTGACAGCCTTTGCAGTTTTTGTGAAAGGCAAGCCTGAGATTTTTGACATTTCCTTCACTTTTTGACGGATCATGGCATGACGCGCATTTCTGAACCGGATCACCTTCTTCCCATACGTTTTTGCCGTCTTTGTAGACATGGTGACATTTATTGCAGGCTATTTCATAATCTGCCATATGCATTTCATGTTCAAAAGGGACCGGTCCTTTCCGATTGGATTTATACACATCCTGATCAATTTCTATGAACACCGGCATTTCATCGGCAACGAGAACGCCAAATGTAAAGGAAAAAAAGAAACAGGCCAAAAGAACCGCAATGGCTATTACTGGCTTTTTTGTTTTCATGTTATACCCCGTAACATTTATGTCACATTCTACCTCTGCCGTCCGTCATCCCCTCTCCGTTGCCCGTTATTAGACTTTTGCATGCGGTCCTCAGACAGTCCTCCTCTGTTCCCTGATTTCTGGACATTGTCCATTGAACGCTGTCCCCTGACCTCTGACTTCTGACCTCTATCTTCCGACTTCTGAGACTTGTCCCGTGAGCGCGACAAATCATATTCTCTCTGCAGGGGCTCAACATTGGGGTTTGGTTTCGGCGCCTTGTACCGAGCGGGCGGGGCTTTTTTTAGACCGGCTTTTTCGTTTGACCTGTCCATAATCGGGGATCTGGAGAATTTATCCTTGTTCGGCTCTGGTTTTTTTGGAGCCTTTTCCTCCAGCATATTCTGCCGTTGGGTCTCTCGACTCTGACGTTCCTTTTGATATGTGCGAACCTCTTTCTCCCGTTGCGAGAATTCTCTTCTCTCTTTTTCGCTCAGGGGTTTGAAGCGGTAGACACCGGCCTTGGTTTTCCCGGCACGGTCGAGCGGCGTGACAAAGTTGATCCGTTTGGGTCCTGACGCTCTGACCTTCTTGTCTTGCACTGTTCGAGGATCAAAGCTCCGGAGCGGTCGTAACTCTTCGTGTTCTCGACGCTCACGAAACTTTGTCTGCAAACGGTTCTCCCACTTGTGATCGTTCCGATGTTTCCAGCGTTGATGGGCATAGATGGGATCATAAACAACCCTTCTCGCATGCAGCGAAAACCATGGGTAGATCCCCCTTCTGTAATACCTGGGTGCGTAATAGTCCCCATAATAATAATGGCAATACCGGGTTCCCATAAACAGGGCGTCATCAAAGACGTTCAGATCGATCACAAAGCCGGGGGAGAACGAAAAGGTCAACCCAAGGTGCGCCCGCGGCGGGAAAAAAACCGGCGCGAAAAGAACTCCCCGATGGATGACGGTATAGTCCCAGTACCCACTCACAAAGATATAGCCTCGAGGGGTCCAGATATAGTGGTCAGGCACCCAGATCCAGTCCGGGTTCACGGCTGCCCAATAGCCGGGGCGCCAGGCATAGCGTCCAGAATGCCTTACCCAGCAACCAGGCATCCAGGTGTAATCCGGCGAAGGTGCATTACTGCTGGGTCCGACTTCTACCGATTTAGGCGGCTCGGACAGATATTCCGTCTCTTTCGCCTTTACACTGGCCCAGTAGCCGGAAATCCACTGATTCCCCTGTCTAACGGGGTTCCAATAACCGGGGACCCACTGCCGGTCCGACGGCGGTACTCTCCATATCCCACTCACCCAGATATATTCGTTCCTTTCATCATCCCAGGCCCAGTAACCTGGAATCCACTGAACATTCCCTTCAGGTTTCTGCTCGGGTGGAATCTCCTCAATGAGGGGCGGCGGTGCCTTGGGCGCCACGATTCCCGGCTCAGGATCCAATGCTGCTGCTTCCGCAAATGCCTCATGTATGGGACCCGAGGCAAGCACTTCAACATCTTCCTTCGGCATCGGGGCTGTTTCCTCAGCAGCCATAATTGTTCGTGGGCCGAATCCCGGTCCAAATGCTGTCAATGCCGCAACCATACAAAAATATTGGATAAATCGCAGTTTCGCCATATATCCCTCCTTTATAATTTTGAAAATATCAACCCAATCACCTAGGTCTAACTTCTGGCAGTGATGGTCTCTAACCGACTACTCACGTTTAATGGCTTACTTGACCTGCCACTATATGGACGCACCACGAGCGTTTTTTGTTTGCATTACAGGTCCAGAGCTTGGCCGCGGCCGAATCAACTCCGCCGAAGTAGGGCAGGGGGATCATACGTCATCACGGACATACGGCGGTTTGTATGGAATGGCCCTGAAAGATCAATAGTTTTTTAACGATGTTATTAGTTGATGTGGTAACATATAATAATATCACTAAGTGTAAAAATCAACCCACGAGATCTATTTTGAGCAGGAATTTATGATACTGGATTCATGAGGTATCCGAGGAGGATATAATGAGAAAAGAACGCAATTCTATTTGGCTGTAATGGTAGCAAGATATCACATATTTGATTTTGAAGCCCGGTTAGATTTATGGTTAGACGAGATAATGGATATTAACAGGGGCAAGGAAAACTCCTGATTAGTGACAATATTTTGGGATTTCTATATGGATCCTAAGCAGAACTCTTGATTTTTGGGTCGAACACCTCGGCTCCATGAATAGATATTGGGAAGGATGCTTTTTTATTAAAATAAGGCCAGTTCTTTATCAGCTTTTATGTATTTTTTTCTGCCTTGTACCAATTCTCTATGATCTCCACGGCTATCTTAACCCCGTCTTCCTCACGCAGGGCCCCTGCGGCCTTAGCAGCCTGAGTTGTCATGGCAGGAGTGTGAAGCACTTTGTGAATAGCCATTGCCAGTTTTTGCGGCGTCGCCTTCTTATAGCGCAATGGCTTATCTGCCACCCCTATTCTCCTAAGAGCATTTCCCCACGACACCTGCTCGTCAGCGAATGCGATAACCACCGAAGGCAGCCCCGCACGCGTAGCTGATTGCGTAGTACCAGCGCCGCCATGATGCACCACTGCGGCACATCGCTGGAAAACACGATTGTGAGGCAAAGGGCCAGTGAAGTAGATATCGCCCTCCTGAGTGTCGGCTGAAAAACGGGATGAGGCTGTCTGTATCATAGCCCTGCAACCCACATAGCGGCAAGCCGCCACGAGCAAATCCATGCTGCCTTCAGGGTCAAGCTTTTGGGAAGACCCCAACGTGATATATACTGGCGGACTACCTGTTTTTAGGAATGCCTCCATGCTAGGTGGCATGTTCCAGGACTCTGCTTTTTCGGGCATGTTGAAAAAACCACATACTCGATGTTTTGTTCCCCAGTCGGATGGTGTGTACCAAAACATTGGGCTGGCCGCGATAAGGTTAAGCGTGTCCGAATACCATGCATCAGGTATAATATGCCGAAGCACGAGGCCTTCACGTTGATACAATTCTTTGAACCGCCGCTTAAGAAGAAGATCCAGTATTATCTGCACAAACTTCCAGCTCAGTCGCGCAAACCAGGGACCCACGTCGGGCAAGCCCTCGGGTACCCTTTGGGTGGAGGGCACCATGCCAGGCCAGTAGGTAATTGTTGCGTGGGGTAATCTCGCCTTCAGGGCTGCCACTTTAAGAGGATAGGTGCTAAAGTGTCCTATTACCGATTCGCTTTCACTGCATAAATCGGTGGCAGCCTTGTACATTTCATTCAGAAAGGGGAAGAATAGTCCATTGAGCAACGCCTTCAGCATGACTAGGTTGTTATCCGAGCTGCCGGTCTTGGCCATGAGGTTTTCTATGTCTACACCTAGTCGTGGGGGGACACGCAGATAATTCAGCCCCAAGGCATGGCACAAATCACTGTAGTCCTTATCGTCTACGCTGGTGACAACTATAGAAACTTCATGTCCTGATGTTATTAAACCCTTGCCGAGTGCCAGCATGGGTCGTATATCACCATCTGATCCCCACACCTGCATTCCAATGCGCATATGAAATCCATAAAATCAAAGATATTATTGTTTAAATTACAGCCAAATTTCAAAATTTAAAGAATAAGATATCCATCAGGGGCCAGGCTGGCTGCCAACATCACCATATTGATATCACGGTGTGCCATCCAGCTGTTGGCTTCTCTGTTTGTGCCCTCAAGCCAAAACGTCTCAATCATCTCACTCAACGGCGAATACTGCATCAGGCTTTCAATCTTAAGATCCAATGCATCTTTTTTAGGGAAAAGGCCCGTATTTTGCGCAATCCATCTTCGCAATTTTTCAACAGCCTTTAATCCAATAGATAATCCCAACTCCCGAAATGCAAGACGGTAATCAGCAGCAAGTTTCAGTTGTAGGAGACATTCTACCATCCTGCTCATCCAGGCCGCTGATCCAGCCGGTTCGTGGGTCGTCATCACGGTGCCGGCCAAGTATGCTGTGAACCTGATCAACAAGGCGCAATGCGAATTCCTTATATTTTTCATTCCTCGTTTGGTTGAAAAGCTCCAGGAAATTGGAAACCGCAAACGCATCGGTCCACAAATAGCGCCTTGAAGGGACGCATCCGGTTGGTGAAAGTCCGGTCAGATTGGCAAATTCAGTCATGAGCTCTCTAACCATAGCCTTGGATGCGTTTTGTTTCATCTTTACTCCAAAGACAGCTCGCAGTCATAGAGTTTGAACCTGATTTTTGGCTGTTTTAAGATTGAGACAGGGAATGATTTTTGTACTATATTTGATCATAAATCCGTATCGATGTAAAATGGCTATTTTAAGGACGGGATCATGTTGTATGAGGAGAGGGATGGTCTGGATGGTTGAGAAGAAGATCGTGCACCATATACTCGATATGGGTTTTGAACTTGTGGAGATCCCGGTCAGGGTCAAATCAACTCCTG
>Ga0307445_10001962_pt1 | contig 11481 bp, 12 predicted proteins | sample SalMarSW160330MG_FD_202147 | JGI IMG/M metagenome (GOLD analysis project Ga0307445, IMG submission 202147) | Salt marsh sediment microbial communities from the Plum Island Ecosystem LTER, Massachusetts, United States - SW1603-30 | ecosystem: Environmental > Aquatic > Marine > Intertidal zone >...
CGGCAATATAGCGCCCAACTCCCTGGAGCAGTCAAACGTGGATATCGCCAACGAGTTTGTAAAGATGATCACCACACAGAGGGGCTTTCAGGCCAACTCCAAGATTATTACCGTCACGGACCAGATGCTTTCGGAATTGATCAATCTCAAACGTTAAGAGGATATAGACCACTTACCAATCTTCCAATACCTTCAGACAGGGGCCCCCCGGCCGGATATATCAACCGGCCTGGGGCCCTCCTTCCCTAATGGCCAAAACTTGACGCAAAAACCAGGGAATGGTGGATAATAATCGTCAATATTTTGACCATTCGCTCTCGGAGTGTAGGACCACTCCCATTCGGAGTGCGGACGGAACAGGATTACAATCCCTGCATTCTTTATGCCAAAAACCTTTTAATTTCATCATGTTATGATCCTGTCCCCGGAGATGTGAAACCCGCCCCTCCCCTTTTTGTTTAAAGGTCTGAGAAAAGCTAATATTTCAATTATTACTGCAAGTTATAAAATATTAATGCCCCTTTGGCCCAATTTTTATTTTTTTTAATAATCTGGCATAGAGGTTGCTTTAAAGAAATACGATCAACCGGAGACAGACCAAGGGAGTTAGAAAGCATGGATCTCGCAACCGTAATAGGCATCATTTCCGCCTTCAGCCTGGTGGTCTCTGCCATCCTGTTCGGCGGGAGCCCCGGGATGTTTATCAACGTCCCATCGGTAATGATTGTCGTGGGAGGATCCCTGGGCGCCACGATGATTAACTATCCCCTTCCGGACATGCTCAAGGTCATGAAGGTGGTAAAAAACGCCTTTTTCACGAGACATTTCACCATAAAGGATATGATAGGCAACTTTGTAACGCTGGCCGGGACAGCGAGGAGGGAGGGTATATTAGCCCTGGAATCAGCCCTTACTGAAATAGACGACGAGTTCATGAAAAAGGGCCTCCAGCTGTCCGTGGACGGGCTTGAACCCGTCTCAATAAAGGATATCCTGGACACGGAGATCGTCAACATCCAGGATAGGCACAAACTGGGAGCTGAGATCTTCACAACCCTCGGCACATTTGCTCCGGCAATGGGGATGATCGGGACCCTGATAGGGCTCGTTCAGATGCTCCAGACCATGGATGACCCAAGCAGCATAGGTCCGGCCATGGCGGTCGCCCTCCTAACCACCTTTTACGGCTCCATGATAGCAAACATAATATGCCTGCCCATAGCCGGGAAGTTGAGAAACAGGAGCAGCGAAGAGGTGATGATGAAGGAACTGATGTCAGAGGGTATACTTTCCATAGCCAAGGGGGATAATCCAAGGCTCCTTGAGCAGAAGCTGAACGCATTCATAGCCCCGCAGATGAGAGAGACTGCATTTAAATAGGCGGCATTATGATTTTAACAAACTCAACTTATCGGGAGAGCCGATAGATGGAAGAAGAGAAAAAGGAAGAGGAGCAGGAAGGTCAGAAGGAGCAGGAAAAGCCCGGGAAAAAGCCCTTTCCGACCAACATCGTAATAATTTGCATCCTGGCCCTGTGCCTGGTCGGAGGGGGGCTCTTTGTGTGGAAAGGGGGAATACTCTCCAGATTGAAAGGAGATGACTCGGCCCAGACTCCCGCACCGGAAATGGAAAACAAAAAACCCGACATAGGCCCGATCTATTCCCTGGAGACTTTTATTGTCAACCTCCTCGGAGGGAGGGGGAAAAACTATCTGAAGGTAAAGATAGATCTTGAGCTGGATAACCCAAAGGTGACGGAGGAGATCAACAGGCGATTGCCCCAATTCCGGGATGCAATTCTTACAATGCTCAGCAATAAAACCCATGAAGATATCAAGACCCTTGAGGGGAAATACCAGTTGAGAGAAGAGATCATCTCCATGCTGAATCAGTATCTCAGCTCAGGCAAGATCAAAAATGTCTTTTTTACGGACTTTATCGTCCAGTAGCCGAAGGCACTACATGGGAGGTAAGTCCGAGCATGATGGATGATTGACTAAGCCCATGATTTTTTAAGGACCTAAAAAAAGATGAACAAGCTATTATCCCAAGATGAAGTGGATTCTCTCCTCAAGGGGCTGGATACAGGGGAGATCAATACTGATGATGATTTCGAAGACATTGAAGGCGACCTGGAATCATTTGACTGGGCTACCTCGGGACTTAACGTAAGGGGTAACATGCCCCTCCTGGAGGTGGTAAACAGCCGGTTCAGTCAAAGATTCCGCGGGTCCCTCTCCACCTCCCTTCGCAAGATGATAGACGTCACTCCCGACCCCCTCGCGACGGTAAAGTACAGCGATTTTCAGCGGTCCCTGCCCGTCCCGACCTCCATGCATCTCTTTAAGATCGAGCCCCTCAGGGGTCTGGGTATTCTTGTCATCGAGAGCCGTCTTGTCTTCAGCCTTGTAGAGGCCTTCTTCGGCGGAAGCGGTTCGGGATCCACCAAGATAGAGGGCAGGGAATTCACTTCAATAGAAAACAAGATCATCGAAAAGGTGGTACAGATGGCCCTCCTGAATCTTATGGAGGCCTGGGAGGACGTGCACCCCATAAAGACCGAATTCGTCCGGTCAGAGAGCAATCCCCTGGTGGTAAATGCGGTCCCCGGAGAGGAACTCCTGGTATCATCAAAATTTGAGATCGAACTGCAGAGGCTACTTGGAAACATAATCGTCTGTTTTCCCTATTCCTCATATCAGCCCATCAGGCATAAACTGGCGGGGGGCTACAGGGATGAAGAGGAAGAGACTCAGCTCGACAGGGAATGGCTCGATCATTTGCAGAGTCGATTGAGAAGGACTCCCGTGGAGATGATTGTCGATCTGGGACGAACTTCCCTCTCAGTAAAGGATTTTCTTAATCTCAGGGAGGGAGATATCATCGTGCTTGATAAGGATTTCAATATGGCCCTTACAGCAAGTATAGAAGGAATCAACGTCTATGAAGGCTATGCAGGCAGGTATAAAAACAAAAAGGTATTTAAAGTGGAACATCCCTTAACCATAGGCACTTAATTAATCTTAAATGTATATCAGATTGACGATAATTAAGGGGTATTCTGATGAATGATGAAAACATGTTGGAGGAAAAGGGAACAGAGATGGATGACGCTCAGATAAACGCCAGAGAAATGGATCTCGCGGAGATTGAGCCGGGCATTGTTCAAAGCAATAACGCCCAAAATATGGACTTCCTGCTCGATATACCGCTGGAGATCACGGTGGAGCTGGGTAACGCAAAAATAACCATCGGAGAGCTCCTGAAACTCAGCCAGGGCTCGGTGGTGGAGCTCAACAAGTTAACTGACGAGCCCCTGGATATCTTTGTCAATAAGAAACTGATGGCCCACGGCGAAGTGGTCGTGGTTAATGAAAAATTCGGGATAAGGCTCACCAATATCGTCAGCCCCGGCGAAAGAGTGAAGGGACTCTCTTAGGGAGGCGGATCTTGTCGGCTGATTTTAATATCATTTCAATGAAAATGGCAATTTCACTGATTGCCATCCTAATCCTTGTCATATCCCTCTTCTTTCTCATGAAACGGTTCCGGCTTGGACCCCTCTCCAATAACAAGATGCCCGCGATGCGCCTTCTGGGAACCTTGAGTCTTGCCCCCAAAAGGGCCATAGCCCTTGTAGAGGTATGCGATCAGTGGCTGGTCGTGGGGATTGGGACGGAAAATGTGACCCTGATCTCCAGGCTTGATCCCCCACCGGAGATGACTGCACCAGGCCCCGGCATCCCTGCCAAGGGGGGAAAATTCAGCCTTTTCCTTGAAAACTTGGGATTGGGGCAGGGAGTCCTGAAAGGCGGCAAGGCGAGCGGAAATGCGGAAAAATAAGAAAATAATATTATGCCTCTCTCCCGTCCTGCTATTACTGACATTGTTGATCGCCTCCACTCAGACATGGGCACAGCAGCTTCCCCTCCTCCCCACCCTCAAGATAGGCGTCGAACAGGCCGACAGGCCCGAACAGGTCTCAGTGCTCCTCCAGGTACTGTTCCTTTTGACCGTCCTCTCCCTGGCCCCGGCCATTGTCGTAATGATGACCTCCTTTACCAGGCTGGCCATCGTGTTTTCCCTGGTGCGGCACGCACTTGGAACCCAGCAGATGCCGCCGAACCAGATACTGGTGGGCCTCGCCCTGCTGCTGACCTTTTTCCTCATGTCACCTGTCTATACCCAGATTAACAGGGAGGCCCTGCAGCCTTATCTTTCCGAAGAGATATCCCAGGAGGAAGCCGTGGACAGGGCCCTTAAACCCATAAGACAATTCATGTTCAAACAGACAAGGAAGAAGGATATTTCATTGTTTCTGGATATCTCCAAATCCGAGAAGCCACGGAATTATGATGAAATACCGACTGTAATACTATTGTCTTCCTTTGTTATCAGCGAGTTGAAAACGGCCTTTCAGATCGGATTTGTTATTTATGTCCCCTTTCTGATCATCGATATGGTCGTGGCAAGTGTCCTTTTATCCATGGGGATGATGATGCTGCCGCCCTTTATGGTGTCGCTCCCCTTTAAACTGATGCTCTTTGTGCTGATCGACGGCTGGAACCTCCTGGTGGGGTCCATGATAAGGAGCTTTGCGTGAGGTATTTGAAATGACTGCCGAATATGTCGTGAGTCTGGGAAGCGAAGCCATCAAACTGGCGCTCATGTTATCCCTTCCCCTCCTGGGGGTTGGACTTCTGGTGGGACTGTTTATCGCGGTACTTCAGGCGACCACCCAGATCCAGGAGATGACCCTCTCTTTCGTTCCAAAGATAATAGCGGTCCTCCTGGCCCTGCTCGGGGCCTCCCCCTGGATGCTGGGTAAGCTATCTTATTTTACGAGCCACCTTATCAATAGCATACCGAATATAATCAGATAAGGAAGCATAAATGACTTTTCCAATGGAATCATTGGAACAGATGCAGGGATTCTTCTGGGTCCTGGTGAGGGTCAGCATCCTATTCTTCCTCTTGCCCCTGTTCGGCGCAAGGGGGATCCCAACCCTCTGGAAGGCGGGCCTGTCCCTTATCGTCGCCCTGGTATTGACTCCTGTGGTTCCTCCACCCCGGAACTTTCCGGCTACCCTGCCCGAACTGGTCATAGGCGTAACAGCGGAAGCTATCCTGGGACTGATTCTGACACTTTCAATAAACATATTTTTTGCGGTCGTCCAGATGGCGGGCCAGTTCATGAGTTTTCAGATGGGCTTTGGAATGGCAAGGGCCATTGACCCCCAGACAGGGGTCCAAAGCACTGTGCTCACCCAGTTCATGTACCTCTTCACCATCCTATTCTTCCTTGCCATAGACGGTCACCATATTTTCATCCGGGCCCTCTCGGCCTCTTTCTATATAGTCCCGCCCAACAGCCTTTCCTTTGACCCGTCACTTTCAGAGGCCCTCGTCAGGATAAGCGGCAATATGTTCTTGATAGGCGTTAAGATAGCCGCGCCTATTATGGTCTCCCTCTTTCTTTCCAACCTGTGCCTTGGGATAGTCGCCCGGACAGTGCCCCAGGTGAATATACTCATGGTCGGGTTCCCCATAAATTTATGCCTGGGGCTTATCCTGTTCGGCCTGATCCTCAAAAATATCTCCCCCCTCCTTACCGAACTTTTCAACAGCATGGGTGAGGTCCTGTCCCGCCTGATTCAATTAATGTAGGTGAGATATGCCTGAAGAGAGTTTCCAAGAGAAGACCGAACCGGCATCGCCTAAAAAGAGGGAAGAGGCGAGAAAGAAAGGGAATGTCGCCAGGAGCAAGGAGATCTCCTCGATAGCGATCCTTGCGGCCGGGACCATATACATGTTCTTCAACGCCAAGGGCATGACCCTGAAACTGGGCGAAACCATAAAAGAAACTTTTTTCAATATTCCCGGGATGATAGCCGGTGAGCAGGACTATGTGAACCTCCTTTCCCAGGCCATTGAGAGATTTTTTGGGGCCATACTGCCAATCATGATCGTCCTCTGTATAGTCGGCGTGGCGGCCAATCTCCTCCAGACGGGTATCATATTCAGTGTCGACCCTTTGACGCCTAAAGCGTCAAAAATTGACCCTATTAAGGGTGTCGCCAAAATGGTGTCAAAACGCTCCCTTGCGGAACTTGTCAAGTCCATATTCAAGATCCTCATCGTGGGCTGGGCCGCCTTTTCCACTTTAAGGGACAATATTATACATCTTATACCCCTTATGTATCAGGAGAACATCCAGATCATCTCCCTGATGGGCCAGATCTCGTTAAAGGTGGTCGTAAGGTGCATCTATGTTATCTCTATCCTGGCCGTCCTGGACTATATCTATCAAAAATGGGAATTTGAACAGAATCTGAAGATGACCAAACAGGAGGTAAAGGACGAGTTCAAACAGACCGAAGGTGACCCCATCGTGAAATCCCGCATCAGGTCGATCCAGAGGGAAATGGCAAGAAAAAGGATGATGGAAGAGGTTCCAAAGGCGGACGTGGTCATCACAAACCCAACCCACCTGGCGATCGCCCTCCGCTACAGTCCTGAAGAAAACATGTCCGCCCCCAGGATCGTGGCCAAGGGCGCAAACAGGGTCGCCTTCAGGATCAGGGAACTGGCCGAGAAACATAATATACCCCTGGTTGAGAACAAAATCTTGGCACAGAACTTGTATAAATTGGATCTGGGAGAGGAGATTCCTCCCCAGTTTTATCAGGCGGTTGCGGAAATTCTCGCCTATGTCTACGGGCTTAAAAAGAAAAGGTCCCCGGCCGGATAATTTCCTCCGGGAGGGGTCTCCGGGCGGACCGAAAAACAGAAAGTCGCGGATCGAGGATAATCAATGGACGCGGTCAAGGCCGATCTAAGACACACATCATTGTTGGCTAATATGGATATAGGGATCGCCGTCGGGATAGTGGGTATCCTGATGGTCATGATAATTCCCATGCCTACCATTATGCTGGATGTCCTTTTGGCCCTCAACATAACCTTTGCCATATTGATCATCCTGGTCACCGTCTACGTGGCCAGGCCCCTGGACTTTTCCGTGTTCCCTTCCGTGCTGCTTATTGCCACGCTTTTCAGGCTCTCCCTGAATATAGCATCAACACGCCTTATACTCCTGAACGGTCACAGCGGACCCCTTGCCGCAGGAAAGATAATAAAGAGCTTCGGTTCATTTGTGGTCGGTGGAAATCCCACGGTGGGGCTTGTCGTATTCGTTATCCTTGTGGTCATCAATTTCGTTGTTATTACAAAAGGCTCGGGAAGGATAGCCGAGGTGGCGGCCAGATTTACCCTCGATGCCATGCCCGGGAAACAGATGAGCATTGACGCTGACCTGAACGCCGGTCTGATCGATGAAGATGAGGCAAGGGCCCGCCGTGCCGAGATCTCAAAAGAGGCAGAATTCTATGGTGCCATGGACGGGGCGAGTAAATTCGTCCGTGGGGACGCCATTGCCGGTATAATCATAACCCTCATAAATATCATAGGCGGCCTTATCATAGGCGTGCTCCAGATGGGTCTGGATATCCGCACCGCGGTTCAAAATTACACCCTCCTGACAATCGGCGACGGGCTCGTCTCTCAGATTCCAGCACTGATTATATCCACAGGGGCGGGTGTGCTGGTGAGCAGGGCATCCTCTGAGGGGAAAAACATCGGGACCGAATTGGCCGGTCAATTAGGGCTGCATCCAAGGGCCCTTATGGTTGCATCGGGCATCATCTTTCTGTTCGCCCTCGCACCTGGGATGCCCATGATACCCTTTCTGCTGCTGGCTGGAGCGGTCTTCTTTGTCTCAAGGACAGTCAGTTCAAGGGCGCACAGCAGGAAAGAAATTGAGGAAGAAGAGCCCCAGGTATCTGAGGGCGAGGAATATAACCAGGAAGAGCTGGAAAGGCTCCTTCCCCTGGATGTCCTGGAGCTTGAGATCGGATACGGGCTAATCCCCATTGTGGATAACAAGGGCCAGGGCAACCTCCTGGACCGGATAAGGGCCCTCAGGCGGCAGTTTGCCATGGAGATGGGGCTCATCATGCCCTCCCTCCACATAAGGGACAATCTGGAATTGAAGCCCAATGAGTATGCATTCTGTATCAAGGGCAATGAGGTGGCCAGGGGGGAGCTCATGGCGGATCATTACCTGGCCATCGACCCTGGAGACGCCAAGGCCAAGATAGAAGGAATCAAGACCAGAGATCCCGCCTTCGGGCTGCCGGCCGTATGGATCTCGCCAGAGAAGAAGGCGGACGCCCAGCTGGCCGAATACACCGTCGTGGAACCCGCAAGCGTGATCACGACCCATCTTTCAGAGGTGGTCCGGCAGTACGGCTATGAATTCCTCGGGAGACAGGAGGTGCAGCGACTGCTGGATAATGTGGCAAAAAGCTCCCCTAAAGTGGTGGAAGAACTTACGCCCGGTCTGCTGAGCCTCGGATCGATCCAGAAGGTCCTGCAGAACCTCGTTCACGAGCAGGTCTCCATCAGAGACCTCCTGACGATTATCGAAACACTGGCCGACTACGGCCAGATAACCAAGGACACGGACCTTCTCACAGAGTACGTCAGACAGAGATTGGCCCGTTCCATAACCAGGCCCTATCTTGATGAGGATAAAACCCTCAAGGTCCTGAACGTGAAACCTGCCATGGAAGAGGTCATGGCGAGGGGCATCAACCAGACAGACTACGGGGCCTATCTCGCCCTTGGCCCCAAGGAGGCGGGGAAGATCGTAGAGGATATTAAAAAGGGCCTGGAGAGCATCACGGTCAAGATCGAACAGCCTGTGATACTCTGTTCAACCGCCATAAGAAGACACCTTAAGAAACTGTGCGACAGCTTTCAGATCCAGGTGACCGTCTTTTCCCACAATGAGATACCGGGCGGTCTTGAAGTTCAATCCGTTGGAGAAATAGGTTGATGAAATGAACATCAAAAGATTCATTGCAAGGGACACCCGTGAGGCCCTCAGGCTGGTCAAGAAGGAGATGGGACCGGAGGCCGTGATCCTCAGGACCAGGACGATCCCCCCCTCCGGTAAAGGCCTGGAAAGGTCCGCTCAAAGGATTGAGATAACCGCCGCGGTTGATTACGACGCCCCGCTCATAATGCCTGAAAACACGAATCCCGCCCAGGACGGATTGCGGCAGATGGCCAGGGAGATCAGGGAAATCAAGGAAGCGCTGTTATGCGCCGACGCGGGCACCACGCTCAAACCCGAGATTTTTTTCAACAGGGACCTCCTAAACAGGTATAAAAGCCTCAAGTTCTTCGGCCTGAAACCCGAGATCATCAGTGAACTTATGGATGCAGTACATGAAGACTCCCCTGCGACAAAAAAGGCATCCTCCCGCCTCCTCCAGGAATCCCTGTCAAGCGTGGTTTCCAGGATCAACATCGATGGAAGGGGGAGTGATAACACAAGGGGCAGAAAAATATATTCTTTCATCGGGCCGACCGGTGTGGGAAAGACTACCACCCTTGCCAAACTGGCCGCCCTGAGCGTCGTTAAAGGGGGCAGAAAGGCTGCCCTGATCACCCTTGACACCTTCAGAATCGCCGCGGCGGCCCAATTGCAGGCCTATGCGCGAATAATTGGCATACCCCTCGAAGTGGTTGCGAACTCCAACGACCTCCAGAGGGCCATTAAGAAACACGGTGACTGCGACCAGATCTTCATTGATACGGCGGGAAAGAGCCCGAATAATAATCAGGACATTGTTGAATTGAGAAACCTCATGGGTATTAATGAAGAGATTCACCCCTTTCTGGTCCTGAGCGCCACGACCCAGTACCAGGGCCTTGTAAACACGGAAAAGAGATTCAGCACCTTGCCCTTTAAAAGCTATATCTTTACAAAACTGGATGAGACCCAGGACGTATCCACAATGATCAATTTTTTGATATCACGAAAGAAACCCGTCACATATCTTACCACGGGTCAACAGGTACCGGAGGATATTGAGTTCGCTTCCAAGAAAAAGCTTGCAAGCCTGATCCTTGCCGGGATGAGAGAGACAGCGACTAAACCGAATCAAAAGAGGACTCGAGATGGATCAAGCCACCGCTCTTAGGAGCCTAATGAAATTGAATAATCAGAGACCTCTCGATACGACAAAGGGTATTGAAAAAACCGGTCAGCGGATCAGGGTCATATCGGTAACCAGCGGCAAGGGCGGAGTCGGCAAGACAAATATCGTCGCAAACCTGGCGGAGGCCTTCCAGGACCTGAAAAAGAGGGTGCTTGTCATGGACGCGGACCTGGGATTGGCCAACATGGATATCATGCTCGGCCTTAATCCACGTTATACCATTAGTCACGTCCTCAAGGGAGAAAAGAGCCTGGAAGAGGTCATAATAAACGCGCCAGGCGGTTTTAAACTCCTTCCTGCCGCCTCGGGGATCCAGGAGTTGACCGATCTGGATAACTCGCAAAGGCTCTTTCTCCTCAATGAACTCGACACCCTCCAGGAACGTTTCGATGTAATCCTGATCGACACGGGAGCCGGTATCTCCTCCAATGTCATGTATTTCAATTTCGCTGCCATGGAGAGGCTGGTCATAGTCACAAATGAGCCGACTTCCCTGACAGACGCCTACGCCCTTATCAAGGTACTTGCGAATAAATATCATCAAAAAAGATTCAAGGTACTTATAAATTCCGCGCGCAGCAGTAGCGAGGCCGATAGGATATTCAGGAGCTTAAGCATTGTCGCTGACAGATATTTAGGATCTCTTTCACTGGATTACCTCGGGTGGATCCCCTATGACAAACTGATCCCCAAGGCCATAAGAAACCAGAAGACGGTGCTTAAAATGCACCCTAATACACCGGCCAGCAAGAGCTTTATCGCCCTAGCGAAAAAGATACTTGCCAATGACGAAGAGGCCGTCTTTGAGGGAGACATCAAGTTTTTTTGGCACAGATTACTGAATTATTAAATTATACCGGTTTTCATGTGATGAAGAACATTTTCAGACTATCCGAAGGATAGCATAATGGCAGGCATAGGTATAAACAGGTTAAAAAAATACCGTCAGGCCTTGCCCCCTTTGAACAACGGGTTAAATGCCGTTGACAGGGATACGCTCATATCCCGGTACGCCCCGCTGGTAAAAACCATAGCCGGAAGGCTGGCCATGAGGCTGCCTCAACATATCAATCAGGATGACCTGACAAGCGCCGGTCTTGTGGGGCTGCTGGATGCGATTGAAAAGTACGACGCGGAAAAAGGGGTGGAATTCAAATCCTATGCCGAATTTCGTATTAAGGGGGCCATGATTGATGAACTCCGCTCCATGGATTGGGTTCCACGTTCCGTCAGGAGAAATGCCAAAAAGCTGGAGGAGGCCTACTCCAGGGTGGAAAACAGGGAGATGCGTCCTGCCATGGACCAGGAAGTAGCAAAGGAACTGGATCTGGATATGGAGTCCTTCCATAGGCTTCTTGACGATGCCAAGGGGATATCGATAATAAATGAATATGAGATTATCAATCATAAC
>Ga0307445_10001966_pt1 | contig 11466 bp, 7 predicted proteins | sample SalMarSW160330MG_FD_202147 | JGI IMG/M metagenome (GOLD analysis project Ga0307445, IMG submission 202147) | Salt marsh sediment microbial communities from the Plum Island Ecosystem LTER, Massachusetts, United States - SW1603-30 | ecosystem: Environmental > Aquatic > Marine > Intertidal zone >...
TGGAGCCCGGTATGACCTTTTCCAACGAACCGGCCTTAGACAAACCGTTCGGTAACTGATCGAATATAAAAATTATAGAATAAATTCCAGTTGGCTGTCCTGCCCTTTGCTGATCCTTTCGTAATGGTCAGGAAAATTCATCAAGAGAAAGAGGCTCGTCTTTGCTACCATTTTTTTCATGACCTTTTCTTCGATCTGCTGGATAGACTCGGCTACTTCCAGGACAGCGTTGATCTCCGTTGGCCTCATGACCACGATCCCATCATCGTCTCCAAAAATGATGTCTCCTGGGGAAACAGAGATCCCGCCACAATTGACAGGGATTTGGGTCTTGAATATGTGGGATGCGCCTCCAGCCATCGGTGTTTGGTATCGTGCATACACCGGGAACTGGATTTTTCGGATCTGTCTGACGTCCCGACAGCCTCCGTCGATGACCATGCCAGCGAGCTTTTTTTTCTGCGCTTCTGTGGCGAACATCTCTCCGGCAAAAGCGATCTTGTCCCCTTCGGCATCGATAACCAAGACCTCATCCTCCTGGGCTTCTTGGAGGGCTTTGATGACCGTAAGAAAATCGCTCCGGCAGTGTACGGTCCGGGCAATACCGATCATTTTTATGCCATCGAATACGGGCCGAATTGCAGGATCCATAACACGAAATGTTTTGGTCGCATCACAGATACAAGCTGTATCCAACCGGACCAGTCTTTTTTTTAATTTTTTGAAATCCATGCTTTCTCCCTTCTTGAGATTTGTCTTTGCTTATGAGTAAAGATAAGTTTATCATATTGCCTGAATTATTCATAAAAAATGCAGATACATTTTTTCATTACGACAAAACCAGAAATTTTCCCTGATTTTGTTGTAAATCCTGAGATTTTTTTTATAAAGAAATGGTATTTTAAATTCATCTGCATTTTTTACCCTTCAGGCGAGCCAATATTGCTGGGCGGGGTGGGTTGGCGGCTTCGTTGTAATCCATTCGCAGTATTCAAATACAGCTTCATGGGCCACTTCCTTGCATCCTTTTCTGCTAGGGTGGGGTGGAGGGTTTTGACTCGTGAATAATCCAGATTTGTATTAAAGAAGGAAATGGTGTGGATAGTTTTGTGTTTGTCTGGAGAAATTTAGGATGAAAAAACAAGAAAGAAGGTATGACATCGACTGGTTGAGAGCCCTTGCCATGTTTTCCGTTTTCCTTTTTCATTGCGCAAGATACTTCGACAATGAGGGCTGGCATGTCAAAAATCCTCAATTGAGTTTCGGTTTTTCCGTTTTTGTGGGCATCCTAGTCCAGTGGATCATGCCGATTTTTTTTGTTTTGTCGGGTATGAGTTCTAGATTTGCGCTGAACTTCAGGCCTGCCGGACAATATTTAGGGGAAAGATTCAAGCGATTGTTCATTCCCCTTGTTTTTGGGATATTCATTCTCATTCCCCCTCAGGTGTATATAGAACGGTTTACCAATGGCCAGTTTAGTGGTTCATTTTTTCAGTTCTACCCTCACTATTTCGATGGCTGGTACGGCTTTGGTGGAAATTTTGCTTGGATGGGACTCCATCTGTGGTTCCTTCTCATTCTTTTTTCTTTTTCCTTGTTGACCCTGCCCTTGTTGCTTTTTCTAAAAAAGGAAAGGACTGGCCGATGGGTCCATGCTGCTTCGACTTTTTTTGAAAAATCCGGTGCGATCCTTTTGTGGACGCTTCCTTTGACGCTCATGGAATTTCTTTTTCATCCCGAAGGACTGGGGCAACGCAACTTTGGGGGGTGGAATGTATTTGTCTATTTGGTGTTTTTCCTGTTTGGATACTTGCTGGCATCCGATGAGAGATATAAGCGGTCCGTGGAAAAACAAAGGGTGATTTTCTTAGGCCTGGCCGCAGTAACGACTCTCATCGGATTTTGGCTCAGGCGATCCGGGTATTATCCGTCCTTTGGGAGCATCGATTATTTTTGGATGTCCCTTCTGCGGACCTTCAATTCCTGGGCTTGGGTGCTCGCTATCCTGGGCATCGGGAGCAGACATCTCACCTTCGAGAATCCATTATCGAAATATACCAGAGATGCTGTTTTGCCTTTCTATGTCCTTCACCAGAGTGTGATCGTCGTCTTTGGTTATTTTCTCATGAATTGGAATGCCGGAGTGATGCTGAAATATCTCGTTCTCAGCACGGTTTCTTTCATCAGCATCATCCTGATCTATGAATTTTTGATCAAAAGATTTGGCCCCCTCCGATTCCTTTTCGGGATGAAACAGAAAAAATAACATGCTTCTTAATTGACTGGCTTGACACCCTCATATCGATCCAGTATTTGAGTTATAATTTGGCTGGGAGAATGGATATGTTGAGTCGTTCAAAGGTAAGTTAAGAGATGAGTTGCTGAATGACGAGATCTTTGATACGTTATTAGAAGCACGAGTTATAGGCCACCGGTTCCAGAAGCTTTTGAGCTGTTTTTATATTGTTTAAAAAGGACTAAAAAAGCTAAAAAGGTAAGCATGCGCCAGAAGGTTTTTTATGTAATGGTCCTTGTCGGAGTGCTCCTTCTATCCGCCACCGTTAAGCCCTGTGCCGGACAAAATCGGGGGGCTATTATTTTTCACCTGGAAAACGATATTTTCGCAGGCATGGACAGGTATTACACCCACGGCGCTAAATTGACCTGGATCTCCCCGGAAAAAACGGCGAGTCCATCCGATACTTTGGCCCGCAGTGCGATTTCTTTATCCATCGGACAAAGCATCTATACGCCCTACGATATAGAAAGGAAGGACTTAATCGAGGATGACCGCCCTTACGCAGGCATATCCTATTTTACCCTAGCCCTGCATCAAAAAAGAGATCTCACCATGGACACTTTTGAATTCTTGTTGGGGATTGTCGGACCCAGTTCTCTCGCAGCCCAGATGCAAAGGTTTATCCACAGCCTTTACCGAGGCACGCGACCCCAGGGATGGCCGCATCAATTGAAGGATGAGATCGTTTTTGATCTTGTCTTCGACAAAAAATGGCGGATTTTTCGGTCTGGCAAGGGGAAAAAAATAGAATTCGATTTGATCGGTCACATAGGCGGAAGCCTGGGAACCATGATGACCGCAGCCGCCACAGGATGGCAATTCCGCTTCGGCTCGAATATTCCCATGGATTTTGGGACCTTTCTTCTTCGTCCAGGGGGGGAGAGCGGCATTATTTTTAGTGAGCAGAGCAATCCCCGCGCAAATACAAAACTCTCGGGTATCCATGGCTTTTTCTATTTGGTCGGGCATGCCGTGTACCGGAATATCTTCCTGGATGGCAACACTTTTAAGGAAAGTCACCGTGTGGATAAGTATCCATTTGTGGGGGATATCGTTTTAGGTTTTGTGATCAACAGAAAACGATTCAGATTCAGTTATGCCTATGTGTACCGAACAAAACAGTTCAAGACTCAAGCCAAACCGCAAATATTCGGCGCTATCAACATTTCCTACGTTTATTGATAGGATTAGAGATTGATTCCATTGCCGACTTTGCATATGATGGTATTTTCCCATGCTTTTTTATCTATCCCGCATATGTGCGATCTTAAATTAGGAGGATTCACAGCATGAAAAGTATTCCTGAAGTTTTGCAGGATATTTTATCCTTGACATCCAAAGGATTGGTCCGTTCCGAAATTCGAGAACTTTTGAAACTGACAAGACAACCAGGAATTATTTCTTTTGCCGGAGGCCTCCCCTGTTCTGGGCTATTTCCGATCGAAGAAATGAAGGACATCGTCCGTACCGTTTTGGACAGAGAGGGGGAAATTGCCCTGCAGTATGGTCCCACCGAAGGGGATGGCCGGTTGATCGAGTTTTTGGCAGTATGGATGAAAGAGACAGAAGGAGTGGATGTCGACAAAGATAATATATTGGTCGTATCCGGATCCCAGCAGGCTTTGGACCTGATCGGCAAAATATTCATCGATCCTGGAGATCCTATCATCATCGGGCTGCCTTCTTATTTAGGAGCCATTCAGGCTTTCAAAAGCTTCCGTGCAAACATGGTGGGGGCACGCTTGGATAAACAGGGAATCAATGTGGATACGGTCGCCGATATCTTGAGAACCTACACGGCTAAAGCCCAGAAGATAAAGTTTATCTATGTCGTGCCTGATTTCCAAAATCCCTCCGGGGTGACCATATCCCTGGAGCGCCGGAAGAGGCTTTTGGAATTGTGCTATGAATATGGAGTCGTTCTCGTCGAGGATAGCCCCTATCGTGATCTGAGATTCGAGGGTGAACCCATCCCTATGATCAGAACCTTGGATAAAAATGGATATGCTTTTTCCCTGCATACATTCTCGAAACTCCTGTTTCCAGGAACACGGTTGGGTTGGATCGTTGCCGATAAGGCCATACAGGAAAAGCTGACTATGGCTAAACAGCCCACAGATCTCTGTACTTCGCCGCTCAATCAATCCATCGTCTACGAGTTTTGCCGGCGCGGTCTCCTCAAACCCCATGTATCCAAAATTGTCGACCTTTACAGGAAAAAGAGGGATGTTATGATCAATGCCCTGGAGGAGTACATGCCCAAGGGGGCGGGAATCGATTGGACCCATCCCGAAGGAGGGCTTTTCCTTTGGCTAACCTTGCCAGAAAACATGGACTCAGGGGAGATGTTTCCCAAGGCTGTCGAAAAAAAGGTTGCCTATGTTGTCGGATCTGCTTTTCATTTCGACCGGAGCGGTCAAAACACCATGCGGTTGAATTTTTCCTTTCCGACCGAAGAGCAGATCGATGACGGGATAAAGAGGCTGGCGGATTTGGTCAAACAGGAATTGAGCCAGACTTCGCTTTTTTAATCTGAATTATTCATAAAAAAATGCCGATGCCGACCCACGCCACCGCTGACCCAACCCTCTCTACTGTAAAGGATCGAGATGTATTTTGTAGGTTGGCTCGTGAATATTCCAGATTTAATTAACGTGATTAGGAGGTAGTATGTTATTCCGGAAAAAAACTCTGGGGTTATTTCTATCGATTCTGTTGATTTTTGTGGGGGCATCGGCTTTCGGACAATCCATCCCCACTCCGGAAAAATTCTTCGGTCATAAAATGGGTGCAGAAAAAAAACTGGCGCGCTGGGATAAGATCGTTGAATATATGCAACTTGTCGGGAAAGGGTCCGACCGAGTTACCGTTCAAGATGTCGGGAAAAGCACAGACGGGAATCCTTTTCTCCTCATGATCATATCTTCCCCGGAGAATCTTCACAACATCGAACATTACAAAAAGATCAACAAAAAGCTTTTCGATCCCCGGACGATCCCATCTGACAAGGAAGCCGAGGATTTGATCGAAGATGCGAAAATATTTGTGTGTGTCACCTGCAGCATGCATGCCACTGAGGTCGGGGCCACCCAGATGTCGGTCGAGATGGTCCACCGCTTGGCAACCGAAAAATCTCCTTATATGCAAAACATCCTGGACAACGTGGTTTTTCTATTGGTCCCATGTCTGAATCCGGATGGACAGATAATGGTGAAAGACTGGTACGATAAAACATTGGGGACACCTTATGAGGGATCCCCGATGCCCTGGTTGTATCATCCTTATGTCGGACACGACAACAATCGTGATGCCTACATGTTCACCCAAAAAGAGAGCCAGCTCATCGGGAAGATTATTTTCCAGGACTGGCTACCGGAGGTGTGGCTGGATGAACACCAAATGGGAAATTCCGGAGCACGCATTTTTGTGATGCCGGCTGACGATCCGATCAATCCCAACGTCGATCCTTTGATCTACCGCCACACCGGGCTTCTTGGTTTTGCTCAAGCCGCCGCTCTCGAAAAGGCAGGGAAGGAAGGCATCATATACGGACGGTCTTACACCTACTGGTGGCAAGGAGCCATGGGTTGGGCCGGCTGGTGGCACAACATGCTGGGCATGTTGACCGAATTGGCATCGGTCAGGGTTGCCAGCTCAGTCGTGCAGCAAAAAGCGGATCCCACCCAACCCCAGGCAGCTGATTCCGGGGGCAGATCCCGTGGACGGAATGATCGATCGAGCCAGGGCCCGATTCCTCCGCCCAGGGATACACAATTCCGGTCGCAGTATCCCCGACCTTGGTTAGGGGGGAAGTGGACGCTCCGTGACATCGTTGACTACGAGCTCATCTCCACCTTTGGCCTGCTGGAAGCGACAGCGAATCTTCGCTCCCAACTTCTCGAGGGCCTCTATATCGTAGGGAAACGCCAAATTGCTAAGGGAAAAAAGGGCGATCCTTTTGCCATCGTTATCCCCCAGGAACAGGCAGACCGGCCGACAGTTGTCAAACTGCTCCAGACCATGGCATACGGGGGAGTTGAAATCCATCAAGCGAGAAAGGACTTTACCGCAGATGGGATTTCTTATCCGGCCGACACCTATGTTATCCTGATGGCCCAGCCTTTCCGCGCTTATGCCAAGGACCTGCTCGAAGCACAGGATTATCCCAAGATCTCTCCCGCACCCGGTGTGCCGGCGCAACCTCCCTATGATGCGGCGGGCTGGTCGTTGGGAAAACAGATGGGAGTCGAGACGATTTTTGTCAAAAAACCCTTCGAAGCCGAACTCACAGAACTGAAACAAATAGTAGTGCCTCCCGGTAAGATCACCGGGACAGGCTCTCAATACATTCTGGACCACCGGCCGAATAATAGCCTTTTGGCCGTAAATCGTCTTCTCGAAAGCGGGCATGAAATTTTTTGGCTAAAGGAAGAGGTGAAGATCAACGGGAAAACATATGTTCCCGGTGCGATTGTCGTCCAGGGCAGTGGATTGGAAGAAACCATGAAAGAGCTATCTCGGTCACTGGGAATCGATGTTGTGGCTGCGGATATATCGACATCGGAGGCCATGCGTATTCGGGCCCCAAAAACAGCGCTTTACCAACCCTGGGGAGGTAACATAGACGAGGGATGGACACGGTGGCTCCTGGAACAAAATGAGTTTCCCTTCGCAACCATCCATCCGGAGGACCTCCGTCAAGGCAATCACTCGGATAAGTTCGATGTCATCATCTTTCCGGATATGGGAAAACAACAGATCATCTCCGGGCTGTCCGGAGATGCCACACCGCCGGAGTACAGGGGAGGTATCGAAAAATCTGGCATCGAATTTCTCCGGGCCTTTATCACTGGAGGAGGAACGGTCATCACGGTCGGCAGGAGTGCTACCCTGTTGATGGACGAATTTGCCGCTCCTTTTCGTGATGGCCTTCAGGGCGTTTCTCGAGAAGATTTTCTCTGTCCAGGATCCATCCTTCGTGTATTGGTGGACAATACACATCCGATCGCTTACGGGATGCCGGTTCAAGCCAATGCGGCCTTCTCCAATTCTCTTGTCCTCGAGCCTGTCCCCTCGTTTTCCACCATGGGCAGTTCGATCGTGGTGCGGTATCCGACAGGGAATATACTCCAGAGCGGTTGGCTCCACGGGGAATCCTACCTTTACAACAAAGTAGGATTGGCAGAAGTCAAGTTGGGGAAGGGACGCATGGTCCTGATCCCGATAAAAGTCCAGCATCGGGCGCAACCCTACGGAACATTCAAGTTGCTCTTCAACGCCATATTGACCTCTGCGGCTGATTGATCAAAAACATCGCCAATTCTCACACAATCCAGTGAAAGAGAGGAGAGGTCTTTATCGAGATTATTGTGCTTTACATGAAGATATAATTGATGTATTCAGGAATGTCATTTATAGAATGGTCAGGAGGGAGAAAAGAATGAATAAACGTGCTTTTTTAGCAATTGTCCTATTTTTGCTCATGTGCAGCCTATCTTCGGCTCAGATGACGCCTTGGTTTTACTGGACATTGCTCCCCGAGGAGCAGATGGATTATATCGTCGGGGAGGCTTCCGGCGAGGAGGCGTGGCATACCATTATGGAGACGGCCGGATATGTGCGAGACAGAAAATCGGATGAATATGCAGGGACATTCGTGGAGAGCCAGTACATTTATGATCAACTTAAACATTATGGGCTTCCGGGAGCTGAGATCGTCCGTTTTCCAGGGGGAACCACGTGGGACGGGGTCAAAGGCGAACTCTGGGAGATCAGTCCTTATCGTAAAAAGCTTGCCTCGTATAGAGACCTGGCGGCCATGCTGGCTTCTGGGAGTGCCGATACGGATGTCGAAGCCGAACTGGTGTGGGTGGGACTGGGAACCGAAGAAGAGATCACGAAAGCCGATGTGGAAGGGAAAATAGTCGTCACCGAAGGAAATCTCAGCAGTGTTTACAATGAGGCCTGCAACAAGCAAGGGGCCCTGGGAATTGTCGCCATCAGCACTGTCGGAGCTGACTGGGATCCGCTCCAGATGTCATTCCGCGGCATCGGAAGTCGCAGGAGCACGGATGAGGAGCCGGCGCCGAAATTCGGGTTCCAGCTTCCCCGAAGGGAGGGGAAGTTTCTCAAGGCCCGCTTGCTCCGGAATGAAAAGATCACCGTTCATGCTGTCGTTGAATCCAAAACGGAAAACTATGAAATGCAGGATGTGGTCTGTCATATCCCGGGTACAGATCCCAACGCGGGGGAAATCATCTTCTCGGCACATCTTTATGAGGGTTACATCAAACAGGGGGCCAACGACAACAAATCAGGAAGTGCAGGCATCTTGGAAGTTGCCCGCGTGCTGCATACGCTTATCGAAGAGGGAAAACTTCCCCGGCCGAAAAGGACGATCCGGTTTCTCTGGGGCCCGGAGTTTTCCGGTACAGGCCCTTGGGTTAAGGCGAATAAAGACATCATGGAAAAAACTTTGTGCAACATCAACATGGACATGGTGGGGGAGTGGCTGAGTAAACATCAGTCTTTCATGTGCCTGATGCGAACCACGTATGGAAATGCTCATTACATCAATGATGTGATGGAAAATTATTACCGATTCGTGGGAGAGGGAAATCGAGAGCGCATACAGAATAGGAGCGGGGAGGAAAGAGTGCCCTACCGGATCGTGGCTCCTTCCGGAGCGGATGAACCCTTTTATTATTCCATCGAAACCCATTATGGGGCATCGGATCATGAGGTCTTCAATGACTGGGGTGTGGGAGTCCCCGGTGTCATGATGATCGCCTGGCCGGATAAATGGTATCACTTATCCGGGGACAATGCGGATAAATCGGATCCGACGCAGTTGAAAAGGGTAGCGATTATCGGAGCGGCAGCGGCCTACACCATCGCCAATGCCGATGACAATATGGCCATCAAAATCGCAGGGGAAACGACCAGCAACGGTTCCCGCCGGCTCGGGCATAAGCTTGTGCTCGGACTGGAAATATTGAATAACGCGGAAGCCGAAACTTTGGCTCAATCCTACAAGCGAGCTTGCCTCCAGGTGGAAATGGCCATGATCAATGAAAAAGAGACTTTGGATTCAATCCTTGAGCTCGCGACGAATAAAACGGCTGTCGGTCAGTACATCGATCGGATGAAAAAAAACATCGATGCGATCGGAAAGTCCCTTCTTTCGGTTCTGCAGGCGCACATGAATGCAGCAGCCAACAGATTCGGGATCAAGCCGGTCCGGATTCAATTGAGCGAGTTGGAGAATAGGGCGGCCAGAATCATTCCCAAGCCGCTTGCCCTGATAAAAGAAAATGGATACCGTGCCTACAGAGATTTGATCGATCAAGTTCCGGAAGAGCAAACGGCCAAATACCCTTATGGAAGAGATGGAATTGCTAGCACGAGCGAACTTCAGTGTCTGATCAACGGCAAAAGAAGTGCCTTGGAAATCATGAACATGCTGGATGCTCAGTACGAGCAAAAATCCAACCTGGAAAGCATTATGAATTACCTGCAGGTCCTGAAGCTGGCCGGGCTTATCTCTTTTTGATCCCTCTGACCGCTCCTTCGATCAGGCGGTAGGCGGCCTGGAGAGAGAGTCCATCTTTGTCTCTTTCCCCGAAAGGCATCGAAGCGATGCCGATGGCCCCTGCTTTTTCGTGCTGGAACATCACTTCCAATGCCGCTGCCAGTTCATGACTCGTCGGGCCTTCAGGTGCGGTGAGGGGATGTCCTTTGACTTCGCTCGGGTCGAGAACGTCCATATCGATGTGGATATAAATGATTTCGGTGAGTTGACTCAGTCGCACCATTTGCCGGTTCAAATTCTCTGAGAGATTCCGGATATCCTCGACTGATATGTATTCGCATTGGGATCTATCCAGGAGTTCCTGTTCTAGGGGATCCACATCCCGCAGTCCGGCCATGACGATATATTTTGTCGGCAATGCCGGATCCAAACCTGCTTTCAAACGAAGCCGGGTCAGGCACATGCCTGCTGCAATGGCCACGGGCATTCCCCCGAGCATCCCGCTGAGGGTGGTCTCCGGTGTGTTGAAATCGGCATGGGCATCGATCCAAAAAAGGCCCACGCGGAGCGGTTTTTGCCCGGCCAAACCCTGTGACTGAAGGCTGCGGGAATCTTCCTGTGAGATCTGCCCTGGCTGTAGATGCTGGAGGCCGGCTAACATCCCCAACAAATCCGTGCAGTTGGTCAAAAGGCCTATGGTGAAAAACTCATCTTTTCCATTTTCGGCGATTAGTTTCCCCAAGTGCTTGCTTTCGAGGGCATCCTCGTTCCATTCGCCGTATTCTTGTTGTTCTTCAGGTGTCAATCGGACGGTTGAAATTTTGGCGACATCACAACCCAAATTTGCCAATCTGTCCAAAAGGCCGCTGCTTTCCAAAATCGCCGGGCCTTCGGTCCGATTTTTCACGATGAATACCTTGATTTTTCCCTCAGCATTTTTGTCGTATTGAGCTGATGAGATGGGGATTCCCAAAACGAAAAGACCTAGAAAAAGGAAAAGTAATATTTTCAATTTCCTCTCCTGTCCTGAAGCATTGAAGTCCGATTGGGATTTATCACAGGTGCATAATTGTGTCAAATTTGTTAATCTTAAGGATGAAACGAAAATGAATACTGAACGAGCTAGAAAGGATGTTTTGGCGATCTTTCAAGCCGGTGTGAAAGCAGTCGACCCAGCTCAAGCCTTGCATGATCACATCAGACTTGAGGGAGATAGGTTATCGGTGGGAGAGAAAACCTATAATCTCTCCATCTACGATAATATATCTGTGATTGGTGCGGGGAAGGCCTCTGCAGCCATGGCTCGGGCCATGGAAAAGATCCTCGGCGGCAGATTGGATTCCGGCTTTGTCAACACGAAATATGGCCATGCTCTTGCCTTGGAAAAGGTTCAGGTCACAGAAGGGGGCCACCCTGTGCCCGATGAGGCCGGTTTTCGAGGCGCCCGACAGATCGTTCGGTTTCTCCAGCAAGTAGATGAAAAAGACCTTGTTTTTTTCTTGATTTCCGGTGGGGGTTCCGCGCTTTTGCCTTATCCGTACGAAGGATTGACTCTGGAGAATAAGCAGCATGTGACAAAAATACTGCTTGAAGCGGGAGCCAACATTCACGAGATAAACACGCTACGAAAACATCT
>Ga0307445_10001967_pt1 | contig 11464 bp, 7 predicted proteins | sample SalMarSW160330MG_FD_202147 | JGI IMG/M metagenome (GOLD analysis project Ga0307445, IMG submission 202147) | Salt marsh sediment microbial communities from the Plum Island Ecosystem LTER, Massachusetts, United States - SW1603-30 | ecosystem: Environmental > Aquatic > Marine > Intertidal zone >...
CAGTTAGGAAAAGCTGCAGGTCTCAGCGTTGGAATCTTTGATGGAGATGTTACACAAAATGAACGGAGTAAGATTTACGAGAGACCTCCAGATATCCTCCTTACAAATCCCGATGTTTTACACTATCATCTTGGATGGATGCAGTCTCGTCTAGTTCCCCTTCTGACTACTGTGAAATTTGTTGTATTGGATGAGATCCATCTCTATACAGGTTCCATGGGGACCAATGTCTATTATATCATGAAACGGTTAGAAATGGAATCTGGTAGGTTTCAGAAGATTGGAGCATCTGCCACTATTGCTAATCCCAAGGAATTTGCTGAGATGCTCTTCGATACAGATGTGAAACTCATTGAGTCAAAGACCGCAAAACGTGGACCCGTTCATTTCTTGATGTATTATCCTGGCATGCGAAGTAAGTACAGCATGATTGTAGATATAGTTTCAATGCTTCAAGCTGGTGATTTCAAGACTCTTGTTTTTGGAAATACTCACTCTGAGGCTGAAGTGCTGAATATGCTTCTTGGAGATGTTGGAGTCAAATCCATGGTGCATCGCGCAGGTCTGTCAAAGAAATACAGAGGAACTGTGGAAGATGACTTCAGATCTGGAAAACTACCAGTCATCGTTTCAACTCCGACACTTGAACTCGGGATCGACATTGGAGACCTCAATAGTGTCGTTAGTATGATTGTGTCCATTACTCGTTTGACCCAACGAATTGGGCGAGCTGGCCGGCAGGGTCAGGAGAGTGTTGCGATTCTTGCTCTAAGGGAAAAAGATCCTATCTCCTCCTTCTATCGGTATGACCCTGAGAAGTACTTCACGGATATTGATGCTGCATATCTTGAACCCGAAAATGAAGTCGTAGGATACTATCAATTAATTGCAGCGGCTATGGGGGGAAAACTAAAAGCTTCACAATTTGTCCGACATAAAGGAATCATCGAGAAATTAGTTGAAGATGGAATCGTGAGAGTCCATGATGATACTGTGCAAGTCATTGATGCTGATAGTGCAAGGAAGGCATGGCGCGGTTACAGTATACGCGGTATAGGAGATACTGTGCAAATTCGTCTTGATAAGAAGGGACTTGGTGAGCGTTCAATGCCAATGGCCGCTCAAGAACTGCATCCTGGGGCAATCTATCTGCATGGTGGGAAGAACTACATGTCTGTAGATTTCAAGTATACTCCAGGTCTTGGAAGAGCAATGGTAGTTCCATACAAGGACCGAAGTATTCACACAAAACCCCTCTATTCAACAATGCCGAAGATAATCGATATTCTAGAACGGAGTAAGATACTGGGTCTGAATGCTGTTTATTGTACACTTGAGATGACCCAAACCGTTGATGGATATATCAAGAAAGAAACTCGAACTGGAAACATAGTCGGTCGCCTTGATTTGACAACTCCTTTGATCTATACTTACCAGACACGTGGGTTTGCTATTACAGCACCTGAACCTGTGAAGTCCATCAATGATTATGTTGCAGGGAAATATGCTACACTGGGCGGTCCACAAATGACACCAAGCGGGTTGTATGGCGGATCATTCCATGCACTAGAGCATGTGCTCATCGAATCCAGTGATATGCTCACCGGTGGTGGAACTCGTGAGATTGGTGGTGTATCAATGGGTGATTCTGGAATCATCTTTGTCTATGATGGTAGCCCTGGAGGAAATGGTGCTTCAAAACTGCTCTTTGGAAAGCTAGATGAGGCATTCAGAAGAACAAAAACAATACTGGAGAAGTGCGATTGCAACACAGTCGACGGTTGTCCTCTATGCACCTATTCATATCATTGTGGAAACAACAACGCTCCACTGTACAAGCTAGGTGCCCTTGAGAGTGTTGAAATGATACTTGCTAAAGCTGAAACAACAGTTGATACCGAGGGATATACTGGCTACGAACCCCTTGTCTAGAATGGAGATGAAAAAAATGGCTGAGTTTCGAGTTGGTCGTGGACATGATGGTCCTGCAAGAGTTGGAGAGTACATCATGAATGATGTTGCTTTCGAAACTCCTATTCTTATCAGCCCAGAGATATCTAGAGCAAATCCACTTCACTATATGACTCTCGGGCGAGATCCTACTAGACAAAGACCCATGATATCAACAATCCCATTCACTATGAAGCTTGATGAGTTGGTCAAGGCTGAACCGAACGATTCAGACTCAATCCTTTTACCTTCAATGATTTCATTTTCCTCATTGAGTGCTGATGCAGGTACTCTACTATTACGTCATCAAATTGAATTCATTAATAGTGTTAAAGATACCATTGATCCATCTCGCCTCATTATCCGAGTTCCAGAGAATATTGACTTTGAGGTCTTCGAATCTTATCTTCATGATTTTCATTCAATGGGAATTCGTGCTGCAGCATTTACATTTGATGGTCTTCTTGGATCCGTGGACACTGAATCAATTCATCTAAGAAGTGCTCTTCCAGCATCTTGGCTTTCTACAGCCCTGGGTAAAATTACACCCAGCATGGTCCCCTTCCTATTCTATACAGGATTCGATATCATTGATTGTGGTTATTCCATCGAGGCAGCAGTGACTGGCACACGCCTTTGGCGGAATGATTCTGAACGAATTGAACAAGGTGCCTTTCATCGTTTTTGTTCATGTATTCACTGTGTTTCATTTTCTGATGATTCCAATTCAAAGCTCATAGAAACTCTTCAGAATCATAACTTGGATGTCTACAATGAAATTCTCTCCGAATCAATTCATGCAATGAAGAATGGTAGGCTGCGTTGGCTAGTAGAATCAATGACTCATGTCAGTCCTAACCACGCATCACTCCTTAGACAAGTGGATAAACAATCATATTCTTTCCTAGAAGAATTCACACCGACTACTGGTACGGATGTTGTTCCTCTGATTGGCCCAGAATCATATAATTCTCCAGTAGTTCGTCGCTACCGTGAATATTTAGAGGCTCGATATACTCCTCCCTCTGGCAAACGGATTGTGCTCTTACTCCCCTGTTCTGCGAAAAAGCCATACTCGGATTCAAAATCTCATCGTAGATTTCTAGAAACAATAGAGAGTGCACTTGGTAGGACAGTTGGAAGTGTTGCTCAAGTAATTCTTACTTCTCCTCTTGGAGTTGTACCCCGAGAACTTGAGAGAATATTTCCAGCTGCAAATTATGATATTCCCGTGACCGGTGATTGGGATGCTGAGGAAACTGAACTAGGTGCAGAAGCGCTTATTCATTATCTAGACAAGATTGATTCTGAGTCTACCGTAGTTGCACACGTATCTGGAGGGTATCTTGGAATTGTGAAGTCTGCGGAATCAAAGGTTTCACAGAGTATCATCTATACAACCCCTGAAACATCTGCCACAAGCTGGGAATCTCGTCAAGCACTACATGAAACCCTCGTCGATCTCAAGAATGTGCTTCAACTAAAAGATACTCCGCCAAGGCAACTTGAAGAAATTGTGAGAGCTACTGCTGACTTCCAGTTTGGTTCTGGAGCTGGGGATATGCTTGTTCCTGAGAACGCAAAGCTAGGGGGAAAACCATATCGACAGATAGTTTGTCGTATTGAAAAAGAACAAGTCTGCTCTTTCATAGCTAGTTCAGGCTCTATCTCTTTGACATTGAATGGTGCGAAACTCCTTGCTCCCCTGAATCGTTACTGGGTTCGATTGGATGCTCCGCAAGTCAAAGGTGGTTCCATATTTGCAGTAGGTATCAAAAAAGCTGATTCAGAGATACGTCCCGGAGATGAAGTTATTATCCTCAACAACGAGGAACAAGTCATTGCGGTCGGTAAGAGCGAAATGTCTGGCCGAGAAATGTGTGAACTGCCTAGAGGGCGTGCTGTTTCAATTCGCCATAAGATGGAGGGATAATGATGAATGATGTGCTAGATGAAATGCAAAACTTAGTGAAGCAAGCATCATCAACGGCTCGAGGTGTTTCAATAATCAAGAGGCGTGCAAAGAATCCAAACAAACCCGCGGCTGCATGGACCACACAAGCACGGATTGGCACTGAAACGGGGACTGCTCTCTCAATTGTTCTTTCGACAGAAGGATGCGCTCATGCGCGAAGCAGTGACGGTGGTTGTACAATGTGTAGCTATCTCCTTGATGGTACAAGTATGAACCCAACTTCTGATGAGTTTCTTAATCAATTTCAAGAAGCAATGAAGAAGCTTGAGAATGCAACATCTCCTCTTTCTGTGAAGATTTACACTAGTGGTAGCTTTCTGGATACTGATGAGATTCCAATTGAGGCTCGAAATCTAATACTAACTGAGATTGCTAATGATGAGAGAATCAAGGAAGTTGTTTTGGAATCCCGACCTGAATATGTACAGGATTCCAATCTTGAAGAAGTGCGCTCTCGACTTGGAGACCGTGCTATAGAATTAGCAATGGGTCTTGAGAGTAGCAGTGATCAAATTCGTTCTCTATGCATTAACAAGAATTTCGATTTTGCTACATTCAAAGGCGCTGTTGAAATTGGAAAGAAGTATGGAATTGGAACCCGTGCATATATTCTCCTGAAACCTCCATTTCTTACTGAACGTGATGCACTACTTGATGCACAGAAAACAATCAGCGATGCTATCGATGCTGGTGCAACGACTGTCTCATTGAATCCGGTGAATGTTCAGAGCAATACACTAGTAGAATCTCTGTGGAAGACACAGCGGTATAGGCCACCTTGGCTTTGGACCGTAGTAGAAGTTCTTCAATATGCTCACGACGCAGCAAAGGGATCTGTAAAGGTTGTATGTGACCCTGCTGCAGCAGGGAAGACGCGAGGCACTCATAATTGTGGGAAATGCGACCAATCGATAATCAGTGCAGTTCGTCAATTTTCACTGACACAAAATATTCACGCTTTTGATGGATTGAAGTGTGAGTGCAGGGACCTATGGAACCATTGTCTTACTCATGAAGACGTATCATTACTGGTCCATCGATAGCTTAATCACAAAGGTCATAAACTATGTAACTTGCGATGCCATTATTCTGTGAAAATGAGGTAGTGTACTATGTCTAGATATGAAACCCGTGTACAAGTATGGTTTTACAGTGAAGGTGCTTCACCATCCAAAATTGTAAAGAAACTCCTAGCTCTTGGCTTTATGCCAGTTAAAGGTGCTTATGACTTTGTGTACGTTCATTCTGAAGAAGAGATGACAGAAGCAGACTTAGGTTCTGCGATACTTGAGATAGCTGATGCGCTTCACAAGGCATTGAATGGGTTCAAAGTCCTATATAATCTGGACACGCAAATGACAGACGAGGAATCTGATACCCTTCCACTGGATGATATTGATGCAGAGCTTGCACAGACTAGAAAAGAGCTCGAAGAAATAGGCGAATAATCCACATTTTAAATTGAATAGACCGCGGGTGAAATCCCGCGGCTACCCGTTATTATCTGAACCTATATTGAAGTTACTTCTGGTTCACGACGCTCGTACTCGCCATCACCCTGTACAGAGACTCTTATTTTCTTCTTATCACCTGGGTTCATTCGAGCCCAGTTCCACACCATGTTTGTACCATTTGCAATACTAACTACTTCTGGTTGATCATCCTCGGGATCTGTAGCTATATACTCAAAACCCGCAGGAATCCAATCAGTCATGACGATATTTTCTGCTGTAACTTCTCCATTGTTAGAGACTACCAGCACGATTTCATATTCACCAGCACCTGCACCCTTATTGATAGCCTTCTTGGTTGATATTGCACGTTTCTTGTAGATGACACCAAGTTTGTGTCCATCTTCTGGGCTTGCAACTTCTGCGGGAATTCCCGCAGGGTAGGTGTTAGCTGTACATTTGATTGGTGATGGATACTCTTTTTCGGGTCGGCTTCTCCATGCCATTACTGCATAATTGATCTTAACAGACTCACCAGGTTCTAGCTCTCCGATTGTGTCTTTCAGATTCTCAATCTTGAAGGAAATTTTGTGTGCTTTTTCAGGATCTTGATCTTCTGGATCAATTGCAAATTCGTAAGCTCCTGTGAATTCTTCACCACGTATCCAGACGGTGATATGTTCACTTGTTGGTGGCATAACATCATCTGGTAGGTTATCCTCGATGAAGATTTCATTTAGCTTGGCAGTACCTGCATTTGTGACTTCAATTGTTACTTCTACTGGGGTCTTGTCAAAGCTGTTTACTGATGGAGGATCAAACTCCTTTGTATAATCAATCTTATAGACAGGGATTACCTGAGGAGCTTTCTCGATAGTACCCAACACTCTCTTTGTGATTACTCTAACAGGTGTGTATAGAATCTCTTGAGTGCATTTCGGTGTTTCTTTACTTGCAACCCTGAAGGATGTTGACCATTCTTGATCTGGTGAAAGCTCGATGCTGGGTGCGGCATCAATCATCTTCTGTTTTTCACCACCCTCTTCTGGAGTTAGATAGACTTCTGCTTTATCTAATCTTACGATTAAATCACTCTCGTTTGAGCATTCTAGTGTGCATTCCCATTGATTAGGTTCGGTTTCAGCTGTTTCAATACCCATCAAGAATTCAGTGAGTGCTGTGAGGTCTGGATTCAAGACAGATCTCTGTTGATTTTCACCTTTGTAGGTTAATACAATCTCCCCTGCGCTTTTTGGTTCAGTATCATGAACTTGACCAGTAGCTCCGATGACTAGGTTGGTCTCTTCCTGTGGATAGATAACGAAATCTTTCCAAACAATCTGTTTCGTACCTTCATCGAATTCAGCTGAACCAGATTTGGCAGAAACGACGTGAATATTTGATAGCTCTGGTGGAATAGTCTTGTTGAGAATGATACTGTCGATTTCTCCATCAGTTTCATTCTTGATTGTAATCGTGATTTTTACTGGGTTATCCTTGCTGTTGACATATGCCCAGTGTGGCTCTTCTGTTTCAACATCGCCACAAGTATCGTACACCTCGGAGAGGGTCACAATTGGTGCCTCTACTGTAACACTATATCCACTTTCCCACGTACCACCTACATCAATCTCACCACCTGATAGAGCTTCAACGGCAATATCGGTAGAATCACGTGAATCACCGAGGTGAACCTTAACGTTCCACATACGGCTTCGTTCTGAAACATTGATGACACTCAATTTGCCCTTGACATCAATACTCTCAAACTCACTGGTTCTGCCCAGTCGAGTCTTCTCTGTTTCCACGAGATCGATAGTCACATTCTTCTTTGTATTCTCACTCATCTACTGCACCCACAATCATTTTTCACTCAATCATGGAATTTCCTGACTTCCATATTCAATCCACTGGGGAATATCAGTTTAGCTCGTATCGAAATTCGTTGCCTGCGGCCCACTGAACACTCAGAATTTGGTTAGGTTCCATTAGTACTGGTTTGGTTCCTTTACTAAATTGTTCTATGTATTTTGAGAACTTCTTTGGTTGGTCCTCTGCAGACCATCGCATTGGTATTCCAATGCGGGGTTGTGTATCGATACATAAACTAACTGCATCTTTGACTTGGAATGTTGCTCCTCCTCCAATTGGGACGATGAGAATATCCATTGCCAGTTGTTCGAACAATCCACGAATAGCACTATCTCCAAGATAACCTATCCTCAAATCTCCCATCTCGATGATGAGTCCAAGATTGTCAATTCGACCTCCTGCTTCTTCATCAATTCTTGCGAGAGAATATCCTGTGATTGTTACATCGGGTACCACGTATGGAACTTCAGGTTCAAGAACATGAAGTAACCACGGTTTAACACCTTGTTCTGCTGCTTTAGCAGTAGTCTCTTTGTTTCCGAGGAACCAGGCTTTCGAATTTACTGATATTGCTGCTGAATTACCAATGGCATCATCTACATGGTTAGTAGCAATCACTATTCTCGCCTGAAAATCATCAGGGACAAGAGGTTCGCCCTCGAGGATTCCAGGATTTAATAGAACTGTCGTTTCTTTTGCTTCTAACGCGAATGCTGTATGTCCAAAGTATGTAATTTTTAGCAAACAATCACTTCCCGTCAGCTCATGTACACGGTAGAGCCAGAATCACTGCTGCTGTTTTTTTGTTCATTTAGTCATTAATAAGGGAATTTGGAGTAGATGCATTTGTAGGTCATATAAAGCGCTCTTTTTCGAATCTCTTCAATACCGAGTGCTACCTTTTTATGATTTGGTCAGAACAAGATGTTGAATGATTCTTGGTCCTTAGCATGCTGTGCGGAGTGAGTTGTATTCTATGTTAGATAAAATTCTCACTGAGAAATTTAGAAGAAAACTGAAGATGGTGTTTACAGACATTCAAAATCAGCAAGACCGCCGCGATGAACAAGAATTTGCAAAAGATGAAGTTCGCATCAAAGAACGGCTTCTGGATACTTTCACCTGCTACAAATCAGATATCATTCTCGAAAATGATTATCGAATAGCTGCAATAGATGGATCCGGTACTGATAGTCTGATGACACTCGATGATATTCGAATTCACTTACTTAGTACATCCACTGTTGTCATAGATACGAATACACAATCTGAGAGTCTGTTTTCTCCTATTGATAGAGATACTCTTGAGAATGAGTTAGGTGAGCAACCGCATCTAGAAACTCATTGGCACTCGGGTGTACGAGATGATGCCCGTTTAAAACTAGCAGAAACGCTCGCTGAAATCTATCCATTGAAAGATGTAACCAGCCTGATTCTTCCCTTTTTCAAAGATTTCAAGCCTAGAGAGATAACTTCTTTCTCTGATTTTACAGGTACTGATTATGAAAAATATATGCCACGATTGAAGGAAATGGAATCGCTGATTTCCAGGGAGCAATTGTTGACAAATCCTGCTGTTCACGAGGAAATCAGAAAGGTTAGTGAGTATGCAGCAGCTCGCAATGTTCTCACGAGTGATATCTGTCCAAAGTATCTTCTCATTGATGGTGCGCTTTCAGTATTCATGCATTTTGTGCGTAGGTATCCATCAATGCCAAGTGGATTCATGCTAAGAGACCTCTGTGCTTTGGCACGACAAAAAAACGTAATCTTGTGTGCTATTAGCAAAAATCACACGATCCCCTTTGCCCATCGTATCGCTGGTATGGCACGAGAGGTATTCGGAGAAAATGCAAAGTGGTTCTGTCATCTACCCAGCAAAGATGATCCTGAAGGTGGCTTGCATATTTACGAGGACCGAACATACATTCCCCCTATGTTAGCTGTTCCTTACTTGTACAGCTTCTCACGGGATAACAGACCTTCAAGGATTGATTTTGATAGAATTTGGTGGCTTGAGAATATATTTGTTCCAGGAGACCCAAGAATGACCCGCGCAAATGAGAAAGCGCTCTTTGCAGAACTTGAGTTTATGTCCAGAGATGCTCGATGGTATGGATATCCAGTAGCTCTTGCATTGGCTCACGTATCGTGTAAATTGAGCTACGAGGACCTTCGATTAGCAAAAGAAGTATGTAGAGATGTCCGAACGGAGATGGGACTTGACCAACGAAAAGCAGAGGACCTCCGTGCTGATTATGATTTGTAAAATGAGGATATTAACATGAAAATTGACAAAGACAAACTTGGCGAACTTTACGGAAAGGTGGGTGTTGGAAATCAAACCTTACTTGGTATTATGGGCCGTAATCGTGATATCAGTGTAGGAGAGATTTTCATGATCTACTCCGATCGTGATGGGCATGAGAGGGTCTTCTTCTTCAGAGTTCTTGGTCTAGAGAATTATCTTCGTCAAGTAGATGATATGTCGAGGATAGCTGGAACACTTATGGTTGAGGGTGATGCCTATCTTTCTGGAATTGATCGGAATATGCTTCTATCTTTAGGTGGAAAAATGCTAGGTTATGCTGAGAAAAATGAGAAGGGTGAATGGACATTTAAATCTCCGCGTCGATTGCCTGATCATTTAGCTTCGGTATATCGACCAGTGCCTGGTACATCAGATGAGTTCGTCCAAGAGATGCTAGCATGTCAGACTGATGGAGAAGTATACATTGGGGATTTACAGGTGGGCGAAGAAACACTTAATGTTCCAGTGAAGATTCCAATAATGTACCTTCCAATGCATGTAGGAATATTCGGATCCACGGGAGCTGGTAAGAGTAACCTCATGATGGTTCTGATTAAATCGATTATTGATACCAATCTTGATGCGATTCGTAAACCAAATGCTGACAAGCCTAGAATCTCAGCATTTTGTATCGACCCTCATGATGAATTTGCGAAAGGAGTCGATAAGTATGGAATTCAGAATATTATCAATGATATGAGTTCTACAACTCGCTCAGATGTGATTGGTGACTTTTATTATCTGACAACCCACAAGAGCGCCACAACTAGGGATATTCGGGCTTATACACGAGAGATTCGTATCCACTATTCTGAGATAAAACCTCGAGATCTCTATTCGATTAGAGAATATACCTCTGAAATGTCTTCGTTTATTGATGCACAGTATCATGCGAATGGAGAAAACTGGATAGATTCTATTCTCAGTATGGATGAGGAATCATCCCCTGTTCAAGTGTCTACACTGAGAGCAGTGAAACGTAGATTGAGTTTCTTGGAGCGGTCTCCTCTCTTCGTTGATTCGGGAACATCTATTCTTGATGATATCTTCATTGCTATGGAAACAGGTAGAATTCTTGTCGTCAACACGAGCTTGATGAGTGATATGGAGCAGTTCTTGTTGACCACCATAGTCACTCGAACATTATCTGATATGCGTCGAGCTTTGAAGAGTAGTGGCAATTTGGGGGACTTTGAAACCCAAGGGCTGAAACGATTGCCTCATGGATTCTTCAATCGTGTAAAGCAGAAAGCACGAACCTTCTACGGGAAAGATGGTGTAGCTGATTCGTCTGAAGTTCGCGATCCCCGAAAACTACCAGTAATCCAAGTAACCGTAGAAGAGGCTCCTTCAATTCTGAATCCTGTCTTGATGCGCGGACAGTCTGTTTTCAAAGACATTTCCCGTCAAGGAAGGAAATTCAATATAGGTCTACTTGTTGTAAGCCAGCAGGTGAGTGTTCTTGATAATGTCATCTTGAGCCAAATGAACACAGAAATCAACTTACGTCTCGGTAATGAAAGAGAGATCAAAGCATGCATAGAAAATGCTAGTGTGAATATTACCGGATTTGAGAATGAATTTCGAGTCATGTCCCGCGGTGAAGCTATCGTTACAGCCTCATATAGAGAGCTACCACTTCCTGCACGAATTCCTCTATTCGATACTATTTATGAGAAAGATAAAGATAGGTACAAAGACAAGAAATCAAAGAAACAAGAAGAACACATACTCTGAGGAATGACTTGATGCCTGCACGAATCGCTCACATCTCTGATACCCATCTTGGAAGTAGACCTGTAACTGGTGTACGCCATAATATCTGGGCTGAAGAGATGAAGACTCAGCTTCTGGAGAATGATTTCTATGAGCGATTTGCAGAGATCTTTGATAAAATTGCTGAGA
>Ga0307445_10001969_pt1 | contig 11457 bp, 7 predicted proteins | sample SalMarSW160330MG_FD_202147 | JGI IMG/M metagenome (GOLD analysis project Ga0307445, IMG submission 202147) | Salt marsh sediment microbial communities from the Plum Island Ecosystem LTER, Massachusetts, United States - SW1603-30 | ecosystem: Environmental > Aquatic > Marine > Intertidal zone >...
TGTGCACCCTGCCGGTCCCCGCCCAGATGACTTCTTCAACGGCAAACTATGCCGGCACGCTCAGCTATCCTGTTTTTCCGGCATCGGATCCCTTCTTTGTCTTCCATGCCGTGACACAGGGCAGCACGCCCAGGGGCGCCCTGACCGCGACACCCCCGGGTGGGACCCCGGGATTTGATTTCAGCTGGAGCAGGTATGATCCCCTTACCGGTAATTTTGGACCGCCTTTTTTTACCCAGTCCGGTACGGCATCCACCGCCAGTAATCTTGAAGGTGGATGCTACCGGGTGCACATCACCTCGGCGGATCTTGACACCATGTTGCGGGCCTGGGTCTTTCCGAACGATCCTTACGTTGAGGTGGAAAAGGGACCGGACGGCAAGGTCATGCCCTACCGTTATACCTGTGATTTTCTTCGGCTGACAGGCACCGCCGTGGCGGACACGATGCCGTATTACGACCTTTCCACCGGGGAAAAGCTCTTCCTTCCAAACGGGATGTCCTTCGAATGGACTTCGGATGATCCGGAGTACGAGATATTCGGCGGCCGCCTCTACCTTTCCCTTACCATTTACAACCAGCCTCCCTATTCGAGGCCCCCGACCAAAGACACCCGGTTTTACCTGACCGCCGTCGACAGTTTCGGACTTGCCCGCATGGATAATGTGCTTTATGAGAGCGTGCATGTCAGGGCCGAATTCAACATGTTCTATGAAGAGCGCTCAGGTGATGATGGAGAGGGGACATGGACGGAGTCGGAAAAGCCGGAAGAAGAGTCGCCACTGGAGATACGGTTTCACAACCTGTCCGAGAACGGGGTTGAATTCGTCTGGTCGCTTGTCGACAGTGCCAAGACGGGGGAGGATGCGATCGTTACGACCACCGATGTGAACGATTCGGTCGTTTACACCTATTACGTTCCGGGTTATTATTACCCCAGGATGATTGCTTACAGCGAGGCCGGTTGCGTGGATTCATTCCCGCTCATCACAAACCCGGAAATACATGTGGTGCCTTCGGAACTGGATGCACCGAATGTCTTCACCCCGAACGGGGACGGGGTCAACGACTATTTCGTGGTGAGGGCAAAATCACTGAAATCCTTCCGGATCACGATCTATGACCGAAGCGGCAGGAAGATCTACGAATATGAGCACACCGAAGGGCGTATGGAATGGGAAGGATGGGACGGCAGCATACAGGGCAAAGGCAAGAGCTTTGCCGAACCGGGGGTCTACTATTACGTTATCGATGCCCTGGGCTGGGATGCCACGGTATACCGTGATGTGAAGCCCTACACGGGTTTTGTCTATCTTTTCCGGGAAGCGGACAGATAAACCAGAGGTATGGAAAAGGCTCAAAACGTTAACGCTTCAATCTTATTGTTAATTCTTCTGTTCCTTCCGGTTACGGATTGTCTGGGACAGGAAAGCCTTAACGGGTACTGGTTCCCTGCTCGGGATACCCTTCGTATATTCATCGTATACGCTGAAGTTGCAAACGACCCGGACGACCCGGTGAACATAAGAGGCTGGAAAGCTGGCGCGCTTCCCCCGGATCCCGGATACCTGTTCGACCACAGTTTACCGGAAGGGGTGGAGCCGCGTGGCATTCTTACCCGGTACTATTACCAGGCTTCATTTGGCAAATACATCGTTCTTGCCGATCACTATCCCGGGATTGTAACACTTGACTATGACAGGGTGCAGGGCAATGGGGTTGATCAGGTTCTGGCTTTCCTGAATGCTGCCGGGACTGACGATATTGTCTCCGAGCACGGTTATTCGGTTAACAAGGGGGATTTTGATTTCATCAGCACCAGCAGGTTGGGGCAGCCAAAGAGAATTGAACCGGATTCCCTGCTAGACATCCTGATGGTGATCTGGAGGGTGAACTCCAAAATGACCAGGGATTATTCAGCCGGATTTTGTGCCACTAATATCAAGATGCATCCAATCAAAGCGATGAAGGGAATGAACTCCTACAGCTGTATGGTAGACAAGGATTATACCCATTATCACCTTATCAGGCACGAGTTTTCGCACCTTTTGCTTGGCGGCAATAATTTTCATACCGGAGGGGCAGGGGCCGGTACGAAAACCTTTATGTCAGAAGCCGGCGGATATGCCATGTTAAGCAGCTATCTCAGGTCATCTCCGGTGTATTGTGCATTTGACCGCAGAAGGCTGGGATGGAAACCTTCCGAAAACCTGTACCAGATCTCTGCACGCGATCCGGCAAGTGGAAATGAAATCAACGCTGACCTTATATACGGGCAGGCCTTCAGCCATGGTTCAGATGAATTTGTATTGCGTGATTTCGTCAGGACAGGTGATGCCATCCGGATTGAACTGCCCTATCTGCAAGTCTCATCGGACATGGTAAACAAACAGTGGCTCTGGCTTGAGAACCATCAGAAGGAAAAAGGAAATATTGACCACGAAAAGGCCACCCGCAAGGGACTTTATGCCTATATACAGGTGGGAAAGGAAACGCTCAGCGGTCCCGGTACCTATGGAGGGAACTGCAATTATACCTGGCCGGTCAGTGCTTTCGGGAATTACGATTTCCGGATCAGCGAGGAAAACCAGGAATGCATCGTACGTGACGATTTAAGCAATCCTTTTACAGGGTATAATAATCTTATCCTGGGGGCTTATGACCTTGGTGAAAAGGATGAGATAATTTACCGGAATGAAGTATTCCTGGCAAAGAACATAAAAATCAACGGGGAATACCCTGATTCGTCCGATTTTAACCTCGGTACGTATCCTCTTTTCGGGACTTCCATGGATGCATTTCAGCCGGGGAATAAGATCGGGATTGACAGGAATCCGGCGGCCGTTCCCGTGCTGACGTATCAGACACCGGCAAGTGTGCGTGCCCGTCCCCAACCTCCCGTCCCCTCCGACAACCGGGTAATACACCTTAACGGGATATCCGTGGAGTTCCTCGATCAATTCCGGGATGGAAGCATTAAACTGAGGATCAGGTGGGATGATACCGGCGTGGGAAAGGATGTGCGCTGGTGCGGTGATGTTCAGCTGCACGAGGAACTCTTCCTGGAGCGGGGAAAGAAAATCCTGCTGGACCAGGGACTCACGCCCCAGAGGCCGGTGGATCCCGTCATGATCAATGAAGAAAATATTTTTGCAGATCCGACTTCACTTACCGTTAATCAGGGCGCGGGCATCGTACTGGGGAGAAGATCAAAACTGGTAATAGAAAACAAGAGCGGCTTAATTCTGGAACCGGGCAGCTCGGTCTTCCTCGGACCCCGGGCAAAGATCATGGTCAGGGATTCATCCCGGCTGGTGATCCATCCCGGTGCTGAAATTACGGGCAGGGGGAAGATCCTTCTTGACGGGAATTCTTCCATGGAAACGGATGAAAATGAAAGGGCCCCCGGCGTAAAAGTCAGGTCTTTGAAAAGATAAACCGGAAGCGGTTTGCTCAGGAACCGGTTCCGGGACCGTTGAGCCATCCCTGATCCGGCTTTTTAAAATACTGAATCTCAAGATCATCTACGTATACGGAATCAGCACCCGGGTAAAACAGGTAGATATTCAGCAGATTTCCATCCATTTCTGCGGGCACGAAGAAATCGATCTTTATTTTTTGCCAGCCGAGGGAGTCCGCCACCTCGATCATCCTCCTGCCATAATAAAACTGGTCCGGATTTTCACCTGATGCAATGATCCTGCATTGATCCTTCGGATCGTATATCCATGTACTTACTACAAAGCTCTCCCCGGCGGTAACCTTATCGAATCCGGTGCTCAATGAAAAGGCGTGATCCTGTGATAATTTTGAAGAATAGCTGCCGTTAAATGCCTGCTCCCCGCTTTGTGATATGCCATTGGTAAGCAAAATGGAATCATTTGAGGTCCTGTAAAGCCTGCCGTCGGGTGAAAGGTTTTCCATGTCACAGGTCAGCTCCAGCTTAAGCTGCCTGTTCCCGATGTTGAAATTACGATCGTCTGAAAGCAGGTCGAATACCAGTAAATCCTTGTAATGTCCGGATAAATGACGGGTGAAATCCATAAGAAAGGGTTTCCGGTAGATCTCTTCAATGCCCATAATAAATAAATAACGGGCACCATTACGGATTGATTCGCGGATTCCGCTGCTGTCCTGGTTGTAATATTTTGGCTCACCCCTGCCAAACCTGGTGTCGACGTAGGCGGTCCAGCCATCCATATCAACCAGGTAAAGGGACAGCAGGCCTGAGCCGGGAAGACAGATCACCGTGTCGTCCGGATGGATGCCAAATTCCGGCAGTTTCTCCCTGATCTCCCGGAAAACAAGGAATGCAGAGTTTTCGTTCAACCAGCCTGCATAACGTTTGCCGCTTTCCTCCCGGGCATAGAAGACGTTATAGAGAAGGAACAATGCAAACAGGCCTTTAAGGATATGGTTCTTGAATGCCTTTGCTGCCCGGTTTTGCAGCCCATTGAAGGAAGCGGCAAGGATCATCACTGCCAGTATGTACAGGTTGATTGTATAATAATCATGCTGACTGAATGTCCAGAATTGAAGAATTATGAAAAGGATTACTATGGGCAGAAGCAGGATTGTCAGGGTCCGGACAAGAGGATTTATGAACCTGTAATTAAACGGAATGGACAATCCCATCAGGCCAATAAGTATAAGTGTATACCTGTTAAAATAAGATGGTAACCATAACTTCCTGATCCCTTCAAGCACGCCCTGTATCCCTTTCAGGTCAAGGTTCCAGATCGGGAATATGGTCGTTGAAAAATGGCTTGCATGATGAATAGTGTTATAACACCTGGCATAAATGATCCAGGAAAATATTATTAAAACAACCAGGAAAAACGGCCATACCTGCCGGGCCCCTTTACGGAAGGTTTTTATTCCGCTCATGCTGCCCCGGGTTAATCCCGTCTGTTCCAGGAAGAAGTAGGCGATAATGGCAATAAGCATAAAAAGGCCGGTTATTTTAAAGGCTCCTGCGAGAAGATAGAACAAGGCAGAATAGTAAAGGGAGGAGGTTCTTCCATGCTCGCTGAACGAAAGGAAATGGTAAAACCCGATTAATCCCAGCGCAAATGCCGATGCATTTGTCAGGTAATTGTTCGCATAGTAAACAAGAACCGGGGATGTGAAAAGGAGTATGGCGAGCCCGGCCGACCAGAAGTAATCTTTTAAAAGTATATGCAGCATCTTGAAAAGATAAAACAGGCCGGTCAGGAAGATGATCAGGTTAATGATCCTTATCAGGGATTCATGCACCCCGAATATTTTATACAACCATGCTATAGTATAGTAGAATACCGGGATTTCGCTGGTGGCAGCATATCCGGAAGTACCATTGTCTGAGACAAGCAGATGGATCCGGGGGTGAAAGAACTTCATTCCGTGCCTGTAATAGTTCAGTGCAAGAGATGCACAGTCCGCCTGTCTCCATGCATGGATGGATTGGGGCGGGTAGAATACCGTTTCAGGGTATTTGTAAAAAGCCGAAAGGGCCAGGAGTATGGCAATAAAAACAAGGAAGGCGGGACCAGGTTTTGATCCCCTGAAAAAATTCTGAATTACTTTTAACTGCTTCAAGGCCATATTATTTATGGCAATGATTGCCCGGCAATATCCCGGAATGCCTACTCTTCCGATTCTTCGGCCTGGTAAGCTTTCAGCAACTGCTCCTGGATATCGGGCGGCACCTGTGTGTATTCGGCGAATTTCATGCTGTACATGGCCCGGCCTCCGGTCAGGGAGCTGAGCGCCGTGGAATACTTGTTCATCTCGGCAAGGGGCACCTTTACGGATATCTTTTCGAATCCCTTTTCGCTGGACATGCCCTGAATAACGGCCCTTCTTCCCTGAAGGTCCGACATCACGTCTCCCATCCGGTCCCCGGGTACGAGCACCTCGACGTCGTATACCGGTTCCATGATCTTGGGACCCGCGTTCCTGAAGGCATCGCGGAAGGCATTCCGGCCGGCAAGCTTGAAGGATATCTCGTTCGAGTCCACCGGGTGCATCTTCCCGTCGTAAACATAGACCTTGATGTCGCGTGCATAGGAACCTGTAAGGGGACCTTCCTCCATTTTTTCCATGATCCCCTTGAGGATTGCGGGCAGGAAACGGGCATCGATCGACCCGCCGACGATGCAGCTATTATAAATGAGCTTTCCACCCCAGTCCAGGTCGATCTCATCCTTATGCCGGATGGAGACCTTGATTTCCTTGCCGCTGACCTTGAACATATGCGGATCGGCGGCTCCTTCGATGTAGGGTTCAATGATCATGTGGACCTCGCCGAATTGTCCCGCGCCACCGGACTGCTTCTTATGCCTGTAATCGGCCTGTGCCACCCGTGTGATGGTTTCCCGGTAGGGGATGCGTGGCAGCATGAACTGGGTCTGGACCTTGTAGGTATGATCCAGGTGCCATTTGACGATGTTCAGGTGATGCTCTCCCTGTCCCCCCAGAATGATCTGTTTCAGTTCCTTGGAATACTCGACCGTAACCGTCGGATCCGCTTCGTGGATGCGGGTCAGCGCTTCTCCGAGCTTTTCTTCGTCGCCTTCCGTCATGGCCTTGATGGCCGTCCTGTATTTGGGCTCCGGGTAATCCGTACGCGCCAGCAGGATGCTGGTATTGGCGGAAAGGGTATTGTCGGTCTTGGTATTCTTGAGTTTCACCGTTGCCCCGATGTCGCCGGCATACAGCTTGTCCACCTTGTTCCGGGTTTTCCCTGCCACCGCGAAGATCTGGGAAAGCCTTTCCTTGGTCCGGTTGCTGTTATTGGTCAGGTCCATTCCCTCCGTAACGGTCCCCGACAGCACCTTGAAATAATTAATCTCGCCGATGTGGGATTCGTACTCTGACTTAAACACCAGGAGGGTGGTCGGTCCTGAAGGGTCGCACTTGATTTCATTGCCGTCCGTGGTCTTTTCCCCTTCGATCTGGCAGGGTGAGGGGAATACGTTGCCCATGAATTCAAGGAGCCTTCCGATTCCCATGCTGTGTTTGGCCGAGACGCATAAAACGGGACTGATGCCATTGGCGATGAGTCCCGCGGAGATCCCCTTTCGCATCTCATCTTCGCTCAGGGAATCGTTTTCAAAGAAAAGTTCCATGAGCGATTCATCGTTTTCAGCTGCTTTTTCCACGAGTTCCCCGTGCAGTTCCTCTGCCTGTGCCTTCAGGTTCTGCGGTATGTCGCTGATGACCGGTTTTCCACCGTCCTTGGGGTATTTATAAAGCTTCATCTGGAGGACATCCACCAGGCTGTCGAACGTGGGACCCGCATTGATCGGGAACTGGATCTGGGCAACCTTGTTGCCGAAACGTTCCTTGAGGGATTCCAGTGCTTTTTCAAAATTCGCCTTGTCATGATCGCACTGGTTTATAACATACACCACTGGGATCCCGTACTTTTCGGTATACCGCTGGTGGATTTCGGTCCCCACTTCCACCCCGTTCTGCGCATTGATCACCATGACGGCCACGTCGCTGACCCGGAGGCTGGATACGAGGCCGCCTATGAAATCGTCGGCCCCGGGGGCATCCAGGATGTTGATCTTCCTGTCCCCGTATTCCGTGTATAACAGGCTTGAATAGATCGAACGTTCATTTTCCTGCTCGATCTCCCTGAAATCAGAGACTGTATTTTTCTGGTCCACGTCCCCCTTTCTTGAAATCACCCCGCCTTCCAGCAGCATGGCTTCTGCAAGGGTTGTTTTTCCTGAACCCGAATTTCCAACCAGGGCGATGTTCTTTACCTGATCCGTCTGGTAAGTTTTCATTGACTTTAGCTGATTTAGATGTTATAATTTGATACGATTGGACCTCACGGAATTGGACTTGCAAAAGTAATATTTTTTTAAAAAGAATCAAGTTGGGCAGGCATTTTTGAAAGGGGGTCACGCGAGGTACCGCAGGAGGTGTTAAAAAGTCCTTAAAACGGGCGCTGAAAACACCGTAAAAATGTACGAAATCACTGCAAAATCAAAGCAAAGGCTGCAATCATGGAAAATCGTCTGATTTTTTATTGTTTTTTAAAAAAAAAAGATACCTTTGCGAACCGATTTACTGAAGTAGTGTTAACTCATTAATAACGGCGATATTATATGCCCACAATACAGCAATTAGTAAGAAAAGGCAGGCAGAAAAACATCGAGAAAAGCAAGGCTCCGGCACTGGATTCATGTCCCCAGAGAAGGGGCGTGTGCGTGCGTGTTTACACCACCACCCCCAAGAAGCCGAATTCTGCGATGAGAAAGGTGGCCAGGGTCAGGCTGACAAACCAGAAGGAAGTCAACGCTTACATCCCGGGTGAAGGCCATAACCTCCAGGAGCACTCCATTGTCCTGATCAGGGGTGGCAGGGTGAAAGACCTCCCCGGCGTCCGGTACCACCTCATTCGCGGAGCGCTGGATACTTCCGGTGTGGAGGGACGTACACAGCGCCGGTCAAAATACGGTACAAAAAGGCCGAAGAAGTAATCTATATAATATATATATATGAGAAAAGGAAGTCCCAAGAAACGGATCCTGCTGCCCGATCCAAGGTTCAACGACAGGCTGGTTACGCAGTTTGTGAACAACCTGATGCTGAACGGGAAGAAGAGCACGGCGCTCGGGATATTCTACGATGCCATGGACATTGTGGCACAGAAGGTGAAGGAAGAGGACAAATCTCCTGTTGATGTCTGGAAGCAGGCGCTCAGTAACATTACCCCCCAGGTGGAGGTGAAGAGCCGCAGGGTTGGGGGTGCGACCTTCCAGGTACCGATCGAGGTTCGCCCGGAACGGAAGGTTTCGCTGAGCATGAAGAACCTGATCAGTTTCGCAAAGGCAAGGACAGGCCGGTCCATGAGCGAGAAGCTGGCGGCAGAGATCGTTGCAGCATACAACCAGGAAGGAGGAGCGTTCAAGCGCAAGGAAGATATGCACAGAATGGCGGAGGCTAACAAGGCTTTTGCCCATTTCAGGATATAAAAAAATAAGCTTTTGAGAGGGTTGCGGAAAATCAATGGACCAGGACCTGAAATATACAAGGAACATCGGCATCATGGCCCACATAGATGCCGGGAAAACCACGACGACGGAGAGGATCCTGTTTTACACGGGGATCACCCATCGTATGGGAGAGGTCCACGACGGAGCAGCCACGATGGACTGGATGGTACAGGAGAAGGAGCGGGGCATTACCATTACCTCCGCCGCAACCACTTCTTACTGGAATTACCACGATCAGCAGTACAAGATCAACATCATTGATACCCCGGGACACGTTGATTTCACCGTAGAAGTGGAGCGTTCCCTCAGGGTGCTGGACGGAACCGTTGCCGTCTTTTGCGCGGTGGGCGGGGTTGAACCCCAGTCCGAAACGGTCTGGAGACAGGCCGACAAATACCGGGTGCCGAGACTGGCTTTTGTGAATAAAATGGACCGCGTCGGAGCGGATTTTTTTCGCGTGGTCAGCGAGATTAAGGAAAAACTGGGTGCACGCCCGGTCCCCATGCAGATCCCCATAGGCTCGGAAGATAATTTCCGGGGTGTCATTGACCTGATCGAAAGAAAGGCCATTGTATGGGTGGAGGATGAAACGCTGGGGGTGAAATATAAATATGCCAAGATACCGGAAGACCTGGTGGAGGAAACCGAGACCTGGAGGGAGAACCTCATCGAGGCGGTTTGTGAGCAGGACGATGATCTTCTGGAAAGGTTCTTTGAGGACAGGGAGTCCATTACGGTGGAAGAATTCATGGAAGTGACGCGCAAGGCGGTGATCGAACTGAAGATCGTTCCGGTCCTTGCCGGGGCTGCTTTCAAAAACAAGGGGATCCAGAGACTTCTGGATGCCATCGTGGCTTTGCTTCCGAGTCCCCTGGACGTTGGAGCCGTTACCGGTGAGAATCCTTACATCAAGAAAGAGGAAGACCGCATGCCGGATTCCAGCGAGCCCTTTGCGGCGCTGGCTTTTAAGATCGCAACCGATCCATTCGTGGGCAGGCTTACATACCTGAGGGTGTATTCGGGGGTGATCAGGGCGGGGGACCAGGTGATGAACTCGCGCACCAGCAAGAAGGAAAGGATCAACCGCCTGTACCAGATGCATGCCAACAAGCAGAATCCGAAGGAGAAGATCGAGGCGGGGGATATATGCGGGGCGGTCGGTTTAAAAGACATCCGGACCGGTGATACCCTCTGTGATCCGAAGCATCCCATTGCACTGGAAACCATGGTGTTTCCCGTCCCGGTCATCAGCATTGCCATCGAACCGAAGACACAGGACGATATAGAAAGACTGGGAATGGCCCTGAACAAGCTGACGGAGGAAGATCCGACCTTCAGGGTGCAGGTGGACCCTGATACGGGACAGACCATCATCAACGGGATGGGGGAACTGCACCTGGAGATCCTGATCGACCGCCTGAAAAGGGAATTCAAGGTCGAATGCAACCAGGGAATACCCCAGGTCAATTACAAGGAGGCGATCACCGTTCCTTACGAACACCGCGAGGTTTTCAAGAAGCAGACGGGAGGCCGGGGCAAGTTTGCCGACATCATCTTCAGGATCGAGCCTGCGGATGACGGCATCACCGACCTGCAGTTTGTGGACGAGGTCAGGGGCGGCAACATCCCCAGGGAATTTATCCCCGCCGTGGAAAAAGGTTTCAGGGAGGCCATGCAGAACGGTCCCCTTGCGGGCTACCCGCTCGACGGGCTCAAGGTCACCCTGCTGGACGGTTCCTACCATTCGGTGGATTCCGACCAGCTGTCCTTCGAGATAGCTGCCAAGATCGGGTTCAGGCATGCGGCCAGAAATGCGGCCCCGGTGCTGATGGAGCCCATCATGGCCGCAGAGGTGGTTACGCCGGAGGAGTACATGGGAGACATCATTTCGGACTTCAACCGCAGGAGGGGACAGGTGGAAGGGATGGAATCCAGGGCAGGGGCCAGGGTCATCAAGGCCAGGGTTCCCCTGGCCGAGAAGTTCGGCTACGTGACCGTGCTGAGGACCCTTTCCTCGGGAAGGGCAACTTCGACCATGGAGTTTTCCCATTACGAGGAGGTTCCACAGGAGATAGCCAAATCCCTGCTTGAGAAGATGCAGGGGAAGACCTTGTTTGTAAAGTAAAAATAGTATGGTTCTAATAATATTATAAATGAGTCAGAAGATCAGAATAAAACTGAAATCCTACGATCACAATCTGGTTGATAAATCAGCCGAAAAGATCGTCAAAACGGTGAAATCCACCGGTGCCGTGGTGAGCGGACCGATCCCTCTTCCGACGCACAAAAGGGTGTTTACCGTGTTGCGGTCGACGTTTGTCAACAAGAAATCGAGGGACCAGTATGAACTCAGTTCCTACAAAAGGCTGCTGGACATTTACAGTTCCACCCCCAAGACCATCGATGCCTTGATGAAACTGGAACTTCCGAGCGGCGTTGAGGTTGAGATTAAAGTATAATAATT
>Ga0307445_10001972_pt1 | contig 11446 bp, 10 predicted proteins | sample SalMarSW160330MG_FD_202147 | JGI IMG/M metagenome (GOLD analysis project Ga0307445, IMG submission 202147) | Salt marsh sediment microbial communities from the Plum Island Ecosystem LTER, Massachusetts, United States - SW1603-30 | ecosystem: Environmental > Aquatic > Marine > Intertidal zone >...
ACGGATCGCCTCTTCGATTGCGGTCTTTGTGATCTCGTGAAAGACGATCCTCCGGGTCCTTTCGGGATCCAGTTTCAATACCTCCGAAAGGTGCCATGCGATGGCTTCCCCTTCCCGGTCCTCATCCGAAGCCAGCCAGATGATAGCGGCGTGCCCGGCGGATTTTTTCAGCTCTGCGACCACTTTTTTCTTGTCTTCCGGAATGATGTATTCAGGCGTATAATTATTCTTAAGGTCGATCCCGTAATTATCCTTGGACAGATCCCGGATGTGGCCGAAACTTGATTTTACCGTAAATCCCTTGCCCAGGAAATTGCTGATGGTATTTGCTTTTGCCGGCGACTCAACAATGACTAAATTCTCTTCCATTTCAAATACCCGTAGGATTTGGTTAAAACACCACAAAGTAAAATAAAACGGGTGCGATCTTCAAAATTTTAATTCAAATTATTAGTATTTTAGCCGCAAATTACAGCCTGTATGTCAAATACTCCGCGGCTTTGGAAGAGGTATCTGGTCATTATCTGGGGCATCTATTCCATTCCCATCCTCATGCTTGTGATCCTGTTTATCCTGCTCGCAAACGGGAAACTGGGTTATGTTCCCACGTTCGAGGACCTGGAGAACCCGGAGAACAACCTGGCATCCGAAGTGTATTCGGCCGATTCCGTGCTCCTGGGACCTTTTTACCTGGAAAACCGGACCTACGTGGGCTTCGACGAGCTTTCTCCCAACGTGGTCAATGCCCTTATGGCAATCGAGGACATACGATTCAGGAAGCATTCCGGAGTCGACGTCAGGGGCACAGCCAGGATGATCGTCAAGTCCATCCTCCTGAGGCAGAATGCCGGGGGAGGCAGCACCATTACCCAGCAGCTGGCCAAGAACCTTTACCCGCGCGATTCCACCTATTACCGCTGGGCGGTCAGGCGTTACCTGAAACTCGGTGTTTCCAAGTTCAAGGAATGGAACACTGCGGCCAAGCTGGAAAGAAACTATACCAAGAACGAGATCCTGGTAATGTACCTGAACACTGTCTCATTCGGACACAACACCTATGGCATAAAGACAGCCTGCGACGTGTTTTTCGATACATCCCCGGATTCCATCACCGTGGAGCAGGCCGCCGTGCTGGTGGGACTGCTAAAAGCCCCCACCCGGTATTCCCCGGTGAAAAACCCGGAAAGGTCACTCTTCCGGCGCAACATCGTGCTCAGCCAGATGCTTAAATACGGCTATCTCGACGAAGAGGAATTTGATTCCCTTTCGGTGCTTCCCATCGAACTTAATTACAGGGTTCAGGATCATAATGTGGGACTGGCGACATACCTCCGGCAATACCTTGCCAAGATCATGAGTAAGGATAAGCCGAAGCGGAGCGAATATTTCCTGTTCAGCCAGTATGAGAAGGATTCCATTGAATGGGCGGAAGATCCACTTTTCGGGTGGACCAACAAGAACCGGAAACCGGACGGATCTCCTTATAACATTTACCGCGACGGGCTAAAGATTTATACTACCATCGACAGCAAATTGCAGCAGTATGCCGAGGAAGCCGTGGTCGAACACCTTGCAGGAAACCTGCAGGATGCCTTTTACGAGGAAAAAGAAGGGAGTCACAATGCTCCTTTTTCTGACGAACTTGATAAGGAAACGATACAACGGCTGATCACGCGTTCGATGCGGAATTCAGACCGCTACCGTAGACTCAGGAACGCAGGTGTGTCAATGGATTCGATCCAGCGTTCTTTCAAAACCCCGGTCGAGATGACCATATTTTCCTGGAAAGGAGATAAAGACACCATCATGTCACCCATGGATTCCATCATATGGTACAAGTATTTCCTGCGGGCGGCCATGATGGCAATGGATCCTAAAACGGGATACGTACGGGCGTATGTCGGGGGACCCAATTTCAAATATTTCAAATACGACCCCATCACCATGGGCGGCAGGCAGGCAGGCTCGACCTTCAAGCCTTTCCTGTATACCCTTGCCATGCAGGAGGGCTACGATCCATGCTACAAGGTTCCCAACGTTCCCCAGACCTTCGTTGACCAGGATTCCACCTGGACCCCACGCAGCAGTACGCGTAACCTGGGCAAGATGGTCACCCTCAGATGGGGACTCGCACATTCGGTGAACAATGTCTCGGCCTGGCTGGTAAAACAATTTCCCCCGCAGACCATCATCGACGATGTGATCAAGAAGATGGGGGTCCGCAGCTATATTATGCCGGTGAATTCCATTATTTACGGGACCAGCGATGTCACCCTCTATGAAATGGTGGGGGCCTACAGCACCTATGCCAACAAGGGAGTGTACATTGAACCCATATTCGTTACGAGGATCGAGGATAAAAACGGGAATGTCCTGACCACCTTCCAGGCCAAGCAGAGCGAGGCTATTTCTGAAAAAACCGCCTACCTGATGGTGGACCTGCTCAAGGGAGTGGTCGATGGCGGGACCGCCACTTATCGCATCCGGAAGGTTTACGAGATTGAAGCGGAAATGGGCGGGAAAACCGGGACCACCCAGAACCATTCCGACGGGTGGTACATGGGGATCACTCCCAACCTGGTTGCCGGGGTATGGGTAGGCGGAGATGACCGTTCCATCCATTTTGACCAGATGGCACTAGGACAGGGAGCCAACATGGCTCTGCCCATCTACGGGATCTTCATGCAAAAGGTTTATGCGGACAGCACCTGCGGAGTGACCGCCCACGATAAATTCGAAAAACCCCACAATTTCAATATGAACCTCGATTGCCCGGAAGACATCAGCGGGATGACCAAAACCTTTGACTACGAACTATGGGAGGAAGATTTCAAGAAGCCCTGAGGTTACCTGTGTGCCGGAGCCATGGCGACGCCGGATTATTGCCGTGACCGCCGGGACGAAAAGCGCGCAAACGGCTGCCCTGTCATTTCATCCGCCTGCAGCAATCCGTTTGTTCAATCTTGATCCCGGTAACATCCAGGGTAAAATTCTCGCTTCGCAGATCCTCATCCGAGAATTCAGCCCTGTCAAAAGTCAGTTTCTTAATTCTGCCCTTTGCGGTCCGCATTGATTTGACGCATATCTGGTTCGGCTCACTGGAGGCTTTCCTGATCCCCTTCCAGTAGTAATCCACCGTAAAGGTCACCTCGGCGTTGAACTCGTTGGAATTATTGATCTTCAGGAAGAGCATAAGGGGACTGTCCTTTTTAAGGATTTTGGAGGGCCCCCACCGGTATGAAATCTCGATTCCGTCCTCTTTTATCACAGGGTCGTAGTTTTTCTGTGCAAGTACACTGATGTTCAATAACATCAGGACCGCAGGCAAGATTAGTATGAGTTTTAACGTTTTCATAATAAAGGTGGGTTTATAACGCCATGTAAAGATATAATAGTTTTTGCAGTTATGAACCCGGTAATTGCATACAGCGGGCAAGCTAATTTCAGATCAGGTTCTGAATGTTTATGTTGAACTCATAAAACCACCGGATCATGAAATCAAAGAAAAATCCCGGAGCAGATCTTGAAAGCAAGAGATCAATTTTTTTCCAGATCGGACTCCTCATTAACCTAAGCCTTGTACTTGCTGCATTTGAATGGAACAGTGTGCCAAATTATGGCCAATCCTTTGAAATTCGGGATGGATTCATCCTTGACCAGGACATTTATCTGCCTCCGCAAACTGAGCTCCCGAAACCGCCTCCCCCTCCATTACCCAAACCTGCAGATGTTCTGAACATTGTGAAGGAAATCGATCCTTTTTCAGAGGAGTTTCAAGGCATTGATGTGGAACCGTTCAGGGACCAGGAGATTGAAATCATGGTCATGCCGGAAGAGACCGGGGTCATTGAGACATTACCGGAATATGCCGTAAGTGAGAAACCCAGTTTTCAGGGAGGGGGACTGGAAGGGTTCCGGAAATGGGTCATGGAAAATCTACAGTATCCTGAAATTGCCATTAAAAATGGTGTCAGTGGCAAGGTTTATATTCAGTTTACGGTCAATTCTAGAGGCCTTATACAGGATGTTGAGGTTTTGAGGGCGGCAGATCTCGCTCTGGCAGAAGAAGCCGTCCGTGTCGTTTCTTCATCACCGAGATGGTCACCCGGCAAAAGGGGCATTAAAACGGTGAACGTGATATTTACCATGCCCGTAAATTTTGTTTTACGCTAGCCGGAATCCGTTCATCCGGAAGGAGTATTTCCCCGGCCGCTCAGATAAGGATCGAGTCGACCAAATCCCGGGTATAGTCCGCAGACGGATGCAGGAAAACCTGTTCCCCGCTTCCCTCCTCAACCAGCTTTCCGTCCTTCATGACCAGGATCCGGTCCGACATGTAACGGACTACCGACAGGTCATGCGAAATAAAAAGGTAGGTCAGGCTGAAGCTTTCTTTCAGGTCGTTGAGAAGGTTCAGGATCATGGCCTGAACCGATACGTCGAGGGACGAAACGGATTCGTCGCAGATGATAAGTTCCGGTCCGGTTGCAAGAGCCCTGGCAAGGCCTATCCTCTGCCTCTGTCCCCCTGAAAATTCATGTGGGTACCGGCTGAAATGTTCCGCAAGAAGGCCGACCCGGTCCAGCAACTCAAGCGCTGCCTGCTTCCTCCCGGACTTGCCCCGGTGGATCCCATGCACCCTCATCACTTCCATGATAGCGGGACCGACGGCCATCCTGGGGTTCAGGGAGGAATAAGGATCCTGGAAGATAAACTGGACTTTTTGCCTGAACCGGCCGAGGTCTTTCCCCCTGAAGGAGGATATCGCAGCACCCCGGTAACGAATCTCCCCGGCTCCGGTCTGGATCAGCCGGATAAGGCTCTGGCCCAGGGTGGATTTTCCACAACCGGATTCCCCGATGAGTCCCACCGTTTCACCCCGGGCAATATGGAAGGTGAAATTGTCTACGGCACGGAGACTCCGGACCGGTTTTCCAAGGAGGTTCTTTTTCAGGGTATAGTCAATTTGCAGGTCCTTAACCTCGAGCAAGGGGACCGGAGAACCCTCACTAACCGGATGGTCCCCGGAGAGGCTGCCCACAGAAAGACGGTCCCCGGAGAGGCTGCCCACGGTAGAGTTATCTACGTTGGAACGGTCTCCGGAGAGTTGTTCCCCGGCAGGGCTATCTCCGGTGGAACGGTCAGTTTGCTGCGCCGTGACTTTTTTAACGGTACCTGCAGGGTCCATGAAATCAGTTAGTGTGGGGAGGCGGTACGGGTTTGAACCCGGCACGGGCCGGCAGGCGATCAGGCCCCTGGTATAGGGATGTTCCGGCCGGCTGAATAGACGGGAAACCGGGCCGGATTCGACAATATTTCCCCGGTACATTACCAGGGCATTTTTGCATACCGACCGGATCACGCCAAGGTCATGCGATATGAAAAGAAGGCCCATCCGGCGGTTATGCAGGATCTCCTGAAGCAGGTCCAGGATCTTCCGCTGCACCCTCAGATCAAGTGCCGTTGTAGGTTCATCGGCGATCAGGATGCGGGGATTGCCTGCCAGGGCCATGGCGATCATGATCCGCTGCCTTTGTCCCCCGCTCAACTGGTGCGGATACTTGCGGAAAAATTCACGTCCGAAGGGCAAACGGACCTCCTCCATCAGGGAGAAAACAATCTCCCGGGCATCTGCCGGGGAACTTCCCCTGTGGATCTTTACGGCTTCCCTGATCTGATCACTGCATCGCATGGATGGATTGAGGCTGGTCATGGGCTCCTGGAAGACCATGGAAATCACTTTTCCGCGGACCGCCTGCATTTGTTTTTCACCAAAGGTGGCCAGATCCATTGAATTCTCGCTGGTCTGCTTAACGTGATCTTCAACATTTCCGGATTTTCCTCCGTCAATGTATGCAGGAGCCTCGAGAAAGATTTGTCCCGCTGAGATCCTCATTCCGGGTGGAAGCAATTGCAGGACGGACAGGGCGGTAATGGTTTTACCGGATCCGGATTCCCCCACAATCCCAAGTGCTTCGCCGGGTTTAAGGATAAAGGAAATATCCTCCACGATATTCCTTTCATGGAAGGAGTCCTTATGTGTTACGGTAAGGCCTTTGACTGTCAGCACGGTAAAAGGATAAAGTACCTGGACCAGCGTCAGCCGGACCTGATTTTTTGGATGATCACCTTGTTCTCCTCAAGGCTGGGCTTCCATCTGTCGCTCAGGATCCGCTGGGCGTAACGGTAATATAACCTGGATCGGATGGATGCGGCCTGGGACTCATGTTCGTCCTTGAATTCCCCTGTGAATTCGTAGGTATCGGAATGCTCATGGTTCTCGTGGTAAATACGGATGATCTCAATAACCGTGGCAATGATTCGGTATACTTCTCCCCGGTTGGTTTCAGAGTACTCATCTTCGAATTCATCACTTAGCACGCTGAAATTTACGATGTTCCCCAGGTAATTGTCCCTCTTCTTGCCGAACCTCACCTGGTATATCAGGCCGCTGTCCGTGGTAAAATAATACGTGTCCCCGCTCTGGATCTCCGGTACTTTGATCTCGTAGGGCCTGGAGGAAGGTTGATAATCTTCTCGAAAAAGTATGTTTAAAGGTTCAACAGCCATTAAGGAAAAACGATGTGAAATTTAGGAAAATTATCCGAACAACTGCTTATAGACCTCTTCAACCTTACTCACAAATTTGATACCGATCCTGTGACCGGATTGATCAAGTCCCTTTTTATTGTATTTGGAGATAAAAATCTGGCTGAAACCAAGTTTTTCTGCTTCCGAGATCCTTTGCCCGATCCTGCTTACCGGCCTGACTTCTCCCGAGAGGCCTATTTCGGCCGCAAAACAACAGGTTTTGTCAACCGGGATATCAACGCTTGAAGAAAGCACCGCCACGGTGACTGCCAGGTCGGCAGCCGGATCCTCAACCTTAATCCCCCCGGCAATATTCAGAAAGACGTCTTTTGTGCCGAGGTTGAATCCCGCTCTTTTCTCCAGGACAGCCAGGAGCATATTCAGGCGCCGGATGTCGAAACCGGTGCACGAACGCTGGGGGGTTCCGTAGACGGCCGAGCTGACAAGGGACTGCACCTCGATCAGGAAAGGCCTGTTCCCGTTTATTGTTGCGGCAATCGATATCCCGCTCATATTCTCATCTCCGTGGGAGAGCAGGATTTCAGATGGATTGCTGATCTCTATCAGCCCTTTTTCGGTCATTTCAAAAATACCGAGTTCAGAAGTAGCCCCGAACCGGTTTTTCGAGGACCGAAGGATCCGGTAGGCATAGTTCCTGTCGCCTTCGAACTGCAGTACGACATCGACGATGTGTTCCAGTACCTTGGGACCGGCAAGCTGACCTTCCTTGTTGATATGCCCGATCAGGATTACCGGTATGCCGCGGTCCCGCGTATGCTGCAGGATGCGGGCGGCGCATTCCCGGATCTGGGAAACGGTTCCGGGTGAGGATTCCAGTTGCCCGGTATATAGGGTCTGGATCGAATCGATGATCAGAAGGTCGGGACTTGCATGCTCCAGGTGGGCGAGGATGTTTTCAAGCCAGGTTTCGTTCAGGACCAGGCAATTTTCATGCACACTGCCGATGCGCTCGGCCCGGATCCGTATCTGTTCGGCGCTCTCTTCACCCGACAGGTACAGGATCTTCTGATCCCTGAGCAGCAGGGCGATCTGCAGGGCCAGGGTGGATTTACCAATGCCGGGTTCCCCGCCGATGAGGACCATGGATCCGGCTACCAGTCCCCCGCCCAGCAACCTGTCAAATTCGGACAAACCGGTCCTGAGCCTTTCCCGGCGTGTCGATTTCACTTCGGAAAGCGGCTGAAGGGAAGTTCCCCCGGGGCGCGACTGCGGAGATCGTGTACCGGTTACAGGAATGATCTCTTCCGTATAGGTATTCCATTCCCCGCAGGAGGGACAGCGGCCGATCCATTTGCTTGATCTGGCCCCGCATTGCTGGCAGACAAATTCCGTCTTTGGCTTAGCTTTTTGCAGATCCAAGGATTTTATTGTAGATGTCGGTGGTGGAATAGCCTTCCACAAAAGGCAAGATAATAACTTCCCCACCAATTTCCATCATCACCTTGTATTCGGGTAGTTCTTCAACATGGCTGTAATCCCCTCCCTTTACCCAGACATCCGGCTGCAGGGCCTGCATTAATTCACAGGGGGTGTCCTCGCTGAAAAGCACGACAAAGTTCACAAATTCGAAAGCTGCCAGGGTCAGGGCCCGGGAATCTTCATCGACCGCGGGCCTGTTCTGCCCCTTCAGCCTTCTGACCGAGGCATCCGAATTCAGGCCGATCACGAACACATCGCCCAGGCCGGATGCGTTGGAGAGGTATTCGATGTGTCCCCTGTGCAGGATATCGAAACACCCGTTGGTGAAGATCACTTTTTTCCCTGCTTTTCTCACCTGCGCCAGGATTTTTCCGAGGCCGTCCCTTTCAAGTATTTTGGACCGTATATTTTTTAAGGCTTCCATATGCTGACCGCAATCATTTACCTGCCAGGAAGGCGGGAGATGGTAAAGTTTTTTGAATCAGGCGGTTTCATTCTATGTCCGGGAGTTTAATAATGCCTCTTCCCGCCTGGATCTGCGCTGGAAAGAAAAAAGGATCATAAAGGAAAGGGCCCCGAGGACAATGAGCATGATCATCTGTGCCCCGTGGGTGATGGTGGCATAGGTGAGTCCCGCTTCCCTGGGAATGTGATAAAGGGTGAGTCCAAGGGTCGTGATCAGGTGATAAGCGCCGATGCCGCCCTGTACCGGTATGATGAACCCGAAGGATCCCACGATCAGAAGGAAAAGTCCGTCGATGGGTTTCAGGACAGAAGTCTCCGGCAGGGCAAATACGGCAGCGTAGGTCATAGCCCAGTAGAACAGCCATATGAGTACGGTATGCAACAGGAACAACCAGCGCCGCTTAAGTTTGTAGAAGGTTTTGAGTCCGTCGATAATTCCCTTTACAAAAGACTTGATCTTCTGTATGAAATTCACCCCGTTGAGCCTTTTACGGAACAGGTAATAAAAAACCACGAAGGCAAGCGGGATCCCGAGAAGTGTGGCCAGCAATATCCAGATTCCCCCGATGGACTGGTTCAGCTTGCTCAGGAGGGGGACGAAAATGTTTTCATGAAGCCAGGTACCGAAAAAATCAAACCGGAATACAATCAGCAGGAAGGTCAGGATGGTTACCATCAACAGGTCGATTACACGTTCGACGATTACCGTCCCGAAAAGCTTGTCCACCGGGATTTTTTCGGCCTTCGAAAGAGAGGCGCAGCGCGTGATCTCACCCAGCCTGGGGAATGCGTAATTGGCCATGTAGCCTGTATTTAGCGAATAAAAACTGTTCATGAAGGAGGCTTTATAACCGAGGGTTTCGACCAGGAGGTTCCAGCGGTATGCCCGGCTCAGGAGTGAAAGGAGTCCAAAGATCAGGTAAACCAGGATATACCAGTACTTCGCATTCACAAAGCTGTTCCAGAGTTCCTCGAAATCAACTCCCCTGAAGGCAAAGTACAGCAGAATTCCGGCAATGGACAGGAAAAGGAAAAAACGCAGGGCTTTGAAAATTTTTTTTCTCAAAGGAAGGCTTAATTGACGGGTTTATTGGTGGCGGTGTCCGGGAAAATAATGGTTGGTTTAAAGGACCTGGCCTCTTTAAAATCCATGGATGCGTAAGCAATGATGATGATGACATCCCCGACCGCAACCTTTCTTGCCGCCGGACCGTTCATGATTATGGACCCTGAACCTCGTTCCCCCGTGATCACATAGGTTTCGAGCCGTTCACCATTGTTGATGTTTACAATCTGGACCTTCTCCCCGGCAATGATGTTGGCTGCGTCCATAAGGTCTTCATCAATGGTGATGCTGCCGATGTAATGGAGGTTTGCCTCCGTTACGGTAACCATATGGATCTTGGATTTTAAAACCTCGATGTTCATAGCCATGCAAAGTTATAAAGAAAAATCCATATTATCTATCAGGCGGACCTTGCCGTCATATACAGCCAGGCAGCCCCTTTTTCCGCCCGGATCACTCCAGCCGCGGACCGGCTCAAGGTTTTTATCATCGACGATCTCAAAGTATTCGACCCTGAGGTTCGGATCCACCTCAATAAATTCAATGGTTTCCTTAATCAGGGCTTTTAAGGGAACGATTCCGGCTTTTTCCTTCGCCCTGGTAAGCGCCTGATGGATCCGGACCGCCGAACTCCGCTGCCCGGACGAGAGGAGCCTGTTCCTGGAGCTCGTCGCCAGTCCGTCGGGTTCCCTGATGATGGGACATCCCGTTATACGGACTTCCAGTTTCAGCCGGGATACCATCCTTCGGATTATTGCCAGCTGCTGAAAGTCCTTTTCCCCGAAATAGGCAACGTCGGGTTCGATGATGCTGAAAAGCCTGCTGACCACCTGTGCCACGCCGTTGAAGTGCCCGGAGCGGTATTTTCCTTCCATGATGCGGTCCAGTTCCCCGAAATCAAAAACCCGCTTATCCGGTTCCGGATAGATTTCCTGTTCACCGGGAGCAAAAATCAGATCGACCGGCCAGGGCTCAAGGAATTCGAGATCCTCCGCCAGATTCCTGGGGTAGGACTTAAAATCCTTCTTGTCATTGAACTGTGTGGGATTTACAAATATGCTGACAACGGTATGACTGTTTTCTTCGATTGATCTCTTAATCAGAGAGATATGGCCTTTATGCAGGGACCCCATGGTGGGGACAAATCCCATTGATCCGGTCCCCCTTTTCCAGCGCTCAATCACCGGACGGATCTCAGGAATGGTTCTTGTAAGTTCCAAGGGCGGATTGTTTCATACAAATATAGGGAGATTGGTCCAGAGAGCCTCCACTGTGAATAAGGTGTTTGTAAGTACCAGAAATAAAGAAATTTTCGTAATTTTGCATGGCATTTTTCGAACGAGTTATGAAGCAGGCCAAAATTTTGTTCATCTCGCAGGAAATCACTCCTTACCTTCCCGAAACCGAAATGTCAAAGATCGGGCGTTACCTTCCACAGGGGATCCAGGAGAGGGGCCGTGAGATCCGAACCTTCATGCCAAAGTACGGTTCAATCAATGAACGCAGGAACCAGCTTCATGAGGTGATACGGCTTTCCGGGATGAACCTGATCATTGATGACACCGACCATCCCCTGATCATTAAGGTCGCTTCCATTCAATCCGCCAGGATGCAGGTGTATTTCATTGACAACGAGGATTACTTTCACCGTAAGTTTGTGTTGAAGAACGATAAGGGCGAGTTTTTTGAAGACAACGATGAACGGGTCATCTTCTTTGCCAGGGGGGTGCTTGAAACCGTCAGAAAGCTCCGCTGGTCGCCCGATATCGTACATTGTCACGGATGGATAACGGCGCTCATCCCGCTTTATCTGAAACGTACTTTCATAGATGATCCGCTTTACAATAAGTCCAGGATCATTTACTCGGTTTACAACAATGATTT